>Ga0210056_1005023_pt1 | contig 10107 bp, 9 predicted proteins | sample CryGeyCG2014_080_2_FD_183965 | JGI IMG/M metagenome (GOLD analysis project Ga0210056, IMG submission 183965) | Groundwater microbial communities from aquifer - Crystal Geyser CG07_land_8/20/14_0.80 (SPAdes) (version 2) | ecosystem: Environmental > Aquatic > Deep subsurface > Groundwater | place...
AACTGCTAATAACCCAAGACCAACTACTAAAAAGCCAGTCACCGATCCCCCTTTAAAAGCTAGATTCAAAGCCTTTTTCAATCCCGATTTAGCCGCCTCAGCCACTTTGATATTGGCTTGGGTCGAAACCATCATCCCTAAAAATCCAGCCAGAGCTGAGGCAACAGCTCCAATTAAAAAACCAATCCCCACTTTGAAACCCAGAGCTATCCAGAGAATCAAAAACAAAGGAATAGCTACCAGGCTAATGGTTTTGTATTGTCTTTTCAAAAAAGCGATTGCCCCTTCTCGAATAGCAAAAGAAACCTCAATCATTTTTCCTGAGCCAGATGGGGCTTTTCTTACTTCGCAGATCAGAAAGTAAGCAAAAACTAAGCTAAAGATTGAAACGATGATTGGAAGATACAACATATATTTATTCTTTTTTTGTTTCTTTTTTTTCTTCTTCAGTTTGCTCTGGGCTTCTGACATCTATCTTCCAGCCAGTTAATTTTGCAGCCAATCTGACATTTTGACCATCTTTTCCAATAGCCAGGGATAATTGGTCTTCGGAGGTAATCACCAGAGCTTTGTTTTTTGGCATAATTTTTACCTCTAAAACTTTAGCTGGAGATAAAGAATTAGCAATGTATCTTTCTGGCTCTTCAGAATATTCAATAATGTCGATTTTCTCTCCTCCTAATTCATTAATCACCGCTATCACCCTGGTTCCTCTCTGACCGACCATGGCGCCGATCGGGTCGACTTCTTTTATCTTTGACAAAACGGCGATTTTTGACCTTGACCCTGGCTCCCTGGCAATTGATTTAATCACCACTGAACCTGATGAAACCTCGGGAACCTCTAATTCAAAAAGTTTTGAAATCAATTTTGGGTAAGCTCGAGATAAAAAAACTACCGGCCCCCGGGGTGTTTCTTCGACTTTCAAGAGATAGACCTTTAATCTTTGGCCTGGTCGATAAAATTCTCCCGGAACTTGCTCTTCCCTGGGTAGCACCCCTAAGGTTTTACCAATATCAAAAAAAACGTTTTGCCCTTCAATTCTTTGAACTATCCCGGAAACAATTTCACCTTCTTTTGATTTATATTCTTCGAGAATGCTTTCCCTTTCTGCTTCCTTAATTTTTTGTAAAATTACCTGTTTTGCCGTCTGGGCAGCAATTCTACCATAATCTTTTTTAGCCTCTAAAGGAATTTCCATTTCCTCGCCAGCCTTGATTTTCGGTTTTATTTTTCTAGCCTCTTTTACCATGATATGTTTCTCTGGATTAAATCGAACTTTTTCTTTGCCCGCCGGAGCTTTAGCGAAGGCGGGTTCCTCTTCAATTTTCTTTTCCTTCAATTCTTCCAATTCTTTCTCAGAGTAAATCATCTTTTCATCAAGAACCTGCTTTACCTGCCAAAAACGAACTTCGCCTGATTGGGAATCAAGTTTGGCTTTGATAATCTGGCCCCGCTTTCCATAATCTTTTTTATAAGCAGCAGCAATTGCCATCTCAATGCTTTCCAAAACTTTTTCTGGAGAAATTCCTTTTTCTTCGGCAATCTGGGCAATAGCTGAGGTAAAAGATTTGATATCCATAAAAATAATGTCCGCTTCTAACGGACTAATTAAATTTTATCAGAGTTTGTTTTCTTTGTCAACTTTCTAATTATCTTCTCTATCCTTAAATCAAAACGAGGAATATTATCATCAAAAATTAAACGATTTCTAATTAGCTCTTTTTTCTCTAAAGAAAGTTCTTTAATTGGACTCAATCTTTTAAGAAAAATTGGTAAAAGCGAGAATAAAGGCAAAAGTCCGATGGTTTCTAATTGACCAAAATTGGCCGCCAGGACAATGGCAGTAATTAAAAAGAAAATTGTACCAATAGAAGCATTCCAAATGAGGGCTAATAAAATCAAAGGAGTTAAAGAATACCCTAAAATTCCCGGAGACAAAGCCAAAAAGGCGCCAATAAGAGTTCCAATACCTCTGCCGCCAGCAAATTTTAAAAAGCAGCTATAATTATGGCCAGTAACAGCTGCTACTCCAGAAAGAGCTTGGGTTTGGATTGGTAAGCCAATTTTTTGAGCTAACCAAACTGCTAAAAAGCCCTTTCCGACATCTAAAATTCCGGTTAAAAATCCCTGCCAAAAGCCAATGTTTTTAAAAACATTGGAGCCCGAAGTCTTCCTCCAACCAATTTCTAAAATATTCTTTCCAGTAGTAATCCGAGTAACTAAATAACCAAAGGGAATAGAACCCAAAAGATAACTGATAACGATGATGAGTGATGACATAATAACGATGACTAATAACGATGTTCAAAGAGAGCTTCGCTCTCTTTTCACCCCTCGCCTCCTTCGGAGGCTCGGTGATTGATGACATAAATTTTTAATCGGTTGGAATACAACCGGCAAGTAAGGTGCCTGGTCCGGAATTGGCTCCAACAATTGGTGGAACCAGAGAGACAAAGGCGACCTCGGTTTTTAATTCTTTTTCGACTTTTTCTTTTAACCTATAAGCTAATTCAATGTTATCAGTGTAATTTATTCCAACTCGAATTTTTTGCTTTTTTGCCTCGTGTCTTAACTGGTGAAAAAGAGCTTCAAAAATGTCTTTGGTCCAGAAATTAAAGCCAGTTAAACTAACTTTTCCCTTTTTAATTCCAATCATTGGTTGAACCCCTAATCCCTTTAAAATCCCGAAAGCTTTTCCTTGCCAGTGAGACATCCTGCCAATTTTTTCTACCCAATAGGTTGTTTCCAAAAAGCCGAAGAGTTTAGCTTTTTCTCTAAGATTTTCAAGAGTTTTGACAATTTCCTCTAAGTTTTTCCCTTCTCGAATTAGTTTGCCAGCTCTTATTGCCAGAAGTCCTTCCGGAGCCGAAGCCAGTAAGGAATCGAAAATTTCAATTTTGGAAGGATCAGGCATTAATTCCTTCGCCTGTCGAGCTGAACTATAAGTAGCCGATAATTTAGAAGTTAAGGTAATAACTAATATCTTTTCGAAATTTTCAAGAAGTTTTTTGTAGGCTTTTAAATAATCCCCGGGAGAAGGAGCTGAAGTCTTGGGATGAGTTTTAGTTTCTTTCATGAATTGATATAAATTTTTTTCCGGGAATTTCTCCCATTCCGGAAAAAACAACTTCATCTTAACGATTTCAATTTGAAAATCTTCTATTATCTTTTCTGGCAAAGAACAAATATCATCAATCACCAGAGCGATAGCGAAGGGTTTTTGATTATTAATCATTAATTTAGGAGCCCGCTTGCGGGAGGGTGGTGGGTGGGTTGTAGTCTCCAGCTAAATAACCCTTGAGCCGTGGAATATTTTTGATTAATAACAAAATTGTCCCTCCAGCCACTGGAAGGAAAATCTGAGGATTATAAAAATAGAGAGGGGTGAGAGCTAAGGCGAGGCCTATCATTCTGCCAATCATTTGTTTTCCCAAAATTGAAAAAATATCAGGAAAATTTTTCCAGTTTATTTTTTCTTCTCGACCCATTTTTTCAAGAATGATTTGAGCGATAATTGAGCAAATTATAATAGGGGAACCCCAGACCAAAATTGAGATGGGTTTTAAATAAAGCATAATTCCCATCAGACAAGCTGCTCCCCTACCTCCTCGAAATTTCAGGAAAATTGAATAATTATGGCCCAAAACAACAAAAAAGCTAGCTAAAATTAGAGAAATTGTTAAGTCGTATCCCAAAAATGCTAATTTCTGGCTAGTCCAAACTGAAAGAGCTCCCTTTGCCATATCAACTATTAGAACTAAAAGAAATCCAAAAACTGCTAATTTGGGCGATTTTCCCTTGAGAGCCCTCAGGACATTTATCGCTCCAACATTTCCTGAACCAATCTTTCTAATATCCTGACCAGTAAATTTTTTAACCAAAAGGTAAGCAGTAGGAAAAGAACCAATAAAATAACTAATAAGGGAGATTAAAATGAGATTAGTCATTGAAAATTGAAAATTGAAAATTTTATAAGGGGATATTGCCGTGCTTTCTGGCAACCTTGCTTTCTTTCTTATTCAAGAGCGATTCTAAGCACTTGATTAGGGTAGTCCTGGTATTTTTTGGATGAATTACCATATCAACCTGTCCTAATTTTGCTGCCTGGTAAGGGTTGAGAAAAAATTCTCTCAATTCTTGGATTTTTTCTTTTTCCAGTTTTTTAGGATCTTTGCTTTCGGCTATTTCTTTTTTATAAATAATTTTTACTGCCTGCTCCGGTCCCATAACAGCAATCTGACTAAAAGGCCAGGCAATAACCGCATCCTGTCCCAATTTTCGAGAAGCCAAAGCAATATAAGCTCCGCCAAAGGCTTTTCTTAAAATTAAACTAATTTTGGGAACGGTGGCTTCAGCGAAAGCATACAAAACTTTTGCCCCGTGCCTGATTATTCCTCGATGTTCTTGGTCAGCGCCAGGAAGGTAGCCCGGGGTGTCAACCAAATTAATTAAAGGAATATTAAAGCAGTCGCAAAATCTAACAAAGCGGCTAACCTTATCGGAAGAATCGATATCAAGAGTGCCTGCCATAAATTTTGTTTGATTCGCAATAATTCCAACTACATAACCAGAAAGCCGCGAAAACCCAACAATTGAATTTGTGGCAAAACCTGCCTGGATTTCAAAAAAAGAATTTTTATCAAAAATTTCGCTAATAACTTCTTGCATATCGTAACCCTTTTCTTCTTCCTCCGGTACTATTTCTAATAATTTAGGATTTTCTTCTTTCTCAAAAAATTCCGAAATGATACTTCTTTGTCTCGGAGAATCTTCTAAATTGTTTTGAGGTAAATAAGAAAGGAGTTTTTTAACTCCCGAAAAACAATCGGCTTCTGATTCAAAAATAAAATGGCTACAACCTGATTTTAAACTATGGATAGCCGCTCCTCCCAATTCTTCAAAAGAAACTTCCTCCCCAGTTACTGCCCGAATGACCTCAGGACCGGTGATATACATCTGGGAGATTCTTTCAACCATAAAAACAAAATCGGAAAGACCAGGTGCATAAGAAGCGCCGCCGGCTGATGGACCAACGATTACCGAAATCTGGGGAATAACCCCGGAAGCTTTAACCTGAGACCTAAAAATAGCAGCATAACCATCTAAAGAAGATATTCCCTCTTGAATTCTGGCTCCGCCAGAATCAATTATTCCAATAATCGGGCAGCCTGTTTTCCGGGCTAAATCAATGACTTTAACAATTTTTTGACCATGCATTTCTCCCAATGAACCGCCTATTTTTGAGAAGTCCTGAGCGAAAACAAAAATTTGACGGCCATTTACTTTTCCAGAACCAGTAATGACAGCATCACCAGGGAATCTTTTTTTGTCTAACCCGAAAATATCGAAACGACTCTCAACAAATGGGTCTAATTCAACAAAACTATCCAGGTCAAGCAAAAGATTTATCCTTTCTCTGGCAGTTAATTTCCCCTTCTGATGCTGTTTTTCAGCTAATTCCGGCTTTTCCAACTCTTTTAGTTTTTTATTCAATTTTTCAATTTCTTTTTCAAACGCCATAGTATTATTCACTAATAGTTTTTAATTGTTCTTTTAACCCCTTAACAATCTGCTCTAAAATCTTTTTATTGTCAACCTCCCTGCCTAATTCTATTTTAAGCGATGTCGCGCTATCTTCCAAATCCTTTGGGAATTTTTCGATATTGGTATTCAAACCGATCCCGATTACCGAAGATTTCACTTCTTTACCAATAACATTTTCAGTTAAAATTCCGCAAACCTTTCGACTATTAATTAAAACATCGTTGGGAAGCTTGATTAAAGGTTCTAAAGAAAAATTCTCCTTAATCGTTTTGGCAACAATGAAAGCGGATATGATGGTTAAGGTTTGTAAATCTTCAATTTTACTCCTCGGCAAAATAATCGAAAAATATAGCCCTCCTCTCGGAGAAAACCAAGCCGTCCTTTTTCTTCCATAACCACCAGTTTGTTTCTCAGCCACAATGACCGTCCAAGGAAGCGCGCCTCTAAGAGCTAATTCCTTTGCTTTTTGATTAGTTGAGGGTAATATTTTAAAATTTCTAATTTTGCAAGGCGATGAGAACTTCGTTCTCATCTTCACCTTCGCTTCCTTCGGAAGCTCGGTTTTTAAATTTTGCATTTATGTTAGGACAATTAAAGTTTCCTCTTCTTTAACGTTTTGATTTTCTTTGACTAAAATTTCTTTTACTTTTCCTTCGAAATCGGAGACTATCTCGTTTTCCATTTTCATTGAGGAAAGAATAAGAATTTTTTGGTCTTTTTTTACAAATTCTCCTTCCTTGATAAATATTTTCGAAATTGTTCCAGCAATCGGAGCTTTAATTTCTTTTTTAGTGAAACTTCTCTTCGGGATGGTAAGCGGAGCTGCCGAAATTTTTTCCCGTTCTTCGACTGTTTCTCCAAAGATAAATTCTTTTCCGTTAACTATTATTTTTACTTTTTCTTCTTCTAACTCAGAAATCTCAACATCATAAACTTTGTCTCTAATTTTAATCTTCATACATTTTAATAAATTGAAAATTTATTAAAAGGTGATATGAAACTATGATTCATCGAACATTTTTAACCTTTCCGACATCAGCCAATTGGAAGGGGTTTCTTTCTCTGCCGAAATTTTTTCTGATTTTTTTATGGTTCGATAAACTTGGAAAATAATCTCGGCAATTTCCTTTTCTTCCATTTCTCTTCTTTTTAAAATTCTTCTTTGGGGAGGCAAAATTCTTTGTAAAATCCCGCTTTTTTCAATGAAATTGGTAGTGAAATTTCCTTTTAAGAAATCTTTATTTTCCAGAATGGCTTTAGAAAGAGGAATGGTAGTTGGTATCCCTTCGATAATTAATTCTTCCAAAGCCCCCTTTAATTTAGAAATTGCTTCTTCTCTTGTCTTCCCCCAGGAAATTAATTTTGCCAAAAGGGAATCAAAATAAGGATAAATTTCCTGGCCTTCGTGTAAAAAAGAGTGTAAAAAGATTCCCTGACCACCCGGCGGGAAATATTTTTCAATTTTACCTGGGACAGGCTGAAAATTTTTCTGGGGATCTTCAGCGTTTATCCTTGCTTCGATTGCAAAACCTGAAAAGAAAATATCGTCTTGGAAGAAGGGGATTTTTTCCCCTTGGGAAATCCTAATTTGTTGTTCTACTAAATCAATCCCAGTTATTGCCTCGGTAACCGGATGCTCAACCTGAATTCGGGGATTGACTTCCAAAAAATAAAAGTTTTTATCTTGGTCTACCAAAAACTCAATCGTTCCCACTCCCTGATATCTCAGTTCTCGAGCTAATCTCACTGCTAATTCTCCCATCTCTTCTCTTTTTCCTTCATCTAAAAATGTTGAGGGTGATTCCTCTAACAATTTTTGAAATCTTCTTTGAATTGTGCATTCTCTTTCTCCCAAATGCAAAAATTTTTCTCCGTCTCCTAAAATTTGAAATTCAATATGCCTGGCCCCGGGAAGATATTTTTCCAGAAAAAAATCAATGTCAGTAAAAGCCGTTGCCATCTGTCTTTGAACCCCCAGGGATATTGAAAAAATCTCACCAAAACTAACCTCTCCATTAATTACTCTAATGCCAATCCCCCCTCCCCCTCTTCTGGCCTTGAGAACAAAAGGCGGTCTAATCTTTAAAACCCATTTAAAAAGATCTTCTTTTGTTTTGATAGACCCTTCACTGGCTGGCAAAGTAGGTATTCCTACTTTTTGGGCAATTCTTTTTGCTTCAATCTTATCTTCTAATCTTCTTAAGACCTTAAAATGTGGCCCAATAAATTTCAGATGTTTTTTTTGACAAAGCTTGGCAAATCGCCAATTTTCAGCCAAAAATCCATAGCCAGGATGAATAGCGTCAGCTCCAGCAATTTTGGCAATTTCAATGATTCTTTTTTGGTCTAAATAACCCTGGGCTCCTTCTTTTTCTAAAAAGTAATATTCGTTTGCCAAATTTGTTTCCAGAAAATTTGATTCCTGGCCCGGTAAAGGACAAAGAGCAACGGTTTTAATTCCCATCTCTTTGCAGGTCCTGATGATCCTCAGGGCAATTTCTCCTCTATTAGCAACAAGAATTTTTTTGATTTCCATATGTTTTCTCTGAGAGTTTGGCAATTTCTCTCATTATTTTATCAGTAATTTCCCTTAGATTTTGACAATTTTCGCTTTTTCTAAAATACATGGGGTTACCAACATTAAGACATACTGGTAATGTGGGGGGGTTATTATTTTTATAGATTAAACCAAGAGGAATTACAGGTTTCTCGCTTTTCACAGCCAGTTCAGCCACTCCGGTTTTACCCTCTAATAACTCCTTTTCCCTGTTTCTTTTCCCCTCTGGATAAATAATAATTATTCCTCCCCTTTTTAAAACTTCAAGAGCAATATCTAAAACCTTCCTCTTGTCTTCTGCTTTTCGGTTAATGGGAATGGTTTCAGCCAACCAGTAAAACCAGCCCCATTGGAGAGCTTGCCATTTGCTATCCAATTTACCAATAAAACGAACCCTTTCTAATCTATCCTTTATTGGAAGGGGAACAAAAAAATGATCAAAGTAACTTTGATGATTTGGGGCTAAGATAAAATTGGTGTTTTGAGGAATATTATCTTTGTCTTTAATTTCCTCAATACAAAATTTTTCTATTAATGGGCCAAGTACATTTCTGGCAAAAATGGAAAATGGCTTTTTCATACCTTTTCAATTTCCCTTACAATTTCGGCTATAATTTCTTGGCAGCTTTTTATTTCTTTTATTCCGGCTGCTGATAATCCTGCTAAAAGCGGGGTACCCTCCACATTTTCTCCGCCGAGAGAGCCGGCTATTTTTTCTGCCTTTATCTCTTCTGGGAAAGCGCCTCTTTCTTCCAGTTTTTTCATTTCCTCTGACCATTGATTTTTAATTACTCTTAAAGGATGACCCGTCCATCTTAAGACAACTTCAATTTCATCAGCCGTCGCCTCAATTATTTTTTTCTTATAGGCCTCAGAGACAATACATTCTTTTGAAGCCAGAAATCTTGTTCCCATTAAAATTCCATCTGCCCCTAAAAAAATTGCCGCCGCTGCCGTTTTTCCATCATAAATTCCACCGGCAGCAATTAAAGGAATTTTATTTAATAATTTTTTTGCCTGGGGAATTAAGCAAAGAGTGGTGCTTTCTCCAATATGACCACCGGCTTCTAACCCTTCAACCACCACTCCATCAGCTTCATTATCTTCCATTTTTTTAGCCAGGCGAGGGGAGGGGACAACTGGAATGATTTTAATTCCGGCTGCCTGAAAATAGGGAAAAAGGGGTAAGGGATTTCCGCCACCAGTAAAGACAATTTTTACCCCTTCCTTAATTACAACCTTCACTAAATCTTCCATTTTTGGATTTTGTAAAAATAAATTTACCGCAAAGGGCCTATTTGTTTTCTCCTTTGTTTTTTTAATTTCTTCTTCTAACCAGCTTGCCGGCATTAAACCTGAGCCAATCGTTCCTAAACCCCCAGCATTAGAAACTGCCGAAACCAAATTTGCCTCAGAAATTCCCGCCATTCCGCCCTGGATAATTGGATATTTTATTCCTAAAAGTTTAACCAAAGGGTTATCCTCGAACATTGAGATAAATTTTTAATTTATCGAAAATGTGAAATGAATTTGTAATTCATTGAACATATTTTTTCTCGAATTCTCCTTTATCAACGATCGCTACCGAGAATCTGGCCTCAGATTTTAATCCTTCCCCCACCAGGGCCTGACCTTTGACATGAGCAATTTTGTTTTTCTCAATGTCATAAATTCCCAAAATTTCATCTTTTAAAATAATTTTATCTCCGGGAAAAATTGGTTTATAAAATTGGCAGCTTCTGACGTCATAGGCTAAAAAATGGTAATTTTTATGACTCTCGCCAATTTTTTGCCGCAAAAGAATAGTAGATAATTGGGCTAAGGCTTCCACCACCAAAACTCCTGGCATTATCTTAAAATCAACAAAGTGGCCTTTGAAATAGTAATCGTCGATTGTCGTTTGATAAAAGCCAGAAATGGTATTTTCTCCAATTTCCTCAACTCCATCAACAAATAAAAATGGTTCCTGATAGGGAATAATTTCCTTAATTTGATTCTTGTTT
>Ga0210056_1005035_pt1 | contig 10086 bp, 11 predicted proteins | sample CryGeyCG2014_080_2_FD_183965 | JGI IMG/M metagenome (GOLD analysis project Ga0210056, IMG submission 183965) | Groundwater microbial communities from aquifer - Crystal Geyser CG07_land_8/20/14_0.80 (SPAdes) (version 2) | ecosystem: Environmental > Aquatic > Deep subsurface > Groundwater | place...
GTCATAACCCTTGTTGTCCTTCCAGCCCATTGGCGGATGCGTCGGGTCCGGTAAATTGCTCGTCTTTCGCCTGATTTTATCCGCCGCAGACAAAACCTTTTTCTGCGACGGCAAAACCTGCTCCGTGGATTCTTTTTGAATTTTTTGTAAATCTTGATAATCCATTTTATTTGATTAAATCATCAACTCATTTTTGTCTTATTAGATCAAAATTTTTGTAAATGAGCCGGCCGGTTGGCTCATTTTTGATCTGAGGGTGCGATTCTTTTTGTTAGTAATGAATGTTAAATCTGAATCCATATTTTTATAGTTTTCTATAGCTTGTTGAACGACCCTGCCCGATGCGCTTAATCTTTTTAAGACGTATTAATTTATCAATTGCCTGCCTGACGGTAGGATAAACAACTTTTGTTTTTTCAGAAATTTTGCGAGGCGTGGCTCTATCAGCTTTTTGAAGGTAATCCCAAACAGCAAGTTGTTTCTCGGTAAGTAATCTTTTAATGTTTTTTTTAGAAATGCGGAGTGACGGCCGTGGAGACTATGTCTTGGCCAATTTAAACGAATTAGTTATAAATTGTTCTGAAAGGGGGTGGCTACTGGGAGTTGAACCCAGGTCACTAGAGCCACAATCTAGTGTTCTACCGTTGAACTATAGCCACCATGATATTTTTATTTTATTATTTTTATTTTTATTAAATAGTATAAAAATAAATCCGATGGATGCCCATTTTGATAGTTTTGTCAGGATTAACATCTGGCAAAGTAAACATATAGCTTACCACCTGCGCGCCCTTTTTGCATTCTTTCAATAATTTATCTTTTAATTTTGCCATTGTGCCGACATTAAGATAACAATAAATTAGATCAGCTTGGCTTAAATCAACCTTAAAAAAATTAGCTTTTACTATTTTAATTTTATGCTTCGTTAAGGCCGCCTGAATACTGGAAATCAGATAAACCAAAAGGTCGTTTTCTATGCCAACCGTTTCTATGCCGGCAAATTTATTACAAGCGGCGTGCAAAAAGCCCGCCCGGCCGCAGCCCAATTCATAAACCCTGCTGCCTTTGGCCAAATTTAATTCCTCAATAATTCTTTTTATAACCTTGCCTGATGTTGAAATAAAAGGCGCGTAGCCGCGAAAAATAATATTAAAAAATTGCACGGCCAAAAAAATTATTATTAACAGCAAAACTAATATAATGATTAATAAAATTGTCAAGTCCATAATGATATAAAAAAGTTAAGGGATTCGTGGTAAGCTAAAAGTAAAAATTCTAATTCACTAAGCTTACAACTATGTTGAACACAAAAACTTTTATTAAAACTGCTGATAAATTATTTATCGGCATGGATCTTCACAAAAACACATCAACTTTCATGGTTAAGGATAAAGAGTGACTAACAAGTCGTTTACAAGTAAAACGTTTACTTGCAGTAGCTACTGCAGCAGGGTTAGTATTGTGGAAAACTATTAAAGTGCAAATATGATACAGGGCTTTCTTTAAAATTATTCAATGAAATCAGCTTCTTGCGGTAGATTTGACCTTTTTTATCGGTATATCCATATTATATCATTTCTCAACTAAATAAAAACCCCTCTATAAAATTAAGTCCTTTAAATTGACTTTAAGCTAAAATTATTGTAAAGTTTAAAAATACAAATCAAATATTTATTCGTATTATTCGTATCATTTGCATTATTCGTATATTAGCATTATGAATATAACTGAACTAGCTAGAATTTTAAGGATTTCGCCGCAGGAGCTCAGGGATAAACTGCCGCTCCTGGGTTTTGACATTGGACAAAGAGCAATTAAGGTTGACCAGCAAATTGCCAATAAAATTATCAGCCAATGGCCAATGCTCCAAAAAAAATTGCAGGAGATGGATCAAGCAAAGAAAGCAAAAATAAAACCGGCAACAGCTGAAGCTGAAGCAAAAAAACAGATCACCATCCCCGCTTTTATTACTGTTAGGGATTTTGCCGCTATCTCCGGCTTGCCAGTTAAAAAAGTATTGGCAGAATTAATGAAAAATAGCATTTTTAGCTCGCTTAATGAAAAAATTGATTTTGAAACAGCGGCTATTATTGGCGCTGATCTAGGACTGGAAGTAATTCTTAGCGACCAGCTAACGGCTGCCAGTCAGAACCAAGATGACCAGCTTAAACAAATTCTTGATCAAGAAACTTCGGCTAATCTAGAGCCGCGACCGCCAGTGATTGTGATGATGGGCCATGTTGACCACGGCAAAACTAAATTATTAGACACTATTAGAAAAACTAATGTGATGGCAGGCGAAGCCGGCGGCATTACCCAGCATATCGGCGCCTATCAAATTACTTACCAAAAAAAAGTTATAACTTTTATTGATACGCCGGGACATGAAGCTTTTACTGCTATGCGCAACCGCGGAGCAAAAATTGCCGATATTGCCATTCTGGTGGTAGCGGCTGATGACGGTGTTAAGCCGCAAACAGTTGAAGCTTACCGCATAATTACCGCCGCTAAATTGCCTTTTGTCGTAGCGATTAATAAAATAGACAAACCCGAAGCTAATCTGGAAAAAACAAAGCAGGAATTAACTAACCAGCTAAAAATCGTGCCGGAAGATTGGGGCGGTAAAATTGTTTGCGTGCCCATATCAGCCAAAGAAAATATCGGCTTGAATGAGCTTTTAAATATGCTTTTATTAACTGCGGCAATACTTGAAGATAGCATCAGGGCTAATCCTAATGCTCAAGCAGTAGGTACTATTATTGAATCCCATATAGACAAAGGCGAAGGTCCGGTAGCCACAGTACTGGTGCAAAATGGCACTCTCCGGATTGGCGATTCGCTTAGTTTTAACAACCAGTACTACGGTAAAGTTCGCGCTTTAAAAAACCATTTAGGCCAAACCATTGCTTCAGCTGGTCCAGCCATGCCGGCCAAAATTATTGGCTTGAAAATCGCCCCCCAAGTTGGCGATATCTTATTAGTTGGCAAGGGAGAAAAAATAAAAATAAAGAATATTAAAACCGTGGTTGCGGCAACAACCGCCCAGCCAGCCGAGCAGCCAGAAGATGATAAAGTAAAAAAAATAAATTTAATCATCAAAAGCGATGTTTGGGGTAGCGGCGAAGCCATTGAGGACTCGCTAGCTAAACTGAACAACAAAAGTGTTAAAATTAATATTATCAGCAAGGGCTTAGGTAACATTACCGAAGGAGATATCAACCGCGCTGAAGCCAGCGGGGCTCAATTAATCGGCTTTAATGTCAAAATTGCCCCTCCCATCGAAGAGCTGGCGCGAGAAAAAAATGTTAGCGTTAAAATCTATCGTATTATTTATGAACTAATTAATGATATTAAAGCTAAAGTTCAGAATCTGATTGAGCCGGAGGTGGAGCGGGCTAATCTGGGCCGCCTGAAAGTGCTGGCTATTTTTCGGACCGAACGCCAAGGCCAAATTATTGGCGGTAAAATACTTGATGGCCGGGTTGAAGCTAACAGCTTAGTTGAAGTGATGCGTAACAAACAAATCATTGGCACAGGCAAAGCAGTCGGATTGCAAATAGGCAAGCAGGATATTACCCAAGCTGAAACTGACCAAGAATGCGGCCTCAAATACGAAGGCAAGCCTATCATCGCTGAAGGAGATATTTTGCAGTTCTATAAATTGCAAAAAACAACTAAACAAATATAAACCTTCAAATCCTAAACAAATCCAATCCCGCCACGGCGGGATAAAATCCGAAATCCTAAACTCTAAATCCTAAACAAATCCTAATGACCAAAATCCAAAACTCAAAACAAATACTAATTGCATTTTGTTTGAAACATTTGAATTTAGAATTTTGAATTTGTTTAGAATTTAGTATTTCGAATTTAGAGCTTATTAATTTATGGCACGCCGGCTAGAACAATTTAATGAACAGTTAAAAAATGAATTAGCCAATCTAATTAACAAGGAGCTTTCTTTAAATCAGGCCTTAATTACTATCTGCTATATTGATTGTTCGCCTGATTTAAAACAAGCTAAAATAGCCGTCTCAATTTTGCCAACCAATTTAACTGGCTCCTGTATAAATGAATTAAGAAAACACTCCGGCCAATTCAGTAATAATTTAAGAAAAAAACTAAAAATCAGGCAAATACCCCATTTTAACTGGATAATTGATCGTACTGAAGAAAACGCTGCACAAATAGAAAAAATTCTACAACAAATTAAAGAAGAAAAAATTAAATGGAAAAACAATTAGCTATTAAAGCATACGAAAAAATAAAACAAGCAAAAAATATATTGCTAGTTACCCACGAAAAGCCTGATGGCGATGCCTTGGCGGCCAGTTGCGCCCTGGCAGAGATGCTAGAGCTTTTAGGCAAAACTTATTCTATCTATTGCTTTGATGAACCGCCCTACCAGTATAATTTTTTGCCTTACCTGGAAAAATTTCAGACCAGCCATAACTTGGCTCAAGCAGATTTGCTGATTGTGCTGGATTGTGGCAATCTTAAACGCACTATGATAGACCAGGAAATTAATGACCAAAATGGCAGCAAAATTATTATTGAATTTGACCATCATCCTAAAATTGATAACTACGCCGACTATGAATTTAGAATAGTTGAAGCGGCCTCAACTACTGAAGTTATTTATTATTTTATTAAGCACAATAAAATTAAAATTAATAAAAATTTAGCTAATTGCCTGTTAACTGGTATTATTACTGATACGGCTAACTTTCTTTATCCCTCAACTTCATCGCAAACCATTACTATCGCTTCAGAAATGCTTACTTACGGCGCTAAATTGCCGCAAATTATGGAAAATACCTGGCGCAATAAAAGTTTAAGCGCCATGAAAACCTGGGGCAAAGCCATGGCTGGATTAAAAATAAATAAAGCCTATAATTTTGCTGTCTCTGTTTTAACCAAAAAAGATTTGGACGATAATTTAACCGAAGAAGATATGGAGGGTATCTCTGGCTTTTTGAGCAATTTAGATAATGTTAATGGCGTTTTACTCTTGCGCGAACAGCCAGACGGCAATCTTAAAGGCAGTCTGCGCACTTATAATCCCCAAGTTGATGTCTCGCTGTTAGCGCGGCTGTTAGGCGGCGGCGGCCACGCCAAGGCCTCGGGATTCACCGTAGAAGGAAAATTAGAAAAAACTAGCACCGGCTGGAAAATAGTCTGATAATTTCTAATATCTAATTTCCTAATTTCTAATAAATGACCAATGTCCAATTCTCAATGACAAAAAAATTTTAGAAATTAGAAATTTGACATTTGACATTTGAGATTGACATTAAAATGCAACATGATTAATATTAATAATAACTTATTTATTTAAATTAATTATTAACCTTGAAATATATGCCTTTAATACCAACCGTAATTGAAAAATCAGGCCAAATTGAACGGGCCTATGACATTTATTCGCGGCTCTTAAAAGACCGCATTATCTTTCTGGGCGAACCGATCAACGACCATATGGCCAATATTATTATCGCCCAATTTTTATTTCTTGATGCGGAAAACAAAGACAAAGACATTAAATTCTATATTAATACTCCGGGCGGCTCGGTTACGGCCGGTATGGCAATTTACGACACTATGCAATATGTTAAATCTGATGTTTCCACTATCTGCGTTGGTCTGGCCGCCTCTATGGGAGCGGTGCTACTGGCCGCCGGCGCTCGTGGCAAAAGATTTGTTCTGCCTAATTCGGAAATTTTAATCCATCAAGTTATGGGCGGTTTTGAAGGCCAAGCAACTGATATTAAAATCAGGTCGGAACATATCTTAAGAATCAAAGACAAATTAAATAAAATTCTAGCCAAGCATACTGGTCAAACAGTAGCGGCAATTGAAAAAGATACTGACCGCGACCGATTTATGTCAGCCGAAGAAGCCGTCAAATACGGCATTATTGATAAAATAATCAGTAAATAACCTTTTCTTGCCCCGCCCCGCATTTGCGGGGCGGGGTTAGGGGGATTTTATTTATTGTCATTCCCGCCAGCTTGATTTTTCTTGTAATTTTGTTATAATATAACCATGAAAAAAGCCGTAAAAAATCAAGCAATTTTTTGGGATTATAGCCTTAAGGCCATTGATTTAAAGCGGCCGCAGGCCAAAGCTTGGTTTTTGTCGCGTAAATTAAAATTCGGCGATTTGACCGGCATAAATAAAAAAGAGTTAAAAAAATATCTGCCCCAGCTTAAAATAAACGCCTCACTTAAGGAGCTCTTGACTAACTTTTTATATGCCCATCATTAAACTTACTAAACTGCAGCAAGATATTCTTAAATTTCTAACTTAAAGAAAATTCTATCAGTTTTTTCTTGATTATTTTATCGCTAATGGCAAAGCCTTTTAAAAATACGACTTCTTCCTGATAATCAATATCTTTAAAATAAGCCAATTGCTCTCGAAAAATTCTTTCATTAAACTCACCATTAAAAATAGTTTTGCCCCTTTTTACTATTTTTTTTAGTGAATGATATTTATTAATTATAAAATATAAATCAACATAATCTTTCCATTTTGCCCTCCGACCCAAAGTATAAGCCTTCATGGCCGCCAAGGTTAATAAATCCGGCATTTTTAATGTTTTTTCAAACTTTTCGGAGAATTCAATTTTAAATGGATAATGGAAAAAGGTAAATTGCACCTTATCTACAAAAAAAGTAAATTGCCCGACCTCGTCTTGGTATACTTTACTGATCTTACTACCGCTAGCTATTATTATCTTTCTGATTTTGGCATTATTAAATCCTTCGGTGGAAAATAAATCAAAATCAATTGACTGCCGATGGCCAATCTGCAAAGCAATGGCGGTTCCGCCGACCAGGCCAAAATTTTTAATAAATTTTCCCGCCAGCGGCAATAATTTAACTTGTTCTTTGGTTAATATTTCTTTACGCATGCTTATTAAAATAAATGTTAAAAAAATTCTTTGTTTTTTCCGAATAATTCTGCCGGCCCATTGCAGACGGTTTTGACTTGGCGCGAAAAATTTTCGCGGTCTTTTTTATGCCTAAAATTTTTATCATTGTCTGCACCTCGTCCCAGTCGCCGTAATTTAAAACATGCTCCACAATTGATTCTTCAGAGAGCTTATCTAAGTTTTTTACATACCAAATTAAATGTGGTCTGGCTTTTATAAATTGATGAATGGTCATATATTAATTATAGCACTAATTCAGGCGAAAAACAACCGTTTTTATTTAAAAATACGCTATTTCGGAGCGTGTTTTTTATTGCCTGACCGGCAAAAGTCTGCAGGGCATTTAGCGAAAAGCGGATTAAATTGAGGAGAGAGATTTCAAAAAAATCCACTCCTCCTGCCCTGCATGCTTCTGCCGACATTTCCCTCTCCTTGCTAAGGAGAGGGGTAGGGTGAGGTGCACCCTCCTTCCAAAAGAGGGATAGGGAGGTTAAATCTTTTCCCTTTCTAAAACCACAAATTGCTTTATAGTTTCGGAAAGGAAGTGGAGACATATTAAAACCGCAAACTATCTCCTTAAAAAAATTTGATTTTTAATGTTTTATTTGCTATATTTAACTCATGTCCAAAGAAAAACTAAAAAAATCCATTAGACAAGCCGTAGAAAATGATCCTCATAAACAGGATATTTTAAAGGTGTCTTTATTCGGCTCTTACGCTTATGGCAAGCCTAAAGCCGATAGCGACATTGATTTGCTGATTGAGTTTGAACCTAAAGCGGTTGTCGGCTATTTTGAACTTGTCCGCTTAGAACGTCGCTTAAGCGAACAATTGAACAAAAAAGTTGACCTTTTGACCCCCGGAGCAATCAGTAAATATATTAAAAATTTCGTTATTAATAACGCGGAATTAATTTATGAAAGACGATAAGTTATATCTGCTCCACATTGCCGATGCCATCAGGGATATTGAAAAATATCTTCACGGTCTGGATTATGATGAATTCATCAAAAATTCATTAGTGATTGATGCGGTAGTCAGAAAATTTGAAATTATCGGCGAAGCCTCCAAGCTGTTAAGCAATAATTTTGTCCGCGCTCATCCGGAAATTCCGGTCCGCGATATGTCTGATATGAGAAATAAACTAATTCATGAATATTTCGGAGTTCAGCTGGAAGTCGTCTGGGATACGGCCAAAAACAATTTGCCGGAGCTTAAAGCCGCGCTAAAGCCTCTTTTAAAATAATTTGCATTTTGCTTCAGTTGCAGACTTATTTTTAAAGAACTCTATATTTCTCCCTTTCTGAAACCGCAATCCCCTCGTCATTCCCCCGAATGCTTTCGGGGGGAATCCAGAAATTCTGATTTCGGAAAAGATGGGGAGCTATGCTTAAACCGCAAGCATGCTCCCCAAAAACCAATCTGAAAGTTTTCCTGTGAATTCTTTATATGGAGTAAAACTTTCAAACCCCATATTTTCTTACCGCCCACAGGCAGGCGGTGTACGGGGGTTTTAGCGCTCAAATAGAACGCTATATCCCCCCGGGCAATCCGCAATTACGCGGAATTGTCCCTTTTGGTGGATGCTATGATAAAAGGGACCTGGCCCCCTATCATCAGTCACCCACCGCTCTCCGACGGCCAGGGCTATCGACGCCCGGCCGTCGAATTCTCTCTCCAGGATGGCTACGACCCGCAGGTCGTAGTCATCACGACCTGCGGAAATTACTACCTCCCTCGGAGTTCTCCTCCGAAGGATATCGCCTACCTCAAATCCCAGGTAGGCGAGTCCGTCTGATTCAACTACTCTTTTCATTTCTCCCTCCTTCCCCGATATTTTTACCCTCGGGGTTAGGGTTTTTTCACCTCTCGTGCCTCCTGCCATTGGCTTCCCCGGCTCCGGATAGAGTTTTTCCCGGGCATACTCCGAGAGGCGAAGTTTTTGTTTTTTTCTCGGCAAAATTGCCGCTTTAATCCCGAGCCTACATCGGAACTCAAGCAGCAATTTTGCCGATGACGCTATCCTTTAGAGTTTTTAAAAGAGCATAAAATTTCTCCCTTTCTGCCCGGGTCAAGCCCAAGCAATTTTATTTAAATATCCTTTCCTTTTAAGAAAATTCCTGGGTCCAAGGGTGGTTTAAGTCCTTATGGCCCAGCCGATCTCCTTACAGGGATTAATCTCCCTAACCCCCTCGTATCAAGGGGGAAATTTAGTGAACGGTTGACAGAAATGACAGGGAAGGGCACAACCGCGGGCCAAGTTTACCGCCCGCGATTTTACCAATCAATCCGCTGTCCCGGCTTCTAATAATTACGTCGCCGTAACTATTTTCCGCCTATTTCTATCGTTTGCGACCGAAGAGAAATTGAGATGATTGCATCCCCTAGTCAATAAACGCGTAATTTCTAGTCCCACTCTCTCCATTTGCCACGCCGTAGCTTTCTGGCGCAGGCGGGCTTGAGAATAAAGACCAGGCGTTTATCGATTAATTTCATCTTCTTATTTTTATTCGTATGATTGCCATTTGTAGTGGCGAGTCTGATACTATTTAAAGGGCTAATTTCGCTTGCCCTGTACTTTTTATTAAAGCGCAGGGCTTGTTAGCGAAAATAATGCGGGGAATTTATTATTTTTCCATTCCGCGGCTTCGCGAGCCGTTGGAGCAGAAAACCGGTCTCTCTCCGCATTATTCTCGCCTTTATCCCTTACTAAAGTTTAACGGGGGATAAAAAAAGCGGCAATTATCAAGGAACTTCCCAGAAGGAAACGCCACAATAACTGTCGCTTAAATTAATTGATTGCGCATAATGGCTCTCTCCTTCCACTATATTTTCACTATATTTTTAATTTTTAAAGTTCGTTGCGATTTGATATTTATTTATTTTTTTAGCTTAACAAAACAGTATAACATACATCTTAAATCCTGTCAAGGGTAAATTATTTTTTCCTTGTTTTTTATGCTAATATTAAACAAAATAAATTAATTTTATTATTTTATTATTATAATTTTGTAGAAATTTCCCGCTCCTGCTGTCAAGGCAATTTAGAAATGTCATACCCCGAGCAATTTAGAAATGTCATACCTGGGTAAAATTAGTTAAGTTATTTTTAAAACGGGTTTTTTCGGAAAAGTCGGCAAAAACGACGC
>Ga0210056_1005037_pt1 | contig 10085 bp, 8 predicted proteins | sample CryGeyCG2014_080_2_FD_183965 | JGI IMG/M metagenome (GOLD analysis project Ga0210056, IMG submission 183965) | Groundwater microbial communities from aquifer - Crystal Geyser CG07_land_8/20/14_0.80 (SPAdes) (version 2) | ecosystem: Environmental > Aquatic > Deep subsurface > Groundwater | place...
GCGACAAATGGATTTCCTTAAAGGTGACGATGAGCGCATAATAAAGATAGCCAAAGAGAAAGGTGTTGAGTTTTATGTCTTACCCCCTGAGGACCAGGCGAAGATGTGGGCCTTGGTAGCTCCTATCTGGGATTGGTATGTGGCGACCAATGAGAAGCAGGGATACGGTGCTGAAAGCAAGAAGCTAAGAGAGATAATAGCGAAGCGTTTTGGCGAATAGTGTTTGGGACGGGGGCTTGAGCCCCCGTCTTCTCAGTAATCAATGGCTAAAGTCCTGAAAAAGCTGGAATGGTTCTATCACCAAGCTGGATGGGTGGCTGGTGGCTTAGCTGCAATTATGATGATTGCTACCGTGCGTGAGGTGATTGGCCGGTATGCACTTGGTAGTCCAACACTGTGGGCAATTGAATTAAACGGCTACTTGCTGGTGGGCCTGATTTATCTAGGAGCAGCTTATACTACATTATTAGAGGGGCATGTCCGCATAGATTTTCTCTATGGGAAGTTCAAAGGTAAAAGAAAGGCCATCGTAGATATAGCTATTTCAGTTTTGGCTATTGCTTATTGTGTAGTTCTGGTGTGGCAGGGGGGGATTCTAGCCTGGGACTCACTAATTACGCATGCCACTTCAGCAGAGGCAATGTTTTGGCCTCTTTTCCCATCTCAGGTATTGGTGCCAATAGGGGCTTTTCTCACTATTCTGGTCTTTATCGGTAAAATATATTATAGCCTGGCCTCTCTTCACAAAGGAGAAAGTTAGCATGGAATGGTGGCTGCTTTTATCCATAATTGTTGTCGCTCTGGTGGCATTGATGTTTTTGGGACTGCCTATATGTTTCAGTCTTGGTTTTTTGGCTATGGTAGCGACAGCTATATTGTGGGGGCCAAAAGGGATGTTCAACTTTGCCACCACTGCCTATGGACAGATAAATTCCTTCACTTTAACCGCTGTGCCTCTGTTTATCCTTATGGCTGATATCATCCTTTATTCTGGGGTAAGTGATGATGCCTTTGACATGCTGCACAAGTGGATAGGCAGTATTCCCGGTGGGCTAGCGGTGGCTTCAGAACTTGGCTGTACCCTCTTTGCCGCTGTCTGTGGCGCCAGCACAGCAACTACAGCTACCATTGGGATGATAGCTGTCCCCGAAATGCTGAAACGCAATTATGATAAGCGGCTGGCTACCGGCTGTATTGCTGCTGGAGGAGCTCTGGGCGTCCTCATTCCACCAAGTATCCTCATGATTATGTATGGTGTCCTGGCGGAACAATCTATCGGTATGCTCTTTATAGGTGGCATCCTGCCAGGGCTGATGCTCAGTGCTATGTTTATAGCCTACATTTTGTTTCGTTGCTTGAGGAACCCGTCCCTTGGTCCGCCAATTCCTGGAATCACCTGGAAAGACAGATGGGCATCGCTGTGGAAAGTATGGGCGATTCTGTTTTTGGCTATAGCTATGATAGTAGCTATCTATACCGGGGTTTGCACTTCTGCTGAGGTAGCTGGAGTCGGTTGTTTCTTGGCTTTGTTAATTGGACTTGGCTATCGCCGACTTAGCTGGGCAAATATGAAAAAGGCGCTTTTCCGTTGTGCCCGCACTACCTGTTTTATCTTGTGGATACTGGTGGCGGCTATGGCTTTTGGCTATGTGATTAGCTATCTGATGCTTCCCCAGCAACTTTGTGCCTGGATGACCAGCTTGCCCGTATCTCGCTATGTCATTTTGGCCGGTATAAATCTTATCTTCATTGTCTTGGGCTGCATCATGGACCCCGGGGCAATTATCATGGTAACCACGCCTATCTTTGTCCCCATTATTGTGGCACTGGGTTTTGACCCGTTATGGTTTGGGGTGATGTTTGTCGTCAATATGGAATTAGCAGAGATAACTCCACCTCTAGGCTTAAACCTGTATATTATGAAGGGCATTGTTCCACCGGAGATAACATTGAGCGATATACTCCACGGCGCATTGCCGTTTATGATTTTGGATGTTATAGGACTAGTTCTGATTATCATCTTCCCTCAGATAATTATGTGGCTGCCGTCCACCATGATGGGCTAAAGCTCGCTTTAAGAATTCTTCATGACATTTGAAAAGCTGTTATCACCAGTAAAAATCAAGAGCCTGGAACTAAAGAACCGCATGGTTATGGCGCCAATGGGCACAAACTATGCTACCACGGAAGGTTTCGTCACTCAGCGGCTCAAGGATTATTATGAGGAACGGGCAAAAGGTGGTGTTGGGCTGATAATCGTAGAGTGTGGTTGTGTCTACTATCCCCAAGGTAAAGTGATTGTCAATCAACTAGGTCTATACGATGATAAGTTAGTTCCAGGCTTAAAAGGACTGGTAGATGTTGTCCATAAGTATGGCGCCGGGATTGTTTTCCAGCTACATCATGCTGGCAAGAGAGCCACTAGAGACATTATCGGCAGTCAGCCAGTTTCAGCCTCAAGCATCCCAATTAAAGCCAGAGAACCTGACTGGATTGGAGGGGAAGTATCTCGGGCGCTCGAAATTCCTGAAATAAAGAAGATAGAAAAATCCTTTGCTGATGCAGCGGCAAGGGTAAAGGAGGCGGGTGCTGACGCTGTGGAGATACACGGGGCTCATGGCTATCTCATACTCAATTTCCTTTCTCCTTATTCTAATATAAGAACGGATGAATATGGCGGAGATATCCAGGGCAGGACAAGATTTGCGCGGGAAATTGTGCAGTTGGTGAGGCGAAAGGTGGGAGACAATTTTCCTATTCTTTTTCGCCTGAGTGCTGATGAGTATGTTGATGGGGGGCTAACTTTAGAAGAATCAAAGGTTATTGCCCAGACATTGAGGGCGGCAGGAGTTGACATCTTTCATGTCTCAAGTGGTAACCATGACTCTATTCAGGCGATAATCCCACCGGCAGTTTTCCCTCCCGGTTTCCGAGTTCATCTGGCTGAGGGGATTAAGCAAGTAGTAAATGTGCCAGTAATTGCTAGTGGCAGAATCAATAGCCCTGAGCTAGCCGAAGATATTTTAAGACAGGGCAAAGCCGATCTGGTTGCCATAGGCAGGGGACTGCTTGCTGACCCGGAATTTCCTAATAAAGTGGCTCAAGGCCGAGCCGATGAAATTAGAAAGTGTATTGGGTGTAATCAGGGCTGTATTGGTTGTCTAAGGATGCTTGACATGGAAGGAAACAGCCTTATGACCTGTATTCAAAATCCTGCGGTGGGGCATGAAAGGGAATATGCTCTCAAGCCAGCCGAAGTAGCTAAGAAGGTAGTTGTGGTCGGTGGAGGCGCTGCCGGAATGGAAGCAGCCCTGGTGGCAGTTTTAAGGGGATACAAAGTAATTCTATTCGAAAAGGGAAATACCCTTGGTGGCCAACTTAATTTAGCAGTTATTCCACCATATAAAAGCGAAATGAGGAATATCACCAGCTATTTTGAGAGCCAGTTTGCCAGGCTCGGGGTGGAGGTAGAATTAGGCAAGGAGGTTACTCCTGAGCTTATTGAGCAGGCTCAGCCCCAAGTGGTTATCTTAGCCACTGGTGCTGCTCCTATCATACCTACAATTCCCGGGGCTAACGGAAACATGGTTACTGCCTGGGATGTATTAAGAGGCAAGGAAGTTGGCACGAGGGTAGTTGTAGCTGGAGGAGGCATAGTTGGCTGTGAGACTGCAGAGTTTCTTGCTGGGAAGGGCAAGAAGGTAACTATTGTGGAAAAGATGCCTGATATCGCTCAGGATTTAGAGCCTATAAGGAGAGCTCTCCTGAGGCAAAGGCTAGCTGAGCATAAGGTTGAGATAAAAGTTAACTCTGAGATAGAAAGAATAAAAGGCAATAATGTTATAATTAGCGATGGCGAGCAAATTACCGCCGAGACTTTGGTTTTAGCCCTCGGCGTCCAGCCAGATAGGAAACTGGAATCATTGCTCCGCCTTTGTCATTGCGAGCGAACCGAAGCAATCTTTCGTGTTGGGGATTGCGATAAGCCAGGCAACTTACTGGATGCTATTCACAGAGCATTTCAGGTAGCACGGGAGCTATAAATTGAGTCAATTGCCGCTTGAAGGACATCACGTCCTAGACTTAACTGATGATAAAGGTTTTTTATGTGGTCGTATTCTGGGCGATTTAGGATGTGATGTCATAAAGATAGAGAAACCAGGCGGCGACCCATCAAGAAGAATCGGTCCTTTTTATAAGGACATTCCTGACCCGAAGAAGAGCCTTTATTGGTTTGCCTATAACGCCAATAAAAGAGGGATAACTCTTAATATTGAATCAGAAGATGGGAAGGAGATTTTCAAAAAGCTGGTTAAAAAAGCTAATTTCGTTATTGAATCCTTTCCCCCGGGATATATGGATAATTTAGGCTTGGGCTATTCCAGCTTAAGTCAGATAAATCCAGCAATTATCCTAACCAGTATAACTCCGTTTGGGCAGACTGGACCCTACAGCCACTATAGGGCATCAGACTTAGTTGAGATGGGTATGTGTGGTTTGCTGTATCTTTGTGGCGACCCGGATTTGCCCCCGGTTCGCATAAGTTTCCCCCAAGCTTATCTTCATGGTGGCGCTGAAGCAGCAGTGCAAACTATGGTTGCCCATTATTACCGGGAGACAACCGGGCAGGGGCAATGGGTAGATGTTTCCATCCAGCAGGCTGCTTTCCTGGCTACTTTTAATGCCCCGTGGTTCTGGGAACTCAATCAGGTAATCCTGAAGAGGGCTGGTGCCTGGAGGACAGGACTTACCACTGGTGTTTTGCAGCGCCAAATTTGGCCCTGCAAGGATGGCTATATAAATTTTCCTGTATATGGTGGGGCACTGGGGGCGAGAACAAATCGGCGCCTGGCAGAGTGGATGGACAAGGAAGGAATGTCCGACGATTTCCTGAGGGGGATAGATTGGGATACATTTGATATGGGGCAAGTAACCCAGAAGGTATGGAGCCATATGGAAAGGCTGATAGAGAAATTCTTTCAGGCTCATACTAAGGAGGAGTTGTATAGTGAGGCATTGAGGCTCAATATCATGATATATCCAGTATCGACGGCTAAAGACATTGCTGAAGACAAGCAGCTTGAGACCAGGGAATATTGGCTTCAAGTTGAGCACCCTGAGCTGAGAGAGAGTTTAACTTATCCCGGTGCTGCTGTTCAAGCATCGCTAACGCCTATTGGGATAAGGAGACGGGCTCCCCTTATCGGCGAACATAATGAAGAAATTTATAATGAGCTGGGGCTTTCTAGAGGCGACCTGGTAATTCTCAAAGAAGCAGGAGTTATCTGATATGGCAAAGGTATTTGAAGGGGTTAAGGTTCTTGACTTTACCTGGGCAGGGGTAGGGCCAATAACTACCAAGTATCTGGCTGACTACGGTGCCACCGTAGTTCGTGTAGAATCAAAGACCCGTCCCTGTATTCTGAGAACCACCCCTCCTTATAAGGATGCTGTCCCTGGAGTTGACCGCGCTGCCTATTTCGCCATATATAGCCCAAACAAGTATAGCGTTACTATCAATATGAATCATCCCAAAGGGATAGAGCTAGTTAAGAGGCTTATCACCTGGGCTGATGTGGTAGCGGAAAGCTTTACTACCGGGGTAATGGAAAAGTGGGGGCTAAGCTATGAGGAGATAAAGAAAATAAAGCCAGATATCATTATGTATCGCACCAATATGCAAGGGCATAGCGGACCTTGTTGTAGCCTGCCTGGCACTGGGGTGAACTTAGTGGGGCTAACTGGTTTTGCTCATCTTTGTGGCTGGTCAGACAGACTGCCATCACAACCCTACGGACCTTATACTGATAGCATTGCCCCTCGCTTTGGTGCTGCAGTCCTTATTGCCGCTTTGGATTATCGGCGCAGAACGGGAAAGGGACAATTATTGGATATGTCTCAGTTTGAGGCTGGGGTAAATTTTCTGGCACCATTAATGCTAGATTACTTTGTTAATCAAAGGGTGGCTGATAGGGTGGGAAACTATTGCCCCTATACCGCCCCCCATAATGCTTACAGGTGCCGTGGCCAGGACAGATGGTGCACCATCGCCGTTGGTAGCAATGATGATTGGCAGTCATTTTGCCGGGTTATTGGCAACCCTTCCTGGACAGGGGATGGGAAGTTTTCCACCATTTTGGGGAGGAAGGAGAATGAACTGGAATTAGACCGACTAGTAGAAGGGTGGACAATTAAGCACAGTGCTGAGGAGGTAATGGCCTTGATGCAAGTGGGAGGGGTAGCTACTGGAATAGTAGAGACCATCCAGGACTTGTTTCAAGATCCTCAATTGAAGCATCGCAATCATTTCTGGGTTATGAACCACAAAGAGATGGGACCATTTCCTCATCTGGGGCAGGCTGCCGTGTTGTCAGAGACACCAGCACAACCACGCATGCCCTCACCTTGTCTCGGTGAACATAATGAGTATGTATGCCGGGAAATCCTGGGCATGCCTGAGGCAGAGTTTGACCAACTTTTAGTCGAAGGCGTCTTTGATTAGTCTAAAGTTCTGGATATTGGTAAATTTCAAAGCGCTTAATTAGCCTGACTTTTGTCTCTGGTGCTTCCCTCCTTATTGCTTCAATAAATTTCTTCTCCGATCCCGCATCAGAATAAAAAGAGACAACTACCTTAGGGTGGACTAACCTTGCTATTTGAGCAGCGCTTCTCGGAGACACCCCTACATATAGCAGAATATTCGGTTTATACTTTACGGCAACTTCTACCATCTCCGGAAAAGCTTCGCTGTCACTAGGATGGTAAACAACTGGCGAGGGACAAGGGAAAAGGAGGCCCTCCCCACCTCCCACCTTATTTGGCAAGGGACGCGAGGGACGTGTAGATACTATGAAGGATAAAGGTTCGTTAGCTGGATGATCACAGCGCAAGGCATGTAATTCGATGTCCTCAATAGTAGTAGAATCTCCTACTCTTAAAGCCTTAACATTTTCGTTTAAAAGGCTTGCTGCCACAAAGGGAGTGGTCAGAATTGGTGCTCTTGTTTTCTGTTGCAATTCCTTTGCTAACTTAGGGTCGAAATGGTCAAGGTGCTCGTGAGTAATAATTATGGCATTAGCTCGAACGCATTCTTCAAAGCTGACTTTCACCGGGTCGAAAATCAATATCGCCCCGGGACTTTTCACCATGACACCAGAGTAAGAATTGAACCATGTGATAGCTAACTTTCCTAGGGGTACATTAAGCTTAAAAATTTCCTCGGAGCCCACAATCTACTTGATCTCCATATAGCGCTCGTCACGTTTGTGAAAGCCTGCTCTTGCCCCCTTATCCTTTCTATCTTTGACAAAAATGAACTCTCCTGGCTCATACCGCAAGTTAGTAAACAAGGTGTGAGTCATATACCCTTGAAGCCATCCGGCAGTCAATCCCAGGATATCTAATATCATATGATTGGACACTTTACCAATAGCGATACCGTCTTTAGGCAGGAGAGTAACCTGCTTGGCTATTTTGTTTACCTCTTCATCCAATTTGTCAGGGGGAACAGCCTTGGTGGCCCACCCAATCCTCTCCGCCTCTATCCCACTTATAGCTTCCCCGGTCAAGCACATCCACCTTGCTTTTTTGTAGCCTACAGTCTGGAATAAGGGGATTAAATTGATACCACTGCCAGCAAACCCCAGTCGCTGCTCAGCGTGTGATATGTGAGCATCCTCACTGACAACAGATATATCGCACATTTCGGCAATTGCCGCCCCTTCGCCGATGCAATGTCCATGCACTTGAGCTATGGTTACCCTCGGGTGCAACAGCAATTTCTGGTGCACTTCCAGCCAGCGCCTGTCCGTGAGAAGTCTAGCTCTCTGGCTAGGGCGTCTTTTCCCTGGTTCTTTATCCCATTCCTCATACACCTTATAAATGCGCTCAAGATCATGGCCGGCACAGAAAGCACGCCCCGCCCCTTTTATTATTAAGACCTTAAGGTCATCATCGTTTGATGCTTCGTCCAGTGCCGCACTGAAGTCATCCATTATCCCACCATCACCAGGAAAATCCATTACGTTTAACTTTTCCGGGCGGTTCAGCGTAATTGTAGCAATTTCCCCATCTTTTTCATAAATGACGTATTTGTAGCTCATGTTATTTAACCTCCTTCTCATAGTCCTATACTCCGGGCAACAATTTCCCTATGGAAATCACCATTACCCCAGGTGATTTCCATTGCCTTCGCTCTTCTAAAATAAAGCTGCATATCATGATCCACCGATATGCCTACACCTCCATGGACTCTAATAGCCTCAAGACAAACTTTTCTTGAGGCGTCGCTTGTCCACGCTTTTGCCATAGAGCTCTCTTTGCCTGCCGGCAGGTTTTGGCTTAACTTCCAAGCCGCTTCATAAGTCAGAAACCTGGCACCATCAACATCTATGAGCATATCAGCACATTTATGCTGGATAGCTTGAAAGCTGCCTATAAGTCTTTCAAATTGCACTCTTTGCTTGGCGTAGCTGACAGTTGCCTCTAAAACCTGCTCCAATCCTCCCAGTATCAAGGCACAATTAGCTAAAGCAGCCCACTGACCTATCCTCTCTACAATTTCCCAACCCTTCCCAATCCCTCCCATAATATTTGTCGCTGGCACTCTTACATTATCCAGGGTGACTTCACATTGTTTATCCGAAGCCATGGTTTTGAGTAAATCGCACTTTATTCCTTGACTCTTCGAGTCGATTAAAAAAAGACTCACCCCTTTGCCTGTTCTAGCCAGACACAACAGCCAATTAGCTACATGAGCATCAGGAACAAATAGCTTGATGCCACTTATTGTGTAGTTATTGCCATCTCTAACTGCTTTAGTTTCTGGTTCCTTCGCTTGGCTCAGGACTTCGCCAAATTGTGTCTCGGGTTCAGTTACTGCCAAGGTTATGATCAGCTCACCTTGAACTATGGGCAAAAGAAGGTTTCTTTTCTGCTCTTCAGTCCCGTAGTGTAGTATGGGTAATCCACTACAAACCACAGTAGAAACGAATGGTCCAGGTAATAAAGCTCTCCCCATTTCTTCAAGCAAGATAATCAAGCTTAAGAAGCTTCCCGTTCCGCCATACTCCTCAGGGAAGACTAATCCCATCCAACCTAACTCGGCCATTTTCTTCCACAACTCAGGGGAATAGCCTTTTTCGTCCTGTTCCATTTCCCGCACAAGTTTCTTGGGGCACTCTCGGTCTAGAAATTCCCTGGCCGATTTTCGTAGCATCTCTTGCTCTTCAGAAAGACTAAGATCCATGATTACCTCCCATAAAATTTTGCCTTTCAGACACAGCCCTGAAACAAGTTCAGGGTCAGTCTCTAGGCAGCCCTAGCCCTCTCTGGGCTATAATATTTCTCATTATCTCAGATGTACCTCTGGTAAGAAGATCGCGAACTGAATCCAAATACAATCTTTGTAGCTCCCCGTCTAATAAAGCCCACTTCGAGCCTGACTGAAGCTGGCCACGAAGATCAAATATCTGCATGCCAGTGTTTATGATACGCTGTTCTAGCTCACTGACGAACGCCTTCAGCATCGCTGCCTCATAATTGGGCACCTTTCCTTGATCCAGCATCCAGGGAACTCTTAAGGCGAATAATTTTGCTACCTCGAGCTCGATAGCAAGTTGACCCAGCTTCTGACGAATAACAGGTTCACTGTTTTTTCCTCTTTCTCTGGCATAGTCTACAATAGCGTCAAATAATTTTGACAAGCCGCTTACGGTATAGATCCTTTCATAATCCAATGCCTCAAGAATATAGTAAAAACCGCGGTTTTTTTCACCAATCAGGCACTCTTTGGAAACCTTGACATTCTCATAAAAAACCTCGTTTGTCCTTAAACCACCCATGATCCAGATAGGGAGTATAGTTATTCCTGGTGTTTTCAGGTCAACTACAAATAATGAAATTCCTCTATGTTTTGGTTTGGTCACCTCAGTCCGGGCGCCAAGCCAATGATATCGGGCATAGTGACAATGGGTATTAAATATTTTCCCGCCGTTGATAATGAAATGGTCGCCCTTATCCTCGGCTCTGATACTCAAATTAGCTAAATCAGAACCGGCATCAGGTTCAGTGTAGCCAAGAGCAAA
>Ga0210056_1005044_pt1 | contig 10077 bp, 11 predicted proteins | sample CryGeyCG2014_080_2_FD_183965 | JGI IMG/M metagenome (GOLD analysis project Ga0210056, IMG submission 183965) | Groundwater microbial communities from aquifer - Crystal Geyser CG07_land_8/20/14_0.80 (SPAdes) (version 2) | ecosystem: Environmental > Aquatic > Deep subsurface > Groundwater | place...
CGGAAAATCCCAGTCTGCTTCAGCTCCATCATGCTCACGTTCCTAGTGTAGTTTATAGACTACGTCGGCGCAAGACCGCCAAAGCAAAAAATTTAGCCAGCCTCCATTGAACCCGAATAATCCCTTACGGAATCTCTGATTAAGTCCACTTCGTCGTTCCCGCGAAGGCGGGAACCCAGTTATCTCAACAAGCTGGATCCCCGCCTACGCGGGGATGACGACTTAATCAGACCTTCCTTAACTGAAAATCCGCCGTACCGGCGGAGCCCGGTTCACAGCTTACTCACAGGTAGCGCACGCGGTCGCCCAGCGCGACATGCCGAGCAAGCAAATGTCAGCCGATAAAGCCGGCGCAGCCGCCTATGCTCACATTGCACGGCCGACGAAGCCGGTGGCGCCGGTAACCAGGGCACGAAGATTATTCAAGAGCGTACCTTTTGGCGGATTTCCCGATAAACGTCAGACGAGAAAAACCGAAGCATGCTGGAAAGATGCCAGTGCAAATAACGCAAGTTCCGGTGGCTACTGCGGCGCGCCTCGTGAATGGCCGCGGCCTGTTGGCACTGCAAAACGCGAAACCCTGCCAGGTTCAATCTCGCGCAAAGATCGACGTCTTCGTAATACAAAAAATAACCCTCATCAAATCCACCAATCAATTCAAAAACGTTACAAGGAAATATAAGAAACATGCCAGCCAGCCAATCTGGTTCGGATAGCGCTCGATTTTCTTCGCGATGAGTGGATGATTGGCCTCCGAAGAATTTGCGGATAATTTCGAATGGCGCGGGAAAGTCGCGTGCACTATCTTCTTGCTGCCCTTGCTGGTTGATGATTCGCGGAGCAACCACGCCAGCATCCGCCGCAGAAAGACACTTCAGTAATTCTGGAAACGGATTGGTTTGCAAGCGAATGTCAGGATTCAACACACAAAAAAAACTGCCTTGGGCCTGACGAAAAGCATCATTGTGGTTTTCACCGAAACCTTTTGCTTGCTCATTGGTTATCACGTGAACCGGATAATCGAAATCCGCTTGATTGAAAGGCATGGTTTCGCTCACATTCAGAGTAAGGATGACTTCGAGCGGTGTATCTGTGCAGCGATACTGAATATCTTCCAGCAACTCACGTACAAATTTTGCCTGCTGGTGGCTCACGATTGAGATGCTGATGTCAGGTATCATTCTCGCTACCGAAGCGGCTCTTCATGAGCGCGATCAGCAGGGCAAACACCCAGCCCGATCTCAACACGGATTTGCCAATGCCGTATCTGCGCAAGGTGTATGCCCGGCGTATTGGCGGGACTTCCAAGATCCGCGCATAGGTCTTGATCTGCTCGATCGCGCCTTCATGCAGTGCGCATCTTCTCTCGCCAACTCGTTCCGCCAGCAGTCGGCTTTGCCATATTCCCACTTGGAGGACTGCGATGTGGCTTTGCCATTGGCGCGGTGATTTCAGCAGTTGCCACAATCGCTGCCGGAAAGAGACTGCACCCAACACATTGCCCCCATGCTGCCTGTACTTGACTAATGGAAGGGGAATAAATCCGATTTTTCCACTCGCTGCCGCCAGCAAGGCAAGCCACCAGTCATGCATTAGCACTTCGGACGGAACAGGGCAAGCCAGCTCGAGTAGTCTCCGGTTAATCAGACAGGCGCAGCCTGTGACCTGATTCTGGCAAAGCAACACACCCAAGTCGGCCGTCGCCGGTGACAGCCTGGAATAATTTGCGAATGATTCGGAAATGACTTTAAGCCTCTCATCAACCACTGCCAGGTCGCAATGCACCAGAAGCGGAGTACCACTTTTCTCGCGACTCTCCATCTCTTTCATCGCCGCAAGCATGGTAGACAGTTTCTCCGGCAGCCAAACATCGTCCTGATCGGCAAAGAACAAGTAATCCGCACCCTCCTCAAGCGCAGCCTCCATCAGCATAGCAAAATTTCCGATGGCACCCTGGTTGCCATGACCATCTTCGAGTAGCCTGATACGTGCATCCTGTTGCGCCATGAGACTGATCTGCCGGGTTGTCTCATCGTGCGATCCGTCATCACGCACCAGCAACACCCAGTCCCGGAACGTCTGATCCTGGATAGTGCGAATCTGCTCGGAGACGAATCGGGCGCCGTTATAGGTGGCCATGGCGATGACCACACGTTCAGCTAACTTAGGCATGATCTCGTTTTCTCCTTCAATACCAATCCGGTACTATCAAAAGAATTTAGTTGTGATTCTTTTTGCTTCATTGATTATTTGAATCCAATTTTCATAAAGTAACTTACCGCCAAAAAATGCTGCAATTGCTCTGGAAAAAATACCAATTGAGAATGGATTCAGCCTCCATAACTTGATTAGGTTGTTTACTCCTTTATCCACTGCACCCCAGCGCAATTGGGCATCTCCAAGATTTGCCAGCCATATCGTATTTAACTTGCGATTAGATTCGATCTCGGCGCGATTCTTGTCATATATCATCTGAAGGGCCACGCTGTGTGCGTAACTATTGGTGGAAATGCTGCCCGGGGTAATATATGAAAGTATTAGCGGCTCTTTAATAAAGAAAAACGATCCGTACTTGAATAGACGAATAAATAATTCCCAATCCTGATAACGCGGCATATCCGGATCAAATCCACCTACCAGATGGAAGATTTCTCGTCGAATCAGGCAGGTCGGCGTATCCACAAAATTCTCATATAGGATAGCCTTTGTCATCTCGCCTTCGTGCGGAATATATGAAGGTTTATAACTTGTCCGCCCGTCCTGAATCTGCAGAAATGCTGAAAAAACGCCAGATAAATTACTGTTACTTTTCAGTTCTATTATGCATTTCTCCAACTTCCCAGGTAGCCATACATCATCACTATCCTGAAAAGCAATGATTGGAGCACACGCATGACTTACACCAATATTTCTTGCGGCCGCACCACCGACATTTTTTTCAAGACGAATGAAATTAATTCTACAATCAACGAAACTACGGACTACCTCTCTGGTATTATCGATAGACCCATCATCAATTATTATCAGTTCAAAATCCCTGAAACTTTGATCAAGGATGGATTGAATGCTGCGGCCAAGAGTGCCTGCCCGGTTATACGTTGGCAACACAATGCTCACCGCTGGCGCTATACCAATATGATTCCTTTTATCATCAATCATAATTTCCAGAGTGCATGTTGAATCCATGGTCTGTGGTTTGGCTAAGCCATTTTCTACACAAGTAAATCTCTCCTGCGGCTGGCGTTATGCCCATGCTCACAATCTCCTCACCGGTCATGAAATCGCCGGGGAGTATCACAGAGACATCGAATCCGGCCTCACGCAACCGGTCCACATAATCACGGCCATAATTCCTGACGTGGTCGTCCTGGCCGAACAGTCTGGCACGCTCTGCCGGGTCGGCAATGGTCGGATCCTCGAAGGTCCGCTCACAAATGATGGGGACCAGCAGCATGGCCCAGCCATTTGGCTTCAGAACCCGGAGAAATTCGCGCATGGCCTTTTTGTCATCCGGAACATGTTCCAGCACATGGCTGCAGTAGATCACGTCGAATGAATCGTCGGGATACCGGATGTCCGTGATATCCATCCTGACCATGGCACGCGGATTGTTCAGGTCCGCCGTCAAATAGCCGCTGCCCAGCCGTTGCCGCAACAATTCTTCAAAGATCGGCTCCGGTGCGACATGAAGCATATTCAGGGAGTGTCCGCCAAAGAGACCGTTCTTCCGTTTCAGGTAAACCCAAACCAGCCGGTGACGCTCAAGCGCGCCGCAATGCGGGCATTGCGCATCTTCTCTCGGCACGATCCCGAACTCCCGGAATTTCCCAGAGTCGCGATTGCAGACCGGACAATGTCGTTTGTTCCCGAAATAGACCAGACTGCGAATGCCGCATCTGATTTTGTCTGTGAACGCTTTGGTTGCCGCGCGTAACAATCGTACGATTCCCATCAACAATCCTTCTTTATGTTCTCTGGCCAGTCTCATGTCTGCGCCACAGCAGTTCCTTCATCGCGCCGAACCACTCTCGGTTGGCTTTATAGCTAATTGACAAATAGAGCGCTGCGGCAATCGGAACGGCGATGACCAACCGAATGATTTCCGCATCGAGTGCACCGACAACAAGATATGCCGGAACCACGCTTGCAAGCGCCAACAATAATGGGCGCAGTGCGGCTTTTGAATATTCGGCTAATCCGGCTTGGCACAAGGGGCGTACCAGAACATACCAACCTGGAATAAACATAACGATCACCAAGCCCAATAGCGCCCAAGCCATTCCTTCCGCACCATATTGCGAACCCAGCCAGACCACGGGAGGCACGACAAGCAGAAGACCCATGTTCCATTTCAGTGCCAGATCTGCCCGACCCATGCCGAACAACAGGCTGCCCACTGGGTTCCCTATGGAGCGAAACAAGCCCCAAAGCGCCAGGATCCGCAGCAATGGCGCGGCCTCGCGCCAGCCGTCGCCAAGTGCAATCCACACGATATCCGGTGCAAAGAAGGCGATGCCAACATACAGGGGGGCATTGATTGAAGCTGTCATGTTTAGGGTTTTCAGGTAGATGGAGCGGACGCGCGCCACATCATGCTGCACTTGGGCGATAAGCGGAAAACCCACTCTTGTGATGATCGGGTTTACCAGCATCTGAAGTTGCAGAACCAGATTTCTGGGCACGCTATACAGCCCCAGCTGCGCCGCACCAAGCAACCGCCCGCCCAGCAACAGGTCGATCGACATATTGAGTTGATTGACGATGTTATTTGCCATCATTGCACCGCCGAAACCCAGATATGGCCGCACGTCCACCATTTGCAGGCGCCGCATGGGTCGCCAGCCATGCGCCAGGAACATCCATGCAAATGCAGTGCCGGCTATAGCAGTCACTATGCCGCCCAGAATAAGGGCATATACACCCCAGCCCGCAAATGCAGCCCATAGCGCGGCAACAAAGCCCAGCGAAGCGGCCAGGATTTCCATCAAAACCACCGGTCGGAAGTTAAGCTCTTTCTCTGCCGCCATGCGTACTTGCAGCCCCAGTGCGCCAATCACAAAAGTTGTTGAACTCAGCATCAACAGCGGAGTCAGGCGCTCTTCGGAAAAGAACCATGAAATGAGCGGGCTGAGCGCAATCAGCAACAGACTGAGTGCTGCACTTAGTGCCACATTCAACCAAAAGAGGCTGGATCGCTGCTCAAGCGTTACTTCTTGTCTCTGCACAAAGGCGCTGTTGACACCCAGGTCAGAAAACAAACCCGCGAAACCCAAAACCACTCCGACCATTGCCATTAGCCCGTAGTCTTCCGGCGCCAGCAATCGCGCCAGCACCACTACTTGCGCAATCTGCAGAAGCGCCCTGATGACCGCTGCCGTAGTTGTCCAGCGGACTGCGGTATAGGTTTTTCTTTTGAGGCTCAAGGTTTTCGGGCCGTCACAAAATATCCAGTGGTTTCTGCGGCCCAATCTTTATCCAGCCTATCCAGCAGCGGTGCCACCTTTTGACCGAGATACCAAAGGGGCAGTAGAGTTGCTTTGATTAGCCCGCGCAATATCCTCGGCCCGCGAATAAAACGCATGCTGAAATAATTCATCTTCAAAATCCACATGGTGAAGAAACCGGATTGCGGCTCAACCACCACATCGGCAAAGCCGGCTTTCTCAAATAAATACTTAAGGCCGTACGGCGTAAACCTGAAGAAATCATAAGGCGCTTCGTGTATCCACCACTGCCACGGAACCTGTAGCACCATTGCTCCCTTGGGCCTCAGAATGCGGAATGCTTCATTCAGCATCATCTGCGGCTCACACAGATGCTCCATCACTGAAAGTGACACAACGGTATCGGCAACCGCCGATTCAATCGGAAGGGTCTTGTTGAGGTCAGCCGCAATATCAGCCCGGGTTTGGTAAAAACTATCAGCCCAATCAACCGCAATGTATTGCTGCGCATATTTGAGAAAGAAGTCTTCAAAAGGAGACTCACCCGATCCAAGATCATAGAGAACACCTTTGTAAAGATGGGCATTCTTGATGAGGAACCTGTCTCCAATATCGTAAATGAGCCAGTTAACTGGCCGACGATTGGAATGATTTTTGCTGATCATTTTGTTTGGTAAAACTTCGTAATGCTCTGCACAATGTATTCGCGCGTGTTTTCTTCCATTCCGTACCAAATCGGCAAGCGAATCAGCCGCTCGCTTTCTTTTGTCGTAAACGCATCCTCCCCGTGAAAGCGTGAGAAACGCAATCCTGCGGGCGCGCTGTGTAAAGGGATGTAATGGAACACCGCATAAACACCCGCCGCCTTCAAATGTGCTAGTAAGGCGGTGCGCTCGTTCAAGTCCTTTACCTTGTGATAAAACATGTGGCCGTTGTGTTGGCAGTCAGCGGGAACCGTGGGTAACTGAATCAGTCCGCGTTGCGCCAAGCCACCTAAGGCGGCGTAGTAATCATTCCAAGTCGCCAAGCGGTTTTGTGTGATCTTTTCGGCCCACTCCAACTGTCCCCAAAGGTAAGCCGCCTGTATTTCGCTGGGCAGATAACTACTCCCCACATCCACCCACGAATACTTATCTACCATGCCACGAAAGAATTGACTTCGATTCGTCCCCTTCTCACGGATGATTTCAGCCCTTTGAATGAATTGCTCGTCATTGATGATGAGGAGTCCGCCTTCGCCACCACTGGTGAAGTTCTTCGTCTCATGGAAACTGTACGACGCCATTTGACCAAAAGTCCCTAATGCGCGATTTTTATAAGTGGACATCACGCCTTGAGCTGCATCCTCGATCACAAATAGCCCGTGCCGCCGTGCAATGTCCATGATCGTATCCATCTCACACGCCACCCCTGCATAATGCACCGGCACTATCGCCTTGGTTTTGGGTGTAATAGCCGCCTCTATCAGCATCTCATCAATGTTCATCGTATCGGGGCGAATATCGACAAACACGATCTTTGCGCCGCGCAGAACAAACGCATTTGCCGTGCTGACAAAGGTATAGCTGGGCATGATGACTTCATCACCCGGCCGAATATCCAGCAGCATTGCCGCCATCTCCAGAGCTTGGGTGCACGATGGTGTCAGCAACGTTTTTTTGCAGCCGAGGTACTGCTCAAACCACGTTTGGCAACGACGCCCAAATTCACCGTCGCCGGAAATTTTGTCGCTACGCATGGCGGCAAGGACATACTGGTCTTCGTTGCCAGTGTAGGGCGGCTTATTAAATGGAAACACTGGCAACTTCCAAAAGGAATTTTTCCTCAAGCTCGAGCAGGTCTTTCTTCCGCTCTTTTACACGGCGTGCTGGGTTGCCAACATAGACACCCCAGGCTTTTGTGGTTCTATTCACTAACGACATAGCTCCGACAGCGCAGCCTTCCGCGATGTTCACTCCGGGAAAAACTATAGAACCAGCACCAATAATTACGTGACGCCCCAAGCTGACAGCTTTCTTTTTCTCAAGCTTGTATTTTTCAGGGATTGTTGGGTTTGTAAGGGTTAGCCCTGTGTAGTCATCTGATTGACTGAATATCTGGACATGATATGCAAGACCGGCAAAGTCATCTATGAAAATTCCCTCCTCCCCTCCAGCTACAAGGCATAAAGGAGCAATATGGACAAAACTTCCAAGTTTGATATTGCCAGAAAGCACACAAAAGTCGTCAATGCGTGAGTTATTGCCTAGCTCTATCAATTCGGGATTGTAAATACTGGCTCTATCGCTAATCTTTACATTTTTCCCCAAATGCTTAAACCCAATTTCCTTGAGTTGCGCTTCAGTAAAATACGCCACGACTCACCTCTTAAAAATTGAATGCAATTGGCCAACTAACGCAACCTCAGTAAAGATGCTTTTTATGCGCGCCTGATTTTTTTTCCGCAGATCCTCTTCTATTGGTTTGAGATCAAGTTTGTCCACATCAAATACTTTTATTCCTTGCTCGTTAAATATCGTCCATGACGTTACATCACTTCGCATGTATATTTTTTTTCCTAATCCTAGCAGGGTAATCGTATTTCCCATAGCCTGCTGCCGCTTATGCGCGAACACTGCAACATCAATTTGCCCAAGCAATTCCATGTAATTTTCGAATGGCATGAAATCAAGCAACGGTGAAAATTTATCTCCAAACAACTCTGCACCAAGTTTCACTATCCGGTCAGAATACTCAGCTATGCCGTAAGAAAGCGGGCAAATAATCCGGATGTTCTGATCCTTATTTGGCATAAGCTTCTCAAAAATCTCGGCATGATTGTTGGTTGGATCGGCTGAGTTCCCAACCAGTATATTGACGGTATCGCCCTGCTTCGGTGGTACAACATAGTCTTTGTACAAGTTGCTCGGGTACATCAGGCAGGTGTGATATTCACCCCTTGCGCCATACCATTTCTGCGCCAGCTCATAGTCGCCTTTGATGTAGGTGACAAGATGGCCCATTCGCTTGATAACAAAAGCGCGTTTCGCTTCTTGAATATCCGACCTGATCCCTCTTCCGCGTAATTTGTAGTGATACAGATCCCCCCCCCACATGACCCAGTAACATTTCTTGAGAAGCCAGGGCTGCAGGCAGAGGAGATTGATAACCCGAATATCGAATAATCCGTGCAGAATGATCTTGTCGGCTTTATTCATTGCTTTCGACCACTCTGCCATTTTCCGAAGCCTGCCCATACGCTCATCAAGCATGACAACGTTACTTCTTGGCTTAACTTTGTATAAAGCCATCGGAGAGATTAGAAATAGATGGTCCTTGGAATCAAAATGATTCTCAATAAACAGAATGAATGGCTCAATGAATTTATCGCCAACTGCTATGTGCGCAATCATCGTTAACGCTCGCGTCGCAAAAAAACCAAGTCTGGGAAATTGCTATTCATGCCGACTCGCCGATGATTCCGCGCCGCGCGACCTCGTCCAAAACTTTTTGCACACATTGCCCCAATTCCTCGCCACCGGTATTCACCGTCAACTCCGGATTATCAGGCGCTTCATAAGGTGATGAGATGCCGGTGAATTCCGCAATCTGACCAGCCCGCGCCTTCTTGTACATACCTTTCACGTCGCGCGACTCGCAGATTTTAAGCGAACTGTCGCAATAGATCTCGATGAAGTCGCCGTGCTCGACCATACCACGCACATGCTCGCGATCCGAGCGAAAGGGAGAGATGAAAGCGGTCAGCACGATCACGCCCGCTTCCATGAACAACTTGGCCACTTCGCCCACACGGCGGATGTTTTCGATGCGGTCTTCGTTGGAAAAGCCCAAGTCACCGCACAGGCCGTGGCGCACGTTGTCGCCATCCAGCACGAAGGTGCGGCAACCGCGCCGGTGCAATTCCTCTTCGACCGCGTGCGCCAGCGTAGATTTGCCGGCGCCGGAAAGACCCGTGAACCAGAGGATGACGCCGCGATGTCCATTTTGCGCCTCACGCCGGGCGCGGGTGACGGTGGCGTGGTGCCAGACGACGTTGCTGGAAGTTGTTCGCTGCTGCTCACTCATGCGTTTTCTCCAGCAAGCCTTTTTGCTCGGCCTCGCGCCGCAACGCCTCGATCTCGGCGCGCAATCGTTCGTATTCCTGCACTTTGATTTTGAGAAATTTTACCGTCATCCGCGCCCGCGATTCGATGCCTTGCGGGGTCAGCAGGTAGGCGTAGGCCAGCTTGTTCTGGCTGTTGCGGAAGTTGTTGATCTTGAGGCTGCCTTTTTCGATCAACTTGTTGAGGCAGTAATTGATCTTGCCGAGACTGACACCAAGCTGCTTTGCCAGTTCGCGCTGGGATAGACCCGGGTTTTCTTCCAGGGTCTTAAGCAGACCGTAATGGGTGGTTTCGTCGAGCATGTTTAGTGTGTTCAATGATTGAACGGTCTGCATTACAACTGATGCAGACGGATCGTGTCAAGGGATAGCACGCCATTTGCTGCTGATTTGTCGGGATAAATCACTAGTGTCCGGTTAAAAATCAAATAGAATCATTTGGTTATTGGGTAATGGCGCAATGACTCCAGTAGTGTCTGGCTGCAAGGCGCATGAAATATGGGTTTTCTCGAAAATCGAGACCGACAATAT
>Ga0210056_1005047_pt1 | contig 10074 bp, 3 predicted proteins | sample CryGeyCG2014_080_2_FD_183965 | JGI IMG/M metagenome (GOLD analysis project Ga0210056, IMG submission 183965) | Groundwater microbial communities from aquifer - Crystal Geyser CG07_land_8/20/14_0.80 (SPAdes) (version 2) | ecosystem: Environmental > Aquatic > Deep subsurface > Groundwater | place...
AGTTTCCATACTACATAGTACGATTTAAACTTTCTCACTCAGAAAACACCGATTATATTGAAAAATAGTTTCCATACTACATAGTACGATTTAAACACATAGAGCCGTGATTGAAAATGCAAAAAGAAAAAGAAGTTTCCATACTACATAGTACGATTTAAACCAGAGCACAAAGATGTCTGATTTGCTCTTGCTCATTTTGTTTCCATACTACATAGTACGATTTAAACCAAATTTGCAAATGCATTTGACAAGCTGTCGGAACAGTTTCCATACTACATAGTACGATTTAAACAACCAAACTGAAAGTGAATAAAAATATACTTATTGGTTTCCATACTACATAGTACGATTTAAACTGAGAAATCGTGAGTGTAATGTGCATAAGGTCGTGTCGTTTCCATACTACATAGTACGATTTAAACTCTTTTTCTCCGGTACCTCCGCTGGACGGGAATGTAGTTTCCATACTACATAGTACGATTTAAACCATATAGGTGCTTCGCTCATAGGCCAAATAAATACGAGTTTCCATACTACATAGTACGATTTAAACCGGGGAAAAAAATAATTGATATTGAGGGCATCAAAAAGTTTCCATACTACATAGTACGATTTAAACAAATGTTTGGGTAGGTAATGTCTCGGACACAGATTTCGTTTCCATACTACATAGTACGATTTAAACAAGAACCGCATTTGAGCCCACTACATCATCCGCAGAGGTTTCCATACTACATAGTACGATTTAAACGGCCGACGCCCGTGCGAAGAAAAAAGAAGACGATAGTTTCCATACTACATAGTACGATTTAAACTTTGTATCACCTGTAAGGAGAAACTCAGGGATACCACGTTTCCATACTACATAGTACGATTTAAACGAAGAAGATAAAAAAATAATTGACATTGTATGCAAATGTTTCCATACTACATAGTACGATTTAAACTCTTTTATTTTGTCATCACCTTTTCCGAATTCGTATGGTTTCCATACTACATAGTACGATTTAAACAAAGAAAGGGAATTGTGGGAAACTTTATGTTTTCGTAGTTTCCATACTACATAGTACGATTTAAACTACTAACACGGAAAAAATAATACGAGAAGGAGAGCAGTTTCCATACTACATAGTACGATTTAAACTAAGTTATTAATATTATACTAAGCATAAAATTCCGGTTTCCATACTACATAGTACGATTTAAACGATTTCCGTCGCTGATAAGGACAAGGACTTGTCCGAAGTTTCCATACTACATAGTACGATTTAAACGATTATGATTTTTTTTGTTTGTGTGTCAAAAAACCGAGTTTCCATACTACATAGTACGATTTAAACCTGTTTTTGCGTTTTCTCTGTTTATGGCATTTTCAGTTTCCATACTACATAGTACGATTTAAACCTGAAATAGCGGTAACATTTCAAGACGCAGTAAATGCGTTTCCATACTACATAGTACGATTTAAACCTTTATTTTCTTTTTCATATTGATCCAAAATATCATTGTTTCCATACTACATAGTACGATTTAAACTTTTCTTTTTACTCAATACATTGTCCGTTCTACTTAAGTTTCCATACTACATAGTACGATTTAAACCCATCTGCCCCAGGAATGACTATGACATCTTTCACGTTTCCATACTACATAGTACGATTTAAACATGCGTCCACAGCTTTCAAGCATACATGCAAAATCAAGTTTCCATACTACATAGTACGATTTAAACAACTGCCTGACACCGATAACATTGTTTATTTTTATGGTTTCCATACTACATAGTACGATTTAAACCTATAAACTTATTGGTTAATATTATTATATGTGTTTGTTTCCATACTACATAGTACGATTTAAACAAGAACAAATAAACGATATTGTAATTCACGACATATGTTTCCATACTACATAGTACGATTTAAACACAACTGTGCTGATTCCCCGATTAAAAGTGTGCCGAGTTTCCATACTACATAGTACGATTTAAACTTTTTTAATGGCGTGAAAGCCTCAACTGTGAAGAAGGTTTCCATACTACATAGTACGATTTAAACTGAGTGTTTTTCCAGAGTTGAACTGCTTTGAAATCGAGTTTCCATACTACATAGTACGATTTAAACACGCACGGGGAGAAAAAGTATATACAAACGCCATAAAGTTTCCATACTACATAGTACGATTTAAACAACGTACTCATATACACAAAGGATGAAGACTACAACCGTTTCCATACTACATAGTACGATTTAAACACACCAAACTAAGGATTGTATATATTTCGATCATGAGTTTCCATACTACATAGTACGATTTAAACTTCATAGATTTAGAGAATATTTCAGATGAAAATATTGTGTTTCCATACTACATAGTACGATTTAAACTCCAGTGAAAGAAATTTTTGTGTTCGCGCCCTGAAACGTTTCCATACTACATAGTACGATTTAAACAATACTTCCTTCAAGAACAACTTACTGATATTCCTGAGTTTCCATACTACATAGTACGATTTAAACTGGTGCAGTATTAGCCTATTTTCTTATGGAAAAGAAGTTTCCATACTACATAGTACGATTTAAACATCTTTGAAAAACCGCAAGTTTTGCGCAGGATTTTTAGTTTCCATACTACATAGTACGATTTAAACGAGCATTTCCGTGCCATTCTCCTCCCACCGCCATTTGGGTTTCCATACTACATAGTACGATTTAAACGTTGTCTGTTCCCACAATTTCTGTGTGGCGTGATTTTTCGTTTCCATACTACATAGTACGATTTAAACTTGTCTGTTCCCACAATTTCTGTGTGGCGTGATTTTTCGTTTCCATACTACATAGTACGATTTAAACAAGGACAGAAATTGTGGGGTTTGACGGAAACACAAAGGTTTCCATACTACATAGTACGATTTAAACTTGTCTGTTCCCACAATTTCTGTGTGGCGTGATTTTTCGTTTCCATACTACATAGTACGATTTAAACGATGTAATCTGAGTTTTCTGCGTGAGAAACAGTGAGCGGTTTCCATACTACATAGTACGATTTAAACTATGCTTCGTCGAACCTATTCAATTGCTTTGAAATTAGTTTCCATACTACATAGTACGATTTAAACCATTATTATATCAATATTTCTGTCGCCGTATGAAGGTTTCCATACTACATAGTACGATTTAAACTCTGTCGCCGTATGAAACAAGTCTGCATCCGATGAATTGGTTTCCATACTACATAGTACGATTTAAACGGGGTTGAAGGTAAATTTTTCCCAAGGGTATATATTATAGTTTCCATACTACATAGTACGATTTAAACCCTAACGGAGAAGTCAACAGAAAGTTTTCACAGATGGGTTTCCATACTACATAGTACGATTTAAACCCGTTTTATTGTTTTTTTTATATTTCATTTAATTAAATAGTTTCCATACTACATAGTACGATTTAAACTATCTCTCACCTTTCTGTCTGTTTGTTCTAATATATTGGTTTCCATACTACATAGTACGATTTAAACCTCAAATTTATTGTATACAGCGACAGAAATATTAGTAGTTTCCATACTACATAGTACGATTTAAACAAAAAGTATGCGTATAAAAAAAAAACATAATAAAAAGTTTCCATACTACATAGTACGATTTAAACCTCGGGTGGGGCTAAAGGAAGCACAACATCCTCATAGTTTCCATACTACATAGTACGATTTAAACAAAATATAACTTATAATAATAATATAATAATAACAAGAGTTTCCATACTACATAGTACGATTTAAACCAGGCAATGTGTATGTTACGGAGCCCGACGGAAGTGCGTTTCCATACTACATAGTACGATTTAAACATTCGCACCGACGCACCGAAACTTCCACCCGCTCATTGAGTTTCCATACTACATAGTACGATTTAAACTTTGAAATAGCTGAGCAATACATTCAGATGTCGAAAAGTTTCCATACTACATAGTACGATTTAAACTATCATTCTTCTTATTTATATATTTTATAATTATATAGTTTCCATACTACATAGTACGATTTAAACATTTTGAAGATCCAATATCAACGGCTCCTTGACAGGTAGTTTCCATACTACATAGTACGATTTAAACTTTCGATTATCTCTTTCTCATCTACGGTATTTTTTGGTTTCCATACTACATAGTACGATTTAAACACACTCGATACTTCGCCCGATATCGTTTTCATTGTGTGGTTTCCATACTACATAGTACGATTTAAACCTCGGCCAGTTTCCTGAAGCTTCTGACCTGACATATCAAGTTTCCATACTACATAGTACGATTTAAACCGAAAATAATAAAAAAAATATTAGAAAGCTTATAATAGTTTCCATACTACATAGTACGATTTAAACCTCGAAATCGGAAACAAAAAAAGCAGAGGACAAGAAAGTTTCCATACTACATAGTACGATTTAAACACTGCACTTTTCAGGTTTATCTCGAAAAATCCGAAGAGTTTCCATACTACATAGTACGATTTAAACGTCCATACCTTCATATTCTCCGTCATCATTTACGCAAGTTTCCATACTACATAGTACGATTTAAACTTTTTTTTCCTGAAAGTGCGTTTTTGACGGCACCAGGTTTCCATACTACATAGTACGATTTAAACATTATATTATATTATATTATTATATTATATGCTTTTGTTTCCATACTACATAGTACGATTTAAACTTGTTCAAGGTTCTGAAGGTCTTCAATGTGTTGACAGTTTCCATACTACATAGTACGATTTAAACCGCCTTCAGAAAGAAGTTTCGTTTTTTCATCTTCTGAGTTTCCATACTACATAGTACGATTTAAACTATTTTTATATTTTATATATTTTATTTTATATTTTATGTTTCCATACTACATAGTACGATTTAAACGCTCGACAAAAGAAAAAAGAGGATGATGTAGATATGGTTTCCATACTACATAGTACGATTTAAACTTTGTTTTTGAGAAAATAACCTGCGAGGATGTATATGTTTCCATACTACATAGTACGATTTAAACAAATATTGTGTGGCTGTATATGAAAAAGTATTCCCGTAGTTTCCATACTACATAGTACGATTTAAACAATAATAATAAAATATTTAAAATTAACGAAAAGTGAAGTTTCCATACTACATAGTACGATTTAAACCTATCAAATGCCATTTTTCGCAACTTGTCTGTTCCTAGTTTCCATACTACATAGTACGATTTAAACTTTGCGTTATTATGCGAAAGAATTATTTGCGTTCGTAAGTTTCCATACTACATAGTACGATTTAAACTTTGACGACCGATGGGCAGACGACTGGGAAACTCTCGGGTTTCCATACTACATAGTACGATTTAAACACAATACAATGGTAGCAGTATATACTACTGTGGAATATGGTTTCCATACTACATAGTACGATTTAAACTAGGCGAAAAGTTCGCAAGGATATTATCCTGGAGTATGTTTCCATACTACATAGTACGATTTAAACAATAGAAGTGGATATCATGTACATAGATCGATATAAGTTTCCATACTACATAGTACGATTTAAACAATAAATAGAGAAAACGCACGAGAAAAAGAAAACAAGTTTCCATACTACATAGTACGATTTAAACTCATAAAAATACCGTCGACGAAAAAGAGATAATCGAAAGTTTCCATACTACATAGTACGATTTAAACCGAAGACCGTCACGAAAATACCCTAAACCGCACCTATAGTTTCCATACTACATAGTACGATTTAAACTGTAGAAAAAAGAGTTGAAGTATGAAAAAAACATAAGTTTCCATACTACATAGTACGATTTAAACCGAAAAGCGAAACAAAAGGTTCGAAGAGTGTATTCACGTTTCCATACTACATAGTACGATTTAAACTTTTTATTAAGTCGGGGTGTTTGGTTAATACATCTTGGTTTCCATACTACATAGTACGATTTAAACCCGCAGATATTTGATACTCGGGTGCCTCGTTCAGGGTTTCCATACTACATAGTACGATTTAAACTTATTTTTTTATTTTTTTTCTTCTTCACCCTCAATCGAGTTTCCATACTACATAGTACGATTTAAACTTATTTGCGTTATTAAAACACGCTCACAGCATAGTTGTTTCCATACTACATAGTACGATTTAAACTTTTTCAAAGTTATGGCTTCCTTTAGGTGCCATTTCGTTTCCATACTACATAGTACGATTTAAACCAAGATTAAACCACAAATATCATTTACATCTTTTTTGTTTCCATACTACATAGTACGATTTAAACTTTGTTAATTTTGTGCGGTTTTTCCTCATCCTTTTCGTTTCCATACTACATAGTACGATTTAAACGAGACACATACGACGCAGTAATAAATAACCTCATAAATGGTTTCCATACTACATAGTACGATTTAAACTTCATCATGTTTTATTTTATTTTTATCATATTAGATAGTTTCCATACTACATAGTACGATTTAAACGATATTTTTTTCGGACTTCCGCAAGTTCGTAGAGCGGTTTCCATACTACATAGTACGATTTAAACGGATATTGCTTCGATTGAAAGGGTGGTGCCTATTATTTGTTTCCATACTACATAGTACGATTTAAACCTAACCGCAGAGGAACGAGAACTTGTATTGAGAGAACGTTTCCATACTACATAGTACGATTTAAACTACTTGAAAAACCACTTGCTTTGAATAGGATTTTTTTGTTTCCATACTACATAGTACGATTTAAACCTCTCGTCTGACAGTGATATATATACTCTCCCAGCAGGGTTTCCATACTACATAGTACGATTTAAACTTATTATATTTTTCTTCGTGTTCTTCCGTTTCTTTTATGTTTCCATACTACATAGTACGATTTAAACGCACAGCTTTTGATTGTCTATGCGACCTTGAGAAAAGTTTCCATACTACATAGTACGATTTAAACTCTTTTGACGACCCGATGTTTTATTCTTATTACACCCGTTTCCATACTACATAGTACGATTTAAACTTGCTTTTATGGAGATTTGTCAATATCAAGGAAAACGTTTCCATACTACATAGTACGATTTAAACTCCCGTCAGACGCTACTACCTATACGTTCCCAGCAGGGTTTCCATACTACATAGTACGATTTAAACCTACGTCCGATGTGGTATACACCATGACGGAAATACGTTTCCATACTACATAGTACGATTTAAACGCCCACGGGTGAAGGTGGCAAGCTCGAAGTGCTAGGGTTTCCATACTACATAGTACGATTTAAACCTCATCCTCATTCTTCACCTGGGTAGAATAATTCCGAGTTTCCATACTACATAGTACGATTTAAACCTTATTACGTTCTTATTAGATTCTATTAGATTCTTATGTTTCCATACTACATAGTACGATTTAAACACGGGTCGGCGGTGCGAGAGTGTGTGGGACGCCGTCGAGTTTCCATACTACATAGTACGATTTAAACTATATTTAATATAAAGATATATATAAATTAGATTACGTTTCCATACTACATAGTACGATTTAAACTGAAATAGCGGTAACATTCCAAGACGCAGTAAATGCGTTTCCATACTACATAGTACGATTTAAACTCTCCGCAAAACAGAAACTTAGGGGGCTTCAAAGAAGTTTCCATACTACATAGTACGATTTAAACAATTATATATTATTTTTTGAAAAAATGAAAATAATTGTGTTTCCATACTACATAGTACGATTTAAACTTTCAATGCTGGTCGAATTATTTCAATAGCTGTAAGGGGTTTCCATACTACATAGTACGATTTAAACTCGGGGTATGGTATGAAAATACAGCAGGTCAAATCAGTTTCCATACTACATAGTACGATTTAAACGTCGTTGAGTCTCTCCAGATTGATATCTAAAAAAATTAGTTTCCATACTACATAGTACGATTTAAACCATTTCTTGGGCATTATCAGGGCTTTTTCACTGGGGTTTCCATACTACATAGTACGATTTAAACGCGGTGTCTATCCCCTCATATTCTCCGACATCATTTTGTTTCCATACTACATAGTACGATTTAAACAAACAATAGCACTCTTGTCAGCAAAATGGAAAAAAAGTTTCCATACTACATAGTACGATTTAAACACACCTGATTATCAACGCAATCAACACGAAGGACACAGGTTTCCATACTACATAGTACGATTTAAACAATTCAGAATATTCGAATGTCGGAGAAACCCAAAAAAGTTTCCATACTACATAGTACGATTTAAACATTCAGAATATTCGAATGTCGGAGAAACCCAAAAAAGTTTCCATACTACATAGTACGATTTAAACAAAATGGTTCTTCCAGTATTTTTTATCGCAAATCTGGGGTTTCCATACTACATAGTACGATTTAAACACTCGAACAGACTGCGGGATATCCATCGAAGATTTCTTTGTTTCCATACTACATAGTACGATTTAAACAAACGATTGCGTTGTTGAGTATGAAATGGAAAAAAAGTTTCCATACTACATAGTACGATTTAAACTGAAATTAGGGGCGTAAAAAACATGGTTCAAACGGTGTTTCCATACTACATAGTACGATTTAAACTTTTTTTTCACAAATTGTTTTTTTCATCCGACACTCGTTTCCATACTACATAGTACGATTTAAACCACACAAAGACAATACCTTGAATTATGTCCTATTTCGGTTTCCATACTACATAGTACGATTTAAACAAAGTGAGAGAAGCAGGGTCGTAATCAGAAATATCAGTTTCCATACTACATAGTACGATTTAAACCTGAGCAATACATTCAGATGTCTAAAAGAAAATTTTAGTTTCCATACTACATAGTACGATTTAAACCATATTCGTCGGTGAAAGCGTGTTTTCGGAAAGTGAGGTTTCCATACTACATAGTACGATTTAAACTTGCATTTTTGAATGCTCCTGTTATCGCACCAACTATGTTTCCATACTACATAGTACGATTTAAACCTAACCAGATAGTGGACACAAGTTCGGCACATGTTTGTTTCCATACTACATAGTACGATTTAAACTAGGAGATACATATGATAAAATAATAAATGATCTCAGTTTCCATACTACATAGTACGATTTAAACGCAAATCTGGGTCGAATACTTCCGATAGTTGCAGGGAGTTTCCATACTACATAGTACGATTTAAACGCCTTCCTCATCTCTATATACCTTCAGGTCATCATAGTTTCCATACTACATAGTACGATTTAAACTGTTTTTGAGAGGTGAACAGTTATCCTTATCGATAAGTTTCCATACTACATAGTACGATTTAAACAGGTTATGAGACAACGGATAAATTATTCTAAATATAGTTTCCATACTACATAGTACGATTTAAACGTATGGTATCAAGATTTTTCGCCCGTAATTGTAAGAGTTTCCATACTACATAGTACGATTTAAACTACTCAAAAAAATAAAATATAAACTCCATACCATTACAAGTTTCCATACTACATAGTACGATTTAAACCGCAAAATTGTTAAATATGTCTGATAAAGCAACATAGTTTCCATACTACATAGTACGATTTAAACCTTATTATATTAAGAGTATAAATAAATAAGAGTATAACGTTTCCATACTACATAGTACGATTTAAACCAATATGAAAGAGAATACATGACTACATCTTTTCTTGGTTTCCATACTACATAGTACGATTTAAACCGGATACACAAAAGAAGATATGGAAAATAAAAAAAGTTTCCATACTACATAGTACGATTTAAACCCAAAAATATGCAAAGATAGCACATTCTTCAATAGTGGTTTCCATACTACATAGTACGATTTAAACCGGTATTTTTTGATTTTATGAAATTAAACATTTTATGTTTCCATACTACATAGTACGATTTAAACGTTATTTTTCATTTTGAACGCAGGTAGAATATTTCCGAGTTTCCATACTACATAGTACGATTTAAACGTATTAGAGGGTGTGATTATCAGGACGGAATAACAAGTTTCCATACTACATAGTACGATTTAAACGTGGTATTCCTGAGTTTCTCCTTACAGGTGA
>Ga0210056_1005054_pt1 | contig 10060 bp, 6 predicted proteins | sample CryGeyCG2014_080_2_FD_183965 | JGI IMG/M metagenome (GOLD analysis project Ga0210056, IMG submission 183965) | Groundwater microbial communities from aquifer - Crystal Geyser CG07_land_8/20/14_0.80 (SPAdes) (version 2) | ecosystem: Environmental > Aquatic > Deep subsurface > Groundwater | place...
TATTTTTACTATTAAAACCACGTCTACTTGAGTTGATTATTCTTGTACAATTAATTGGATTAATCATTTATCTATTAAGGCGGTTCCTGCATCCGCATGTTTTGGCAAGACAACGAACGTTAATGATCCGTCCGGCATTTCCATTAATGGTAGAAAATTAAATATGAACAATAAATATACCGCTGGATATAAAAGTTTAATTAGCTATAAACTGGCGCAAATTGCTTTTGATTTAACTTGGGAGTTTGTTCCTCAATATTATTATAGATTTGAAGACAACCGTCAATGCGATCAGATGAAACAAGCAATGAGAAGTACAAAACAAAACATTGTTGAAGGATCTTCAGAGCGAAGCTTGTCAAACAAACTAAAACTATATGATGTAGCTAAGTCTTCTCTTAACGAAATCCTTGAAGATTTTGAAGATATTCTAAGACTAGAAAAAATCTCCCGCTGGATGAAAAACGACATGCGTTTGACCAAGCTCCACCAAATTATAGAAGGCTATCCTGTTTCTGTTCCTTCTTATCCTTCTGTTCCTTCATCCAACCCTCCCCCTTTTCCCTCTGTTTCCCTTGTCTTAGGAACAAGAAGGACCAGAGGGACAAGATGGGCAAGAGATGAGGTCGAAATTATTGTCAATTATTTAATTGATGTTCTCACGCGCTGCGGATATTTGTTAGACAAACAGATTAATGCGGTTGAAGAAAAACATCGCACTAAAGGTGGATATCGAGAAAACTTATTAAAAAAACGGCTTGATTACAAGTATACTGAAAAGAGATAACCATGAAAACCTATATCAAACATCGCCCCACCAACCATCATCAATCAGTAAGGACAAATTACGCCGTGCCTGCCGGCAGGCAGGATTCGCCCCTACAAATGATCTGGTTGAATATTGTCCGACGTAAAATCATGTTGATCTCTTTAATCGTGCTTGCTATCGGACTCCCTCTCCTCTATCTCAACCTTTAAATATCAATCCAAAACCGAGGCGGCGTGGTATGACGATAGCTATGCGTATCGTCAACGGGTGGATATTACGAATGCAGGAACTGCACAGACGGATTTTCAAGAGGATAAAACATTAGGAAGAATGGCCAAGGGTTTTTTTTCTGGAGCGTCTTTGAATAAGAGTTGGCAAAGCCATAAGAAAAAGTAGTATGACAAGCAACGAGCCGGCAATATAGAAAAGAAGAAGGCCAATGTCTGTTTGATTAAAAGTCATATTTTTTTAGCTGACCGAATTGCCAATATCCAAAAAGTCAAACTAAATATTAATCCTAATAATACCACGGGCAAGGAAGGTTTGTCAAGGGAAGGAATAAAAATCGAGATAACAAAAGAGCCAAAAAACAACGTGCCTACATTGATGAAAATATCAGCCAATTTGTCAAGTTGGCCAAACGAAAGAAGAGGAAATTTTACTGTTTTTAACATTACTAAAGATTATATAAGAATTATTAATTCATTTCAAGAACTAGCATGAAAATAGTCTACCAAAAAAATATAACCACTCCGGGACGGCCGCCACGTCAAACGTGGTTGGCACATCAGAGTGGTAATGTAGTGGGAATGATTTGGGAGGCGATTGTAAGACGAAAAATAATGATGGTTTCGCTTTTGGTGATGCTGGTTACGCTACCCATCCTCTACTTGGTAATGAAATACCAGTCAAAGGTCGAGGCGGCCTGGTTCGACGACACGTTTGCATACAGACAAACCGTGGCAATTACCAATGCAGGCACTGCACAAACAGATTTCCAGGTGGCAATCACTCTCAACACTTCAGCTTTAATCACCGCCGGCAAAATGCAGTCCGACTGTGATGATGTCCGCATAACAGACGTGAATGGAAAAGTATTACCATTTTGGATAGAAACCGGAACGAATGCGTGCAACACCACAACCACTGCTATTTGGACAAAAGTTCCGTCAATTTCAACTTCTGGCACCACTGTTTATCTTTACTATGGAAATCCTTCGGCAATTAATACTCAAAACGGCAATAATGTGTTTGAGTTTTTTGATGATTTTTCCGGTTCAACCGTGGATACAAATAAATGGACTACATATGTAAATGGAGGAAGTGTTTCATTAAGTGCAGGAAATTTACAAATTACAGGAAATAATACTTGGAATACTAATGGCATATCCAGTAATACGTCTTACAATAGATCCAGTTCTGGGTATTCAATTTATTGGAGTGTTAAACTGAGTGCTACTGCTATCAATACCATGATTGGATACTCCCCGAAAATTTTGAATTATAGTGATGGTATTTCCCATTATCCAGCTTCAGGCGCTTGGTATAGATGGAGAGATAATGTTGGTTTAAATCTAAGCGCCCCTTTTTCAGCTGATACTTGGTATATAACTAAGACAAAACTGAAAAGCAGTCAAGGATATATATTGTATAGAAATGGAACGCAATTGGAAGATGATACGACTCTTGCTGACAATAATCATTATATTTCTATGCAACAGTATGAAACGGGGAAAACATCTTATTTTGATTTCGCTTTTGTTTGTAAAAGTGCTTCCTCCGAGCCCACCGTCGCCACCCCCACCAACGAAGAAAAATCGCAGGGGCCGGTGGCATATTGGAAGTTTGACGCCGGTTACAGCACAGTCGCGTTTGACGCGATGAGGGGAAATAATGGAACAATTACAGGCGCAACCTGGCAAAGTGAAGACAAGTGCATTTCAGGAAAATGTTTATATTTTGACGGAAACGACAATGTAGAAATTTCAAGCTCAAGCTCATTTAACGGCAATACCCAAACAATAGAGCTTTGGCTAAAACTAAATGAAACCTCGCAATGGTTTGGAATATATCGCGGAGCCAGTGGTGGAAATAGCTGGTATTTTTATTACGACACATCAGGAGACGTTGATTTTGCCTGGTACAACAGTAGTTCAAGAAATGATATTGCCGCTCAAGGACCAAATACAAGCGAATGGCATCATTTTGCAATAGTGATCAGCCCAGGCAGTCAATATATTTATCGAGATGGAGTTCAGGTTTCTCAATCTTCAACTGCCACGGGATTAACAGCTACCGATGGCGCAATAAAGCTCGGAGAATATAGTTCGCCGGGGGTTTATAATTTGGTAGGTTACCTAGACGAGCCGAAAATCTATAATTACGCCCGGACTGCTGCGCAAATCAAGGCTGACTATAATTCACAAGGAACGGCGAAAGGTTCATCCGTGCAAATCGGTTCGAAAGATCCGCGTGAATCCTTCTCTCAAGGATTGGTTGGATATTGGAAGATGGATGAAAGTTCTTGGGGAAGCGTAGTTGACTCCTCTGGAAACGGGAATAACGGAACAGCGTATGGTGGCGCAACAGTCACATCAGGGAAGTTCGGAAACGGAGGAATTTTTTCATCAGCAAGTTCACAGTATGTATCAGTAACATCATCTACCTCACTACAGCCTTCTGACAAAATCTCAATTGCTACTTGGGTTTATTGGACAGGCTCCGGTTCAACTGTTGAATTTATTACAGCTAAGGGTAGTGAACATTACGAAATCCATACTGGAGGCGGAGGTGGTAGCAATGGAATTCGCTGGATTCCAACAAATGGTGTATATATTGACACTGGCGCAAGCAAGTTTTTGTCTAATCAGTGGAATCATTTAGTGACTGTATATGATTCTGCAACAAATACGGGAAAAGTATATGTTAACGGCTCTGATACTGGCGCTACACAAACAGGGAGTGGTGCTTTGCAAACGGATTCAACTGACTTTCAGATAGCCAGACGAGCAAATGCTTCATATTATTTTAATGGAAAAATCGATGAAACTCGCATCTACAACCGCGCCCTCTCCCCCAAAGAAGTCCGGGATCTGTACAACTGGGCGCCAGGACCGGTGTTACATTTGAAAATGGATGAAAATACAGGTACGACTTCGTATGATACAAGTGGCAATGCTAATAGTGGGATTTTTGGTGGTGGGAATGCTTCTTATCGACCTACATGGACCCAAGGAAAATTCGGAAACGGAGCGTTATATGACGGCAACGACTACATTGATGTAGCTGATAGTGATAGCCTTCGACCAGCTTATGGCTTAACTATGGAAACTTGGGTTTACTATCCTGCTGCTGCTTCCAATGCTTGTTTTATTTGTAAACAATATAGTACAGGTAGTGCAAACTCATTTGCATTATGGGCTGCCTCGGACGTGTTATATTCCGGTGTCAATATTAGTATTACTGGCGGTAGTGGATCAGTTAATCATGGAACCATGCCCGCGGATAGTTGGGTCCATATCGCAACCACCTGGGATACAATTTCCAATACAGTTACAACGTATGTAAATGGGGTAAAAAATGCCACAACTGGCACCACAACAGCTACAAGTCTATCTTATGATACGGCTGGTGTTTTTATTGGGGGTGATGATAACGATGCTGATAATATTCCAGATTTTTGGAATAGCAGTGGTATAAATCAAGACGACGTGCGCATCTACAACTACGCCCGCAATTCCAAACAAATCGTTGAAGACATGAACGCCGGCCACCCGGCGGGCGGTTCACCGGTTGGAAGTCAAGTTGGGTATTGGAGGTTTGATGAGGGGTATGGAACGACAAACGCTGTTCATGATTCAAGTGGACAAGGAAATACTGGAAGCTGGAGTGGGTCTGGTTCTCACTGGTCAAATCAGGGGAAATTCGGCAAAGCAGGAAATTTTAATGGAACAAGTGACTATGTTGACGTCGGGAATGGTGCAAGTTTGAATACACAATCCGAAGTTACAGTCACCGCGTGGGTAAAAGCTAATGATGTTGGAGCAAGTTTTGAAGCAATTTACGCAAGAGGAGATCCAACTTTTAGATTTGGAATTTCTGGCACAGCATGGGGTGCAAGACCTTGGATTTATATTAATGGCGTAAGTTATTTAGTAGATAATGGATTTGCTCCTTATTGGAATCAATGGACTTATATTGCTTTTGTCTTTTCTGACCCGCAAAACCTCGCTCAAATCTATATAAATGGTAAACGTATTCTTAACGATACTAACGCAACAGCCACTATACCCACATTAACTGTAAATGGTTTTATTGGCCAAAGAGGAGATGGAGGATACTTATTTAGTGGTCTCATCGATGAAGTCAAAATTTACAACTCCGCCCTGACTGAGGATGAAATCAAGCTGGATTATAATCACGGCTCGGCGATGGTGTTGGGAACAATGGGCTCTAACACTTCATATGAAAAAAGCGCGGCTAATCAGGAATACTGTGTCCCGGGAGATACCATTTCCTGCGCTGCTCCAGTTGGAGAATGGAAGTTTGAGGAAGGGACTGGGATAAGTGCAAATGATACTTCAGGGAATAACAGAACCGGCACACTCACAGGCGGTCCAACCTGGATCTCAGGAAAAGTCGGAAAGGCGTTATCTTTGGATGGGGACGATAATGTAAGTTTAACTAGATTTACTTATGGAGTAGCAGGAGTTACGATGAGCGCTTGGGTAAAAACATCTAGTTCAAATAGTGGAAAGAATTATGCTGGCAATGCTGCGCAAAATATTGTTGGAGATACAACCGGTGGTGTTGGGGTGGGCTTTGGTTTGACAGGCGGCAAAATTCAGTTTTGCAACTATACTACTATATGGGAATGTATAACAGGTCTTACAAATGCCAATGATAATAATTGGCACTACATTACAGCAATACATGACACAAATGGTGCTGTTAGTTTATATTTAGATGGGCGTCTCGATAACACCGGCACTATTTCTTACGGAGGTGAAGGGATTGATGCGCTTGGTCGAGGTTATGGTGGCGATTATTTTACTGGATTAATTGACAATATACGTATCTACAACTACGCTCGTACTCCTGCGCAAATCGCCTGGGATTATAATCGTGGCGGGCCGGTGGGGTGGTGGAAGATGGATGAGTGTCAAGGAACGGTTGCAAATGATTCGGGGGGATCAGGGACGATTGGGGGAAATCCGGGAACGATAACAATTGGAGCCTCCGGCACCCAAACCGCCATTGGCACCTGCACAACTTCTGGGACAGCTTGGGAAAACGGCGTGAACGGGAAATATAATTCAAGTTTGAATTTTGATGGAAGTGATGACGTGGTCTCTTTTACTTCAACAAATATTATTAATGTTACTTCGGGCTCTGTTTCATTATGGACAAAACCGTCATCAACTCAGAATGGAACAAATTATTACATATTTGACCATTATGGAACTAATAGTCGTATTTATATTAATTCAAATTCTTCTGGTACTAACATCAATGGTCGGTTGGGCACTGGAACAACGATCGGAAGTGTAACTACTACGGCGGATAATTGGCATCATGTAGTGCTAATCTGGGACGGCACCAACGCAAAATTCTATATAGATGGCATTGATCGTACATCGACTGGAACTTTCAGCGGCTTGACTACAGTCGGAGCTACATCATATATTGGCAATTATTCCGATGCTGCCCAAGGATTTACCGGCCAAATCGACGATGTGAAGATTTTTAATTATGCCCTATCCCCGTTACAAGTTACAACACTATATAACGAGGGATCAGCAGTAAGGTTTGGACCAAATGTAGGAAGTCCATAAGTTGGATTTTCACAAATATTAGCAAATTAACACGAATATTATGAAAAAATTTAAAGAACAGATCAAAATTATTTTCCAGCAGACAAAAGAAATATCCTCCCCTGCTTTTAAGGGAGAGAAAATTTATTTTAATGCCAAAAGGAATTAACCATCTTATCTATAAAGGAAATCGGAGTCGACGTGACGAAAACAGAATAAAGATTAATATTCGACTGCTTCCCCGTGCTATAAAATTCCTTAAGCTATCAACTTTCTGGCAGGAAGAAAATCAATACATTAAAGACAACATAACTTTTAAATTTTGGGCATTCGAGGCTGTAATTGACGATAGAAGAATTAAAGTAATTATCCGTCAAGTAGATCGCGGCAGAAAACATTTTTGGAGCGTGATTCCGGCTTGGAGAAAAGACCGTTTTGGAATAGTTAATGCCAAAAGGAGGAATTTGGAGACATAAAAAAATGCTGGCCGTCGGCTTTGGATTGGCCGAATAAACCTTACGGTTAACCAGCAAACAAATAATACACTATGAAAAAAACAATGTCAAGAGGAAAAAATAGAAAGAGTAGGATTTTCGCGAATATTAGCAAATTTAGAAAAGAATAAAATTTTCACAAATATTAGCAAATTAACACGAAGATTATGAAAAATCAATACTCGAATAATAAACAAAGAGCCAAGGTATATATTGATGGCGCTAATATATTTTATGCCCAAAAACATCTTGGATGGACTATTGACTGGAAAAAAATAACCGCTTTTTTAAAGAGAAAATTTAATGTCTTAGAAATTCGGTATTACACCGGCATAAAAAATCAGGACGATAAAATGAATAAATATCTTTCCTACCTTAGAAGTCTAAACATTAAAACAATTACCAAACCGTTAAAAATTATCCAGGATCAAACCGGTCGAACAATCTATAAATCAAACTGTGATATCGAGATCGCCATTGATGTTTTGTTAAACGTTAATAATTTTGATGTCTTGATACTATTCTCTGGTGATTCAGATTTTGTTTATCTTATTAAAACGCTTCAAAGAGAATTTCAAAAACAAATTCATGTCTTTTCGTCACGTCGAACAATTTCTTGGGAGATAAAATTGAGCGTTAATAAATTTTGGTTTATAGAAGATTTAAAGAAAGAAATAAAACGAAGATAAAAAAAAACCCCGAGACAAGCTCGGGGTACTGTAAAACAAGTTAATTTTAATCTATGAAAAAATATTTGTCAAGAGGAAAAAATAGGAAGAATAGGATTTTCACGAATATTAGCAAATTTAGAAAAGAATAAAATTTTCACAAATTGTTAGCAAATTATCACGAATAATATGAATACAAACCGTAAAACAATTCGTCTCAAAGGATATGATTATTCCCAATCAGGATGGTATTTTGTTACCGTTTGTACCGAAAACAGGAAACGTTTATTTGGAAATATAATTAATGAAAATATGGTATTGAATGAATGCGGAAAAATGATTGAATCAATATGGCAATCGTTACCAAAACGATTCCCGGTTGTATTGGATGCATTTCAAATCATGCCAAATCATATTCATATGATAATCCACGCCGTAGGGGCGGGTTTTATGCCCGCCCGCACGGGTGGTTTTATGCCCGCCCATGGTGAACGGACAACCACAATGATGGTTGGGGCAATCCCCATGGTTGGGATGGTTGGGGCAACCACAAGGGTTGCCCCTACGGCGGCGTTGGGGGATATCATTGGTGCGTTTAAATCATTAATCACGCATGAATATGTTATGGGTGTTAAAAACAATGGATGGAAACCATTTAATCAACGATTATTCCAACGTAATTATTATGAACAAATCATCAGAAACGAAATTGATCTAAACAAAATCAGGGAATATATTCAATCAAATCCATTGATGTGGGAGAGGGATAGAAACAACATTTAATAAAACGTCACGTGGGCTTTTTGCGGGAGAAGGGTGTTGTCAATCCGGATTTCAAGATAATACTCCCCTGCATTTGCTGAGCTGATATCAAAAACCGCCTTGCCAAAATTATCCGTCAGTGCTTGAACTGCTTCAATATTCAGTTTAGCATCCATTCCCAAGGTCGTTCTTTTCCCCAAAACTCCCAAACCCTGATTGTTGAGAACAAAAGCCGTAACACGAATTTTTTCTTTTCCGTCCGCAGGAGCTTTTAAAGGAGAAACAAAAACATAGGAATTTTCAACGGAAAAACTGGTAGCAGAAACGCTCGCGCGAGTTTTGAAATATTTGGCTTCATATAGCCAAAAAAATCCACTGAACAAAGCTAGGACAATTAGAATTAAAAATAAAAAAAACAACACCTTTTTCATAGAATAATGGTAGAACAGATAGAAGAAATAGTCAAGGAGGAAGAAAAGAATTATAAATTAAGAATGATGAATTATGAATAAAAAAAAATGTAGTAGTTGCGTCATTCCGAACGAAAATAAGAAATCTTGCGTTAACGCATGCAAGATCCCTCGTAACACTCGGGATGACTTTTATATATAATCACAACAACATAACTAGGTTAAATGAAACCAACACAACGTATTAATGTAATCATGCAACAATGTATCAATGTAACAATTTAGTAATTTTGTTCTCTGTTGTGTGTTTTGACGATAACGCACTCCACAGATATGGTTTGACGCACTAATTCATGCTTTCTGTGAAATTAAGAATATTAGCAATTAATCTGTCCGTTTGCCAATCATAAATCTATTAATTTATTTTGATTTTTATTTTGAGATTGTTGATAAAACCAAAACTATTAATTTTTTGCTCTGTATGAAAATTCATTAATAACTGATCATTGGTAATTGGTAATTATTCATTAAACTAGGTGGTATTTCAAACGTTAGACGCAACTCCCCTTTCCTATTTTTTATCAAGCTTTATGCTATAGTATGAAGATTGTACGTTATATGTAATATTTATTACAAGTCTATTGATATATTATGATATTTATAAGTAATTTAAAAATATGTACGGTAATTATAGTTAATATGAATTAATTATCTTATAGGCTTTATATATTCTCTGTTTTCTATTATCTGTTTTCTTTAAAAACACGTCTGTAACTATATCACAATACTATCAAAATGCCTCTTGACAACTATAAGGTCTTTATTTTATGATTAAAGATATATGGACACACAGTATAATCTTTCTAATTTAGAGGCAAGCTTCAAGCAATATCTGCTTACGGTAAATGCAAAACCACTGAATTCTATCACAATTAAGAATTATTTGTCTGACCTACGGCATTTTTTAGGATGGATTATTTCAGACGTACGGGCGCATCACGCTGCGCCCCAACATCAATCCGATCCGCGTAAATCCGCTTCGGTATCCACGGAAATCTTGCCTTTAATACAAGCAGTCACTCCAACTGTAGTAAGCGATTACAAAAACTACCTCAACTCTAACAACATCCCCCCAAGGACAATC
>Ga0210056_1005058_pt1 | contig 10056 bp, 8 predicted proteins | sample CryGeyCG2014_080_2_FD_183965 | JGI IMG/M metagenome (GOLD analysis project Ga0210056, IMG submission 183965) | Groundwater microbial communities from aquifer - Crystal Geyser CG07_land_8/20/14_0.80 (SPAdes) (version 2) | ecosystem: Environmental > Aquatic > Deep subsurface > Groundwater | place...
CACCGGCGATTCATTCGGAATGCACTTGGCGATCGCACTCAAGAAATTTGTGATCGCCTGGTTTGGATTGTCATGCTGGACGGAGATCGATCTTTACGACAGGGGGGAGAAGCTGTACACTGCCGGTCTTTTCTGCGCACCATGCTGGAAGAAGGAGTGTCCCTATAACCTCGAGTGCATCCAGATGATCGATCTAGACCGTATAGTCGGGTGTGTAGGAGAGTATGCCTCGCGCCGCTCATCGAACGTGAAGGGTCCGGACACACGGGCTACTCAATGACAAAGTAGAAGACACTGTTCTCCCTGAATCTACAAGAAGCAAACTACGCCAACCCCGGACAACAGCGAAGCGCAAGCAAGATAGATGATGATACGTCTGTCAGGCGTGTGACTCGAGAAGCTCTGCTACTGCAGAAGCAACCCGCTTGACTTCAATCCCTTCGAACCGGCACTGTTTCGGATCGACGGGGCTCTGTGCGGTGAGGCAGTGCGGCGGGTCGGGCGTGATGATGCGGTTCACACTTCCTTGCGGACCCCAGAGAATCGGGGAACAGGGGGGGAGTGGACAGAAGAGTGAGACTGTCGGCACACCGAGTCCGGCGGCAATGTGCATCGGTCCGGTGCTGGCGCTCACAAACAGGTCGAGATGCGAGATGATCCCGGCGAGGCGACGGATGGGCTGAGGCGGTGTCACGTAGGCTGGGAATACCCTCTCCTTTGGAAGTGACTCGAGGGCCGCGGCGAACCGTCTCTCGGATTCTGGTCCTGTGAGGACGATCGATACCCCCGGGTCGGAGCCAATAAGCCGTGCCGCGAGTGCGGCGTACTCCTCCGGCGGCCAGTTCGGCGAGGAGCCGCCGCTCCCAGCATGGATACCGACTTTCTGCGTGTCGAAAGGGACTCCCAGAGCTTGAAGGAACCGATGTGCAGTGTCGCGCTCCTCCTGGGTCAGGAAGACCTCCGTCTCCAATCCATCGGGTCGTGCACCTATCGCCCTCCCGAGGTCGAGGCAGTAGTCCGCCTCGTGCCTCAAGGGAATGTATTTGCGGCGCGAGACTGTCCGCATGAGTGTGAGCATCTCGTATAGCTTGTATCCCACGCCAATGCGCCGGGGAATACCGGCAAGAAAAAGCATCCATGCGATGCGCTCATTTGGCAGGAGAAGGAGGGCCGTATCGAAACGGCTGCGATGAAGCGTGGTTACCATCTTCCAGAAGCCGCTGCGCCCGGAGTGCACTCCATCCGGATCGTACGCAACAATCTCATCGAGGTAGGGATTGTTGAAGAGAACTTCCTGTGTCGCGGTGCGAAGCAGAGCGGCGATGTAGGCATCGGGGAATGACTTCCTGAGGGCCCTAATGAGAGGGGTCGAGAGGACAACATCTCCGATACGGTCCGGCCGGACGACAAGGATCCGCCGGCCGCTCCCTCGTGATCCGATGCCGCGCGATTCGTTTCCTATCATCGCGCAAGGCCCGTGTGGCAGCTCACTGGCATCACTCCTCGCTGTAGACTGCGTACATCGTCGTGGAGTAGACCCGCACAAAGCCGGGTGGTATCACTTCGTTCTCCCCTCTGTAGAGGCCCTTCCATATCTCGTCCTTCTCAAGAACAATCCACCAGCCCCAACGCAATTTAGTGTTGATGCGTCCGGCGATTTTCCCGACATCTTGTGACGGATCGAGCCTCTCAAATTGCACGCTGTCCCTCCACCCAAGATCGGCCCCCTTGAGATAGAAGGAGAGCTGAGGGTTCACACCGCTCCCAATCACGGCGATCTTCCTCGCACCCGACGAATCGAGAAACTGTGCAACATCCCGTCCCCCCTGTCGATACCAGAAGCGCGAGCCGACGGCCGCTGAAAAGAGCGCACTCAATCCAAGTCCGATCCCGACGGCCCAGAGGATGACACGCCGACCGATACCATCCCAGTGGAAGAAACCAACCACGACGATCGCACAGACCCCGGCGACTGCGATGACTTTCGGCCAATCCGATCCGGGGGCTGTACTCCGACCGAGCGTCCGGAGGGATCCCCTTAGCTCGGGAAGCAAAGCCCAGAGAATAACGACAGCAGCGGAGATCAACAGCAGGCGATACGCTCCTCGGCGCAGCGTCCCGCCTGAAATGTCCGAGAGCGTTCGCGAGGCAAGAATGCAGAGAGGGAAACTGATTGGAAGTGCGTAGACCGCGAGTTTCGTCTTCATGACGGTGAAGACCAGGAAGAACGCCACAAGCCACGCGACAAGCACTAGCTCCGGGAGACGTCCCGGCCGAGCAGGCGTTCCGGAATCCCCCCCCACGGCTTTGACGACACGGTGGAAGCCGAACACGAAAGCAACGGGCACGCCGATAGCGAGCTGGTTGATGAAGAAGAACCATCCAAGAGGCTTGACATTCCCCTCGATACCGACAAATGTCCGTTCGGTGATTGAAGCATTGCTCAGGAAGAATGTGAGGACATTCGCTCCGTGCCTCTCGGCCATGACGAGGTGCCACGGCAAGGCAATTGCAGCAGCGACGAAGAGCGCCACGGCCGCGCCCCGGACGATTGTTCTTCTTTCCGGAGGAGCCGCCAGCGGGAAGATCGCCAGCCAGCACATCGGGATCAGGAGCGCGACGAAAAGCTTTGTCATGAGTCCCAGTCCGAGAAGAAGTCCGGCAGCGACAGCAAGCGAAGACTTCCGAGATCGGAGGAAGAGGATGAAGACGTAGCATGATGCAGCCATGAGAAGGAGGAGGAGCATGTCGAATTGCCCCTGCCGGCTCCAGAAGAACGGAAGAGGCTGGAGACCCACGAGCAACGCTGCCGCGATTCCGGCGCGGCGGCCGTAAAGATCCCGCGCCATGAAGAACGAGACAATGACCAGAAGAGCGCCTGCGAGGGCGGAGACAATGCGCGCAGAGAACTCACTGGCGCCGTCTACAAGGTACACCACTGAGGTAAGCCAGACATAAAGGGGAGGATGGAGGGACGAGTAGAGGCCGCCGACCGCATGAGGCGACTGGTCAACCCAATCTCCGAACTTCGTCACCGTTTCCGCGCGAAGTGCGTAGAGAGACTCATCCCACGGCTGAAGATCAGAAAAGCCCAGATTCACGAAGCGCAGCAACGCAACGACGAGAAGGACCCAGACGATAGGCCATCGCCCCTCAGATCGCGACATCGATGAATCTCCATGTGTCCGCGCAGGCGTCATGCCTGTCTCACCCTCGGGCTGGAACGGAACTCCCCCGTCGAGACCGCAGCAGCTCCTCGACGGCGCCGATGAAGCGCCGCGACTCCTTTTGCCAGTTCAACTCTTGCGCCGCCGCACGGCAGTGCTCCCGCATTTCCTGCATCCGCTCGGGTGCCGCGAGCAAGTCGCGGACGATCAGCGCTGCCGCAGCGACGTCCTCAGGGTCCACGGCAACGCCGACACCGTACTGCTCGATGAGGTCTCGCATCTCCGGGAAATTACTCGCGACCACCGGTACCTCGGCGGCAATGTACTCGAACACCTTGTTCGGCAAAGAGAGAAAGTAGCTGCGGCCCCGGTTCTCGATGAGCGACATGCCGAGTGTCGCTTCGGTGGTCATCGTGAGGATCTTCTCCACGGGGACAGCGTCGATGACGAAGGCCCGTCTTTCAAGACGACGCAGTTTGATCTCGTCGACGAGAGCATCCTTCAAGGGGCCTGCTCCCATGTAGACAAGGACAGCCTCCTGAACCCGCGCGAGCAAATCAAGCGTAATGAAGATGCCCCGTCCATTCTGGAGTCCCCCCTGATAGAGAAGGATAGGGACTTCGGGTCCAATCCCAAGGCGCTCGCGCAGGCGCGGTTGAACGCCGCCGTGACCCGCACCGTCCGTGACGCCCGCTTCCGCGGGAAGATTCGGGACGTTTCTGACGACCGCGACACACTGTGTAAGGGTCGATCTGAGGATGGCCGCAATGGAGTCGTTGACCGCAAGCACGAGGTCGCATCGCGGGGCAAGGAGCCGCTGGATACGCGACCATATCTTCTGGACCCGTGGACGCGCGACGAGTGATGCAATGTCGCTGTAAAGCTCTCGTGAATCGAACACAAGAAATGCACGATGAGTCTTTGCGATGAGGTAAGCTGCCGGAAGAGAGTAGAGGTCCTCGGCGATCACAAGATGAATGCGTGCGCGGAAGAGAAGGTGAAGGAGGGAGCGGAGGAAGTATTCAGCGAACCGGAGCGGCCCGGCTTTGAACCGCAGGCTGACGTGATCGACTCCCGCACGCGCGTCGACTGTCTGCCCCGTGGGGGCGGCCCCAAGAACGTTGACATCGTAGCCGGCCGCGCGGAGAGACGAGGCAAACCGTGTCGCGCGCGAGTCGACTGCCGGTTCACCAAGGAAGAGAATTGAGGCGTGTGTCATTCCTCATCAGAGGTCGAGAAGGAGAGCTGGACGCCAAACCAATTCATATCGCCGATGCCGTCGCGGAAGGGTACAAAGGCATAATCCAACCGAAGCGCGCGGTACCTGAGGCCGAGGCCGAACGTGAGGCCCCTCGAGTCATAGCCGCTCTCATATCCGGCGCGTACCGTCACGGCACCGGCAAAGTCCAGGCTGCCGCCTCCGCGGACGTGGACGGCGTCCTCCCCCACGGATTTCACGATGCTCGCGGAAAGAGCCGCACTCCCCGAGAGCTGCGGCAGATCAAAACCACGGGCCAATCCGATGGCAACGGTCGTAGGCGGCTTCGTTGTCTCGCTGTTGAAGGACGTTCCCTTCCCGAGGTGAGTCACGGAGGCGGCGATGTCGATCCCGGCGGAAGGGAGCGAGTAAACGCCGCCGATGCTTCCCGTCAGGAGCGTGACGTCATCGACATAGATCTGCTCATAGAGGCCTGTGAGACCGACCCCAAGCGAGAGACGTTCCGAGAACTGCCTCGACGCGGCCACGGTCAACGCCATGTCATGCTGGTCGAATGTGCCAACCGGATCCCCGGGGAGCGGCCGGATGGGGATATCCGTCACGGAGCTGGCTGCAAAGACCGTTGCGACGCGCCACCCGCCAATGCCGAACCCCGCTCCAAGAAACCCGCTGTTCATTCCTTCGACCCAGCGGCGATACGAGAATGCCACCTGGATTTTCCGCCCCCGTGCGGATGCGGCAGGATTGGCCCACACGGAAAAAGGATCGGAGGCGTCGACAAGGTTCGACGAGGCGGTGGCGTTGAGCGACGGTGAAGGCGACGACTTCAGGAACGAGAATCCCGCCGACTGGGAGAAGACAGACGACTGACAGACGAAGCTCACGAGCGCGGCTGTACCGAGCCGCGCCGCCTTGCGCCGCACGTCACGGCCGAACTGAAAGGGTGATAACATGCATGTTCCCGGAACTATAGGGTTCAAAAACAAACGCATAATCAACGGCCACAAGAAGTGAAGCGATCGAGGGCTCAACGCCGAATCCCAGAGATGGGATCGCCAGCATTTTCTCACGGAGCGAGACCCGGTCGATACCGCACCGCACACTGATGCCGTCGGCGACAGAGATCTCGCTCCCGACACGGAGCACCGTCCGCCCTGTGCTTGCGTATTCGACATCCGCCGCGGCACGCCCGATGCCATTCGGCAAACAGTACGAAGCACCGATCCTGGTGCGCGTGGCAAGCTTGTCGATCGTCGACGCGCCGGAGGATCCGTAGAGCTTCGAAGAGTCCCATTTGTACTTCGAATTGATGTCAAGAATGGCGACCCCGACCGTCAGGTCACCGTTCACCGCGTACGTTGCACCGAGGTCAAACCCGGCGGTCGTCGAGCTGAGGTCCTGAAAGAGCTTGACGTAGTACAACTTGAGCGTCAGGCCGAGAGCGAGCCGGTCTGAGAAGCGGTTTGCGAAGGTGAAGGAAAACTGGTTCTCAGATGTCGAGTAGTCCTCAGTGTGCACGCCGTCGGCGTCGCGCCCGTCGATGTTCGAGACACCTGCGTGGAGGATGCCGAGGGTAAGCCCTGCCGTCGGTTTGAGCGGCTGCGTAAACGACACCCAGTCGAGTGACCTGTCCAGCGACAGGATGCCGGCGGAGAGCGAGACGTCACGCTCAACTGCCGTGGCCGCAAGGGCGGGATTGTACGCACTGTTCGCCCGCTTGCCGCCGAGGGAGGTGAGGGCATTCCCCATACCGATAGCGCGCGCTCCGTACCCGATCGTCACGAACGATCCAGGAGCGGTCGACTGGCTGAACAACGCGGCGTGAATGAGGACAGCCGAGATGAGAAGCCGGGATATGTGCCAAGGAAGCATATCTGTCAATGGTCTAACGAATCACGAGTGCTTTTGCCCAGAGAGGGTCGTCGTCGTTGATTCGGATACGGACGAAGTAAACTCCGTTCGGGACGATGCTGCCGCCGTCATCGCGCCCGTCCCATAGCTCATCCATCTGTCCGAGAGGGGGGCGCGACGCTCCGCTGAGGAGTGTGCGGACCCGGTTCATCGCAAAGTCGAATATGTCGATGCTAACAGTCGGATACGGGAGAAGCGCTCCCCAACCGGCACCGACGACGGCGTAATGGATTCTCACGCTTTCCGTGCTCGGGGAAAAGGGATTCGGGTAGACGTACGCGGCAGCCCTATCGGCTACAGGCTGGGCGGCTCTCGCGATGGACCAGATGAGGCCGAACTTCTGCACGGAATCGTCACGGGTGGCCGCAATACCGTCACTGGTTCCAACCCAGACTGTGTCGGCGCTGACGGCGACGGTGTACGCGCTGTTCGATGTGATGACCTGCAGGCCCAGGGTGTCCACAATCCTGTTGGTCTTCGTCCACGATGCTCCGAGGTCGCTCGTGCGGTAGGGGCCGTCGTCACTTGCGACAAAGACGACCGAGTCGCGGAATGCAAAATCATAGCACTTCACACGCTCAAGAAGATGATGCCATGTCTGTCCGTTGTCATCTGTACAACTCACACCCCGCCGCTCATCCGGGTCCTCGGCCGGCCAGTTCGTCGTCCAGATTCGCCAGCCCGACGGGATGCTCTGTGCCTTGATCTTGGTGACCCAGTTAGCGAGAATCCCGCCGACCTGGTTTTGGTGCGTGAACTTCCTCCAAGATGAGCCGCCGTCGGTCGAAACGTTCACTCCTCCGGCCGTCCCTGCCCAGATGATGCTGTCGCTCAACGCAAGCACGCTGAACCCGAGATGGTTCCTGTTCCCCTCGGGAGGATTCCTCGGATTCAGTTGGAGGTTCAGCTGCTGGTCAGGCGAGATCGCGTCGAGCGTATCAGGGGGGAGAAGAACTCTCTGCCATGTCCCACCGTTGTCCGTTGACTTCCGTATGCCGCCTGCCCAGCTCGCAATCCATGTCGCGTGCGGTGCAACAGAGAGACCGTAGATGACGTTTTGCTCAGGGACCACGACCGGCAGCGCCTTGATCCGGTTGGCTCCATAGACAATGATCGAGTCGCCCCTGCCATCAACCGGCTGCGGAACGTGACGCCAGGTCAAACCAGCGTCAAACGTGTAGGTGAGTCCGCTCCCTGTCGTGGTCGACTGCCCGTCCGATTCCTTGTCGTATCCGGTCGACGCCCACACCGTGTCGCCGAGCGCCGCGATTGCGAAGATGCTGCGGTTCGCAAATGCTGTGTCGCCTCCGTACTGCATCCACTGGCTGGTGCTGCCGGCTGTACGCACCACACCCTTGGATGTGCCAAACCAGACCTCGCTCTTCGACGTCGCACTGTGGTAGACTCCATTGCTCGACGGCATAGGAGAGAGAATTCCCTGAGCGTCGGCTCGTGCGGTCCCGAATGCCATGAGGCCGGCAAGCGCGATGATGATTCCTGTCGATCGCACGCTTTCTACTGCACCGTGATGAACTGTGTGAGCTTGTTGCTGCCGGCCCCGATTCGGTCGAACGCTTGGAACTCAAACTTGTAACGTCCTGGTGCTGTCCCGTACGGGAGCTTCACCGCGAGTGTGTAGGTCCCGTCACCTGCGACCGCGTCGGTGTCGCCGATCGACGAGCCGCTTGCTCCGCCGTCGTCGTACATCATGAACGGTTGTCCGTTGTTGGAGAGCGTTCCGTCTGGCTTGGTCGTATAGAAGATCACGCGGGCAATATCCTGTTGTCCATCAGGGTCGGAAGCCCGGACCGTCAGTTGCAGCAGCGCATAAACGCCGGGGACCGGTGGTGCTGTCACCAGTGTGTCCGGGGCCACCTGGAGATCCGAGAGTACAGGCGGACGGTCGGTACGCACAACCGAGATGCTCCGGAGCTCCGTGCTGCTCGGGATCCCCAGGGCGGAGACGACGGTCCCTCGCACGAAGAACGAGCCGATCGCGCTCCGGGCGAGGCTGAACGAGAGAGTGCCGGAGAACGACTCGGTCCCATTGGCGTTCGACGACGGAGTCATCCAGATGCCCGCGATGGTTGACGTCTGATCGCCCGGGACGAGATCGACCTGGAGGACGTCGCCCGTCCCTGCCGTGAGGGCCGAAGCCTGGATCAGAACCGACGTGCTGAGAGTGTCGGGCGTTCCGCCCTGCAGGAGGGCAAGAGAATCAAGGTCGATTCGGGCTGGGGAAGCGGAGAAGGAGAGCAACTTCGGAGCCGCGTTCCAGGTGTCAATGACACCAGTGGTTGATTCCTTGCACGCCTGGAGCAGGAAAAGGAGGATCAGAAGTGGAAGTGTCCGGCAGGTTGAGCGGAGAGGGGGCGTACACCCCGAAGTGTGAAGAGGGAAGCCCATGAGGCTCAGCTGCTCAGAAAGGTGGTCGAAACTGATTCAGATACCGAGTAGCAAACCGCGGCTTCCGGGCCTCCTCCATTACGCAATTCAGTATACCGCTTGTGAGTTTGAAATGCAATCTTACACCGGCAGGCTGAAAGGAGCCACAGAGAATGAAAGGATGAGGATCACAATCGCCGCCCACCCGACCGCCATGCGGCCCGGACCGAGGTCGACCGGGTCGTCGATCGGAGGGTGGTCGATCTTGACGATGAAAAGGAGTATGAGAGCCCAGAAGAGCCATCCTGTCCAGCCGTACGCCTTAAGACCGATAAGTGGGAGGAAGCCGAGCAACCCCATCGCGATGATGAGTCCGAGTGCGATGCGTGCGACGACCCTGTGCCGGCCGCCGAACATCCCGTAGATGATATGTCCGCCGTCGAGCTGTCCCACCGGGAGGAGGTTCATAGCGGTCACAAACAGCCCGAACCAGCCGACGCAGAGGAATGGGTAATGGTATATCTCGTTCATGGGCGGGATGAACCCGTGCACGAACGGCCTGAAGAGATACTCGAGACTGTTGTAGAGAATTGTCCCCCCGAACGTGAGTCCGTCAGGGGGGAGCGCCGGCATCGACCTGTACTCGGGGTGAATGTGGTAGAGGTACGAGATGTCAGGGACCGTGAGAAATCCGACGGAGAGGACCAGCAGGCTCGCGACAAATCCCGCGATCGGACCGGTCACTCCGATGTCGAACATCGCGCGGCGTGAAGGCACCGGGGACTTTGTCCGGATTACCGCACCAAGCGTCCCGAAATTAAGGAACCCTTCGGTGACCGGGAAGGGGATGAAAAAGGGGAGGGTCGCCTTCACGCCGTGGTACATCGACGCGAAGTAGTGCCCGAACTCATGGCTTGCGAGAACGAAAAGGAGCGAAACGGAGTAGGGGAGCCCGAGGGCGAAGTTGGAGAGGTCGAACGGATTCTGGTTCAACCACTGGACGCCCGCGACCGTGGTCGTGAAGAAAGTGGTGCAGAAAAGGAGCAGGGTCACCGCGGGATGGTCCAGCCGGAAATGCCGGGTTCGCTGCCGGATAAATGCATCTCCCTGACCCCCCGGCCTGAGGAATCCTTCCCCTTGATTGAGGTCCTGCTGCAGTAGATTCACGCGCAACCTTTGCAAGCACAAGAAGAACTTGTCCCAATATATGGAAACGCTCAGAGAAATGAAAAGTGGCAAATCTCTTCGGCCTTCACTACATTACTCACTGATGTTACGCACTAAAGGGTTTTTTGTGTATTTTCTAGGAGCAGAAGGACACATTGTTTCATCCATCTCGACATCAGCGATCATGGAAGTGAGGATGGAGCCATG
>Ga0210056_1005060_pt1 | contig 10054 bp, 7 predicted proteins | sample CryGeyCG2014_080_2_FD_183965 | JGI IMG/M metagenome (GOLD analysis project Ga0210056, IMG submission 183965) | Groundwater microbial communities from aquifer - Crystal Geyser CG07_land_8/20/14_0.80 (SPAdes) (version 2) | ecosystem: Environmental > Aquatic > Deep subsurface > Groundwater | place...
AGAATATGTTGACCCGCAGCCGTTTTTTACATGCAATGAGAGGGCTCAGATGAACAGCGGCGCAAGTACGAGAGTGATCGTGCTGAGCAGCTTCACAAGGACATGAATCGACGGGCCGGCGGTATCCTTAAACGGGTCACCGACCGTGTCGCCCACCACGCATGCTTTGTGAGCCTCGCTTCCCTTCCCGCCGAACATCCCGGTCTCGATATATTTCTTTGCATTGTCCCATGCCCCGCCTCCGTTGTTCAGCATTGTTGCGACGAGAATCCCTGCGATTGTTCCGACCATCAGCAGCGAGGCAACCGCCTCGGCGCCGACGCCGAAAGCCTTGAAGATGAGTCCGACGGCGACGGGTGCCAGCACGGGGATGAGGCCCGGGAGGATCATCTCTTTCAGCGCCGCTTTCGTCACGATGTCGACGGTCCGGCCGTAGTCGGGTTCCTGTGTTCCCCGCAGGATCCCGGGTTTCTCTTTGAATTGTGCCCGCACGTCACTGATGACGTGGTTCGCAGCCTTCCCCACGGCGCGGATCGCGAGTGCCGCGAAGAGAAACACGCTCATCGCGCCGACAAGTCCACCGGTGAAGATTTCCGGACGGGCAATATCCACGACACCGGAGAAACTTCCGTTGTAGTTCTTCACCTCGTCCAGGTACGCTGAGAAGAGAAGGAAAGCCGCGAGGGCTGCGCTGCCGATCGCGTACCCCTTCGTCAGGGCCTTCGTGGTGTTGCCGACGGCGTCGAGGCGGTCCGTTTTCTTTCGGATTTCTTCGGGTTGTTTGCTCATCTCGATGATGCCGCCGGCGTTGTCCGTGATGGGCCCGAAGGTGTCCATGGCAAGAATGTAGGCCGCCGGTGCAAGCATGCCCATGGTCGCTGCGGCTGTCCCGTAGAAGCCAGCGTTCGGAATCCCGCTCGACATGCCGAGATGGTAGGCGGCAATGATGGCCGCCCCGATGACGACCACCGGGAGCGCAGTGCACTCCATGGCAACTGCGAAACCGGTGATGATGTTCGTGGCCGCTCCCGTGCGCGATGCCTCCGCAATGGACCTCACCGGACGGTACTTGTACTCGGTGTAGTACTGCGTGATGTAGACGAAGAGGATGCTCGTGATGATGCCGATGAGCCCGCAGGCGAAGAAGTGGAGCCACGCAGTCGGCGCCTGGCCGGTGAACAGGAGCCATTTCGCCGCGATGAAAAAGCCGATCATGGCAAGGATGCTCGTGACGTAGTACCCGCGATTGAGGGCCGTCATCGGGTCGGCGTCTTCCCTCGTACGGACCACCATGACACCGACGATCGAGGAGATGAGACCGAAGGCACGGACGACGAGTGGGAACAGGATCCCCTGGATGCCGAAGTACGGGAAAAGCGCGACCCCGAGGATCATGGCGCCGATGTTCTCGGCTGCCGTCGACTCGAAGAGGTCCGCGCCGCGTCCCGCGCAGTCACCGACGTTGTCGCCGACGAGGTCTGCGATGACAGCCGGGTTCCTCGGGTCGTCTTCCGGAATTCCGGCTTCGACCTTTCCGACGAGGTCCGCCCCGACGTCGGCCGCCTTCGTGTAGATTCCACCGCCGAGCTGGGCAAAGATGGCAACGAAGCTTGCACCAAAACCGTAGCCGACGATGAGGAGGGGGATGTGACGTGTCTCAACACCGAGTGCGCTGACGATGGCGTAGAGGCCTCCGACGCCGAGCAAGCTCATCGCAACGACGAACAATCCTGAGACTGCACCCCCGCGGAGGGCGATCTGAAGCGCGCGGTTCAGGCTTGTGAGGCTCGCCGCCGCGCAACGGATGTTCGAGCGGACGGCGACATACATCCCCGCCACTCCGGCGATGCCCGAGCTCAGTGCGCCGAGGACGAACGAGAGCGTAATGAAGACTGCGAGCTGAAGAGCCGTCGGGACGGGATCGAACGGCTTGTGACTTCGAACGAATGCATAGAGGACGAAGATGAGGACTGCAAACACTATGCTGAGGAGAGCGATCGTCCGGTACTGGCGCTTGACGAACGCCTCGGCTCCCTCCCTGATGTGGTTTGCAATAGCCTGCATCTCGGGTTTGCCGAGAGGTTGGCTCATCACCCAGCGGGCCAGCCATACTGCGAACAGAAGTGCGAGACAGGCAATCACGAGAACAAGTGTGAGTTCCATAGACCTCCCTTTTCGTTCGGATGAAAGAAGAGTTGCAGGTACCTGACTCGATCCTGATCTCTACCTGATTATACTCCACTCCGACTGCAATTCGCTGGGAGTCACGCATGCCCGGTTTCACTTGAGCAACGTGATGATCCCGGGAATTGTGACAAAGAAAGTCTCATTTGCCGGGGAAACCTCTCCCCGGAAATCCCAGGAGAAGGTGCGAGAACGAGGGATATCGATCGCGACAAGGTGTGTGGTGCGGATCGAACAAGGTAGAGCCCCATGCAAGGGATCACATGGCCGGCGGGCGGGGAAGACTGCGAGGCATCTCCGATCCGTCCCCTCCACATGTGCTGCATCGGTTCTTGTGTCCCATATTATCGCGATTCGGGGCCAAAAAGTCAAGAACCGACGCTCCACGCTGAGAAGATACCGGAGTTGGCGTCTCAGAAAGCAATTACAGCACTGGCGCGCGAGGGGAGTTCCTGTACGCCTCTGATGCTTTGACCAGGCCGCGCCGCGCCGTCTCTGCTGTCTCCCAGCCGAAGCTCGTCACGTGCTTCTGCTCGAGCGTCTTGTATGTCTCAAAGAGATGCTCGATCTCGACAAGAAGGTGGCGAGGCATCTGGCCAATGTCTGCGATGGCGTGTGCGCCAACCTGTTCGACCGGACGAAGTTCGCCTACCGGAAGGCTGTCGAGTGGTCGAAGCGGCGCGAGGAGTTTGTAAAGAGAGCGGGCTTTGTGCTCATGGTGGAGCTTGCGGTTCACGACAAGCCAGCGGCAAACCTCACGCTCGAGCCGATCTCCTCGTCGGACGAGCTCGGAATGAGGTTCAACCTGAGATTCTGAGTCGACGGTTTACACGCCATCCTTTGCTTATCATCCCGAACATGCTCTCGATCAATCCTTGACAACGCAATTGCAGCCCGCGGGCAGCCCACCGCATGCTTGAAAGTGGACCACATCTGCGATATATTGATGGAGTAGTGCGGAGTGGAGGGGCACCGGTCTTTTCTTTCGGAAGATGTGCGGATCAAAGGAGCAATAGCTGCAGGAAAGAGCTTTCGTCGGCCGCCGAGCGGCGAGCCCCGTCCCGGTCACGCAGGATAGGAGAGGAGGACCTATGATCAGCAAGTCGTTACAGGATGCATTCAATGAACAGATAGGAAAGGAGTTCTACTCCAGCTATCTTTACCTCTCAATGTCGGCGTACTGCGAATCCGTGAACCTCCCCGGGTTTGCCCACTGGCTCAAGGTCCAATGGAAGGAAGAGGTATCCCATGCTATGAAGCTCATCGAGTACGTGGTCGATCGGGGCGGCCGCGTCATCCTTGGAGCGATCGACTCCCCTCCGGCAGAGTTCAAGTCGCCGCTCGAGATATTCAACGAGATCCTCGAACACGAGCAGATGGTCACGGCGTCGATCAACACGCTGTACACCCTCGCGGTAGAGGAAAGCGACTATGCTTCGCAGGTGGAACTCCAGTGGTTCGTGAAGGAGCAGGTGGAGGAGGAGAAGACCGCCACCGAGATCCTCGAGCACCTCAAGCTCGTCGGAGAACGGAGCGGGGCACTTCTCTTTATCGATCGTCACCTGAGGAAGCGCGACACGGGCAAGTGATCTGACCGCGACCGCGCCGAAGCTTGGTGCGCCGGCACGGCGAGATGACCACCTTCGCTCCTACCGCGGTAGAGGCTGCGGCAAATCTGCTACAACATAGATCATGATTGCGAGGGCCGCGACGCTGAGGTTCAGGTCACGCGGGTCGATCTTGTCCAGCATGTCCGCCGGACTGTGGTGGTACCAGAAATACGTCGCCCCCTCGCTGCTTGGTGACATTCCCGGCACGCCTTTCTCCATGATCGGGCCGATGTCGGTACCGCCGCCGCCCCTCCTGACCTGCCCTGCACCGATCGGCTCGAGGAGGCTTGCGATTGCGCTCACGATCTTCCTTGCAGAATCGCTCCCGCTGAATCCGAATCCCGTCGGCCTGTAGACGCCGGCGTCCGATTCGATCGCGAGGACATGCTTGCCGAGCTCGGACTCGTGAGCCTTGAGGTAGGCAAGCCCGCCGCGTGTGCCGTTCTCCTCGTTCACAAAGAGTACCGCGCGGACTGTCCGTCTCGGCTTCAGCCCGAGCTTCTTCAGCAGGTGCACCGCTTCCCACGCCTCGACGCAACCGCCGCCATCGTCGTGCGCTCCTTCGCCGACATCCCATGAGTCACTGTGCCCGCCGACAATGATCACTTCGTCGGGGTTCTCCCGTCCGATCACCTCGCCCATGACATTCAGTGATGGCACGTCGGGCAGCGTTTGCGCCTCCATCTTGAGCCGGACCACGATCTTCTGTCCGCGCGCCTGCATCCGTGCCATCATCGCCGCATCTTCCGCCGTAATGGCGGCGTGAGGGACCTTCGGTATCGAATCGTTGTAGTACATGACACCGGTGTGCGGCGTGTAGAGTGACATCGGCGTGACGGACCGGATGAAGCTTGCAACCGCGCCGTACCGGGCTGCCTCCACGGCGCCGCGTGAACGGTACCTGACTGCCTGCCCGTAGTTCTTAAAGACTTCGTCGAACAGGACAATCTTGCCGCGAACGTCAGCCGTGCGCCGCTTCAGCTCATCGAAGTCCTTCACGACAATAACCTCGGCGGTGATGGCGTCGGGGGGCGTGGCGACACTGCCGCCGAGCCCGAGCATGGCCAGGTGCGAATGATGCGGCTCGAGCAGCTCAAGCGACTCATGTCCCCGTACCCAGTGTGGGACCATGGCCTCTTCGCCATGGACATTGTCCAGTCCGTCCGACTTCATTTCCTTCAGTACCCACTGAAGAGCCTTCGCGAGATTCTCCGACCCGCTCAGCCTGGGACCGAACGTATCGCAGAGATAGGCAAGTCGATCATATGCGGAACTGTCCTTCTGCGCTTCCGCGGTAATCCTGTCCGCTCCGTCCCGGTACGTCGAGACGATCCACGCCGAATCGGGAAGTGGGGCACGAACCTCCTGGCCGCCTGCGGATCCAGAAAGAAGAAGAAAAGTCATGAGGGCAACGACGAAGGGAAGACACCTCTTCCGGCCAACAAGAGCGGGAGTGGAACTGCGGGGGAGTTGCGGCATCTGTGTCACCTCGATTGTGGATTGATCTATTGATCTATAGAACGTCTGTTTCATGCCGGCGGTTCTTCGGCTCAGTCAATATTGTATATGTACGTCACGATGCTCGACGTCCGGAGACCGCCTTCGTTCGATCACCCTGCCAGCGCCCCAGAGAAGAAGCGAGGCGAAGAGCCCGGAGTACATCGGTTCAAGCGAAAGCCAGTAGACAGGTTGGTGGAGCGAGCCCTGCAGAATCCCGTCGAGAAGCCAGACAAATGAGACAACCGGCGCAATGATCATCGTGAGAATTGCTGTGTGCTTCCCCATCCTGAGTTGCGGGAAATAGCTTGCGAGGAGCGGAAGGAGGACCCCGGGGACGATGACTGTGCCGACCGTGTACCAGAGACGGACTACGGAGGGAACGAGCAGGGCCAGGAGCACGGAGAACGCTGCGGCCACAATGAGTCCGTAGTTCGACAGCCGTCGCACCTTCTCCGCGCTTGTCTCGGGCCGCAGCCTGAGGATGATGTCTTTCCCGAGCGTGATGCCGGAGATGAGCATGAGGCTGCTCAGCGTAGACATGACCGTGGCGATCAGGCCGATGTAGAACATCCCCTTTGCCACAGGCGGGAGAACCGCCTCCGCAAGGACAGGATAGGAGAAGAGCGGCTGATCGAGGCCGGGAATGGCAGCGCGCGCGAACAGTCCCGCCGTCGTTGTCATGGAATCGAACACGAACCAAAAGAAGATCGCTATGAGCATTCCGCACTTCGCGGTCTTCCCGTCCTTTGCAGCGTAGCAGCGCTGGTGAAAGGCAGGGTCGACGAATGTCCAGAGTGCGATGAAAAACCAAACGAGTACAAACTGAACCGAGTTGCCTCCGGTCAGTGTAAGATGGAGTGGCGGCACGTTCGCGGAGATGAAATGGAACCCGCCGTACTTCGCATAGGCGAATGGAAGAATGGTGGCAAACCCGATGAACATGAGGACGAATTCGGCCATGTTGGTCCGGACGTCCGAGCGAAGCCCGCCTGCGAAGAGGAAGACCGTGGAGACGACCGTCACGATCAGGACGCTCGCTGCCAGCGATAGTCCGAAGAAGAGCTCGATGATAATCCCGAGCTGGAGAACGTAGGCGGCGGGTGTAACAAGGACGAAGACATGGAAACTCCCGAGGACGGCCGTAGGCCTTCCATACGCTTGCTCAAGCTTGTCGGGAAGCGTTGTGAAGTTGGACTTCCGTACCTTTTCGGCGAGGAGGAACGCAAAGATCGCAGTAAAGAGATAGAACGGCGCGCCGAGAAGAACCCAGTTGGCAATACCGTACTTGTACGAGAACTCGCCCACGCCCAGAATCCCTCCGTACCAGGTGGAGACGAGCGTTGCGACAAAGACAGGGAGCGTCAGTGACCGCCCGGCGATGAGGTACTCTTCCGCAGTGCGTGCCTTATGCCTTCCCGCCCGAAATCCGATGATGAGAATGAGCAGGACATATCCGCCGATAAGGAGGGCATCCGCAGTGGCGAAGTGAAGATGGGGCATAGGCTCAGGTTATCGACCAGATGAAGACATGCGGCACCGAATCAGAGTCCGTGGAACCGCGCCAGGAGAAGCGACCCGGCTTTGTAGGAGATTGTGATGCGCCGCTCAGTTGCTTCATTGCTCTGTCCCTCGCGGACGCCGATTTCAAGCGTGTCATTGTTCAGCGCGTACCGGAGTCCGGTGGTCGTGATGCCGCGCGCGGATCCGAGGGGGAAGAGGGTGATCAGCTCTCCGATTTGCGCGCGGAGCACCGTTCGACGGGGGAGGATTCGGAACTCGTGTTGATCGTCGATGAACCGCAGGTCGAGCCGGCCTGAGTACTTCTTGAGAATGCTGAAGTTTGTGAGAAGATGGTCCGTTCGCCGACCGGTCGCTCCGAGGACGATGACCTTTCGCAACGGCCGCTCCATGAGTACATCGAGGGTCTTCTCAAGATCGGTGGAATCCTGGCTCACATTGAGAACAATCCGCGACGCCCTGAAGGCCTTCAACGTCGATGGCCGGACTGAGTCGAGATCGCCGACGATGATGTCCGGTGTGATCCCGCGCCGGCGTGCCCAGTCTGCACCGCCGTCGGCGCATGCGATGGTTGACGCGCGTTTTGTGAGCTTCTCGCAGATCCTCTTGTTCGGGACGTGTCCGTCTGCAATGACGAGAGCGTAAGTTCCGGGTTTGCTCACAGGTTCACCGTAATTTCTCCGTAGATATTCCGGTGCGCTCCCGGGTAGAACTCATTCCCTTCGCCGTGCGCGGCGTAGAGCGTGTTCAGCAAGTTAGAAATCTGAACGCGAAATTCAAAAGACTTTGCACCGAGGAAGTTTGTGAGCCGGTACCCGACAGAGCCGTTGAGCACGGTGAAGGCGTCCACCCGGTGGTCCTGCAGCTCGAAATTGTCGGTGTACTGTTCACCGACGTATTGAATTAGAAGTGAGGCTGAGAAACCCCCGGCCCTGTACGTCGCTCGAAGGTTCCCGAGGATGTCGGGGAAGCCTGAGATGTGGTGGCCGTCAAGCGAGACCGGGACCACCGCCTCGTTCCCGGCCGAGTCGGCAAGGGTCACATAGCTCGTCGAACGGACGATCCTGTTCCTGCTCAGCGTCAGGTTGCCGTTGAGCGAGAGGCCCCCGATGATGTCGGCGGCGCTTCCGGTGAGCTCGATCCCCTGGTGGAGGGTCCGGTCTGCGTTCCCGGTGATGGGCCGGCCGAACCGGTCGAGCCGCCCCTGCGAGACGATCTCGTCGCGGAAGTTCATCCAGTAGAGGCTCGCACCGAGGTTGATTCTCTCCGCGGTGAACCCGGCGCCGAGCTCTATGTCATAGAGCGTCTCGGGGTGGACAAGCGGTTTCGTGAAATCGTAGGAACCGTTCGGCAGCATCTCGAACATCGGAGTGGAGCCGCCGACCGATTCTCCAGCATCGTAGAGGTTGTTGAGCCGAGGCTCACGCGACGTACGCGACACGTTGATGTACGTGGACCAGAGCCGGTCGATGTTCCAGTTCAGTCCGATGCGCGGGTTGAGGAAGCGGTACGGGACGATGAAATCGGTGCCGCCGAATTTCTCGTCGTAGAAGTGGTACTGGTTGAATGCGAACTGCAGGTCCGCCATTGCGTTGAGGTCTGGCCTCATCGCGTACATCTCATGCACGAAAAGCGATGCCATGCTCTTCCGTCCCCGGAACTGGTAGTAGTGGTAATCGGGCGAGAGGCCGTACGGCAGGTTCTCGGCCCACTGAATCCTTCCCCAGTGGAGCGAGGAGTTCGTCCGCAGCTCCGCGCCTGCGATGAGCTCTCCGCCCACATGCTTCCATGTCACCCGCGGCAGGATTCCGTACTGTTTATTCTCGACCCATGCGCGGATGACGGCGTTCTGCGGGTTCCCTGTCGGTTGGAAGCCGTACTGGCTCGTGAGCCGGAAGTAAGCCGTGTCCGCCCACGAACCGTCGTAGTCAAAGAACCCTGCGCCGGTCAGGTAGAAGAGCGTTGTGTTGAGACGGACGGACGGTGAGATATCCCACTCATGCAGAAGCTCGTAGTGGGGCTGAGAGAAGTTCTCGACCTCTTCGGGACGGCGCTTGATGAGGTACGTCACCGAGTCTCCCTGTGTCTCGAAATAGCTGTAGTTCTTCCTCCGGAGCTGGGGATCCTTCATGTAGAACTTCGGCAGGCCGTTGTACGCGAGCGCATCTGCGATCGGCCCTCCGTAGAAGTTGAACTGCACCGTCATCGTTTTGTCGTGACGGAGTGCGCTGAAGTAGTAGCTCGAGAGGTTCGTCCACGACTGGTCGCGGTAACCGTCGCTCATAATCTTGGAGAGGCGGGCGGAGAAGGAATACCTCTCGGCGATGAGGCCTGAGCTAAGGCTCGCGGCGTACCGGCGTGTGTTGAATGAACCCAGCCCGGTCGAGAGCAAGATGCCGGGAGTCGCAGTCATGGGGGACGTGACGAGGTTCACCGATCCCCCGATCGCCGCCGGACCGTAAAACGCGCTCCCAGCTCCTCGCTGGACCTGGATCTGGCTCGCGCTTGTGAGGAGGTCGGGGAAATCGATCCAATAGACATCCTGGTCTTCGGGATCGTTCTGGGGAACGCCGTTGATCATGACGGCCAGCCTGCGCTGGTCGAAACCGCGGATGTTAAGGTGGCTGTAGCCGATGCCGTTTCCGTTTTCTGAGTACGTTGCCGTGGAGGGAAGCTCCGAGAGGAGGATCGGTACGTCCTGGACGCCGTACTCCTCCTTGATTTCCCTGGCGGTGATGTCGGAAAAGGTGACGGGGGAGACACGCACCTCAGCACGCATGGCGTTCACGTTGATCACCGGCAGGGTGACGCTGGAGGGGCGGAGGAGAAGCTCCACCGTCGCGGAGCCTTCCTCAGGGACCGTTACCTGCTCGTAGAGCGTTTCGAAGCCGACATACCGCGCCTGGATGGTCTGGGGTCCGAAAGGAACGCCGTTGAGCCGGAACGCCCCCCAAGAATCTGTGCTGGTGCCGATCTCCGTCCCCGAGACGAGGACCGAGGCGCCTGCGAGCGGCTCGCGCGTCTCCGCGTTGAGGATCCTTCCGGTGATTGTCCCCTGCGCGTGGGCGGCGCAGGTCAGAAGAGAAAGGGCGGCGCAGAAGAGCACGACGGCGCTGGCGCAGCGGCGGAACCTCAGCGCCCGCACACCCCGCCGCGGGTTGTCGAAATGGTTGGACTTGAGGAATCGTTTCATGTTGAATCACTCCTTTCATCACAAGACAAATGGAACGGAGTGCTTCGGT
>Ga0210056_1005062_pt1 | contig 10053 bp, 8 predicted proteins | sample CryGeyCG2014_080_2_FD_183965 | JGI IMG/M metagenome (GOLD analysis project Ga0210056, IMG submission 183965) | Groundwater microbial communities from aquifer - Crystal Geyser CG07_land_8/20/14_0.80 (SPAdes) (version 2) | ecosystem: Environmental > Aquatic > Deep subsurface > Groundwater | place...
GCCTGCGTGCCGGAGTGCCCGGAAGGCGTGATGTTCGTCCGCACCGAACTGGCGAACACGGCCTGGAAGTGCGACCTGTGCGGCGATTGCGTCAGCGTGTGCGGCACCAGCGCGCTGTGGATTGCGGATTAGCCTATGGCAGATGGCGTATGGCGTATGGCGTATGGCAGATGGCGTATGGCAAATAGCAGAGGGTAAGCCATAGGCTATCGGCTATCGGCTATCGGCTATCGGCTATCAGCCATTTGCTATTCGCAAAGATTAGCGGATTATCATGAGGAGGCAAATATGAACGGTTACGGTGGTCAAATTCTACGTGTTGATCTTACGACTGGCAAAATAACCAAAGAACCGACTCCGCCGGATGTGGTGCGCGATTTCATCGGCGGGCGCGGCTTTGGCGCGTATTTCCTGTTCAAGGAAGTTCCAAAAGGCGCCGATCCGCTTGGGCCTGCCAATAAGCTCATCATCTCCAGCGGCCCATTCTCTGGCCTGATGATTCCCGGCGCGGGCAAGTGCGACTTCACCACCAAGTCCCCGCTGACCGGCGGCTACGCCTCCGCTTCGATGGGCGGGCACTTCACCGCCGAGATCAAATACGCCGGGCTGGACAGCATTATCCTGGAAGGCATCAGCCCCAAGCCGGTCTACCTTTTCATTGACGACGACAGGGTCGAGCTGCGGGATGCCGCCGACTTGTGGGGGAAAGGCACGATCGCCGTCGAGAAACATTTCAAGGAAAAACTCGGCGAGGAGTTCCAGGCAGCGGTCATCGGGCCGGGCGGGGAGAACGGCGTCTCGTATGCGTGCATCAACCACGATTTTGGTCGCCAGGCCGGGCGCGGCGGCGTCGGCACGGTGATGGGCGTCAAGAAGGTCAAGGCTATCGTCGTCCATGGTACCAAATCTATTCCCGTGGCGGACGCGGCAGCCTATCGTAAAGCTGGCATGGCGCTCTACAAGGCCTGCAAAGACGCCGAGGGTTTGAAAGACTGGACGCGCTACGGCACGACCATCGTCACCTCCTGGTGCGATGAGGTCGGCGCGCTGCCCACCCGCAACTTCAGCGCCGGTTCATTTGATGGGGGCAAAAGCCTGTACGGCCCGGTGATGCGCGAGAAGATCGTCATCACCGACAAGGGCTGCTTTGGCTGCCCCTCGCCGTGCGGCAAGTACAGCCGCTCCAAGAAGTACAACATCCAAGTAGAAGGCCCGGAATACGAGACCATCGGTCTGATGGGCTCCAACCTGGGGATTGACGATATCGAGGCCGTGGCGCAGGCCAACCTGTTATGTGATGACCTTGGCATGGATACGATCAGCACCGGCAACGCCATAGGCTGGGCGATGGAGTGCTACGAAAAGGGCATCTTTACCAAGAAAGATACCGATGGGCTGGAACTCAAGTTCGGCAACGTCGAAGCAACTTTCAAATTGATCGAGAAGATTGCCCGCCGCGAGGGCTTTGGCGCGCTGCTGGCGGAGGGCGTGAAGCGTGCGGCACAGAAAGTCGGCCACGGAAGCGAGAAGTTCGCCATCCACGTCAAGGGCATGGAACAATCCGCTTATGCGACTCACAACGCCACGGCCATGCTGCTGGCCTATATGACCTGTGACGTGGGCGCCCATCACAACCGTGCCTGGGCGATCACTTACGACTTGCAGGTCGGCCGTGACAAGGTCGTGCCGGAGAAGGTGGCGCGCGTCATCTGGCTGCAGAACTTCCGTCCCATGTTCGATGTGCTGGGCGCCTGCCGCCTGCAGTGGGTGGAACTGGGCATTGACCGCAACCTGTATGAACCAGCCCTGGAAGCCATTACCGGCATCCATCGCACCTGGGAAGACTTGGAAAAAGTTGGTGACCGTATTTGGAATCTGACCCGCCTGTACTGGGCGCGCGAAAACGACGGCTTCGGCCGGGCATGGGACATGCCCTCGCCGCGCTTTTACGAGGAAGCTCCCAAGAGCGGCGCCACGAAAGGACAGATCACGAAATTCGAGGATGTCAATAAACTGCTGGATATGTACTACGAGCAGCGCGGCTGGACCTCGGACGGGCTGCCGACTCCTGCTACATTGGCGCGGCTTGGGCTGGCGGAGTTGGTAGCCTAGCAAGAAGAGAACAGAGAACAGAGAACAGAGAACAGAGAACAGAGAGTAGAGAATAGTTGACTACTCTCTACTCTCTACTCTCTACTCTCTAATACCTGCCTATGCCTGCAACCCTTCGTCCTTCTGGCGCTTTGAAATCCTACATCGGCGGCAAAAGTGAAATTGCCGTCGAGGCTGGCCGCACCGTGCGCGAGACATTGTCCGCGCTGAATATCCCGCCCGAAGTGGTCGCGCTGGTGATGGTCAACGAGGCGCAAAAGACGAAGGATTATGTTTTACAGGAGGGGGATGTGGTGCGGGTGCTGGCTGTGATTGGCGGAGGGTAGCCTGATTCCGCTCAAGCGCGCCGCGGGGCGATCCTTTTTTGGCTCTTGAGCTGCCGGTCGGCCTGTTGGATGATGCCCAGAGCGGTCAACATGGAAAACAAGGCGCGCACACCCAGAACCAGCAACACGGCCACGGAAACGAGACCGCTGATGACCAGGAAGATGAATTCCCCGCGCGTGAACTTGTGCACGATAACCGGTTGATCGGAAACCCGAATCCTTTGACGCAGACCGCGCACGAACTCCTGGCGCGGCCGGATGGGTTTCAGGATGCCTGCCAGCCGTTTTTCTATCAAGGCGGCCTTATCTTTTGAGGCCTCCACCAAACGTCGTGTCACTTCCATTTTGTCACTCTCCCACTGGATAAACAACCAGACCGACCGTGCCAGGGCCAAAGTTTGCGGCCAATGCGATCGAAAGTTCAGTCAAAACAGCCTCGCGGACGTTGAATATTTTCCTGGCCTTTTCGAGAAGCATTTTCCCTGCCAGCGGGTCACGCGCCTGGGTGACTGCCAGATACACTGGCTGGTCGCCAAATTCAGTTTTCGCCATCTCGACCACACGTTCGATAGCCGCTTTGCGGGTGCGTACTTTTTCGGCCATCTCCACTACCCCATCCTTGAGCACGGCAATGGGCTTGACATTCAGCAGCGAGGCCAGCGCAGCGGAAAGGGCGCCTACACGCCCGCTCATCTTGGCATATTCGAGGGTGTCCAGCGTCAGGATGATCCGGGTGCGGGCGCGCTTGCCCTCCAGGTATCTCACGATCTGATCCACGTCCATGCCGGCGCGGTCCATCTTGCGCGCCTCGCGGCACATGAACCCCAGGCCTACCGAGCCGCTGGCCGAGTCGAACGGGATGACGTTGAACGTACCTGCCAGTTCGCCCGCGGCAGCGACCGCAGAAGCGTATGTGCCGGAAAGTTTGGCGGTCACATGGAGTGAGAGGATCGTATCGCCAACCTGCGCAACACGCTGATAAAATTCTTTGAACTGGTACGGTGAAGGTTGCGAGGTTTTGGGGATCCTGCCACTTTCGTCCACCAGCCGATAAAAACCTTCATTATCCAAATCCACGCCATGCAAGTATGTGCGATCACCAAATTGAATGTTGATCGGTATGACCTGAATATCATACTCGCTCTCCCAGCCTTCGGGCATGTCAACGGTGCTGTCAGTAACGATACGCAACATGTTATTCTCCTTCCAATAGATCAATACCGCCAACCTCGTCTCGTAACGCTAACAGCGTGCGGTGATAGAGGCTTTTCACCGCGCCCTCACTGCGGCCCATGATCTGGCCGATCTCTGCATTGGACAATTGCTCCACGAATTTAAGGATCAGCAAGTGCTGGCGTTCAGGCGGTAAGCGGCGGATAAGCTTGAGCAGCGCCTCCCGCTCCTCGGTTAGCATCATCGTCAGTTCCGGCGGATCACCCTTATAGTGGAGCGTCGGCGTATCGTCGAGCGGGATCTCCTGACGGCGGCTGCGGTCGCGGTGCCAGTTGGCGACCAGGTTGTGGGCGATCCGGTATAACCAGGCCGAGAACGGCACGCCCCGGTCGCGGTAGTTTTGGATGTGGTGCATGGCGCGGTAGAACACGCGGGCGGTCAAGTCCTCGGCGTCGTGTACGTTTCCAGTGCGATAATAGACGTAGTTGAAGATACGCTCGACGTACTGTTCGTACAAGGCGCCGAAAGCCTCTTGGTCACCCTGGGAGGCGCGCGCCAGTATTTCGTCCTCTTTGTACTCCGGCACTTGTTCACCTTACCGGAGGGGTTTACTAAAATAACCCCGCCGGGTTTTAGAAGTTTCAGGGCGAGTATATCATGTTGTGCTATAATAGAAGCACCGGGGAAAGTCCCCGTACTTTGGGGAAAGTCCCCGCTCTCCGGGGATGACAGGCTTCGACGGAAGAGGCTGGTCCCGGAATGCGAGCCGAGAGGCGCCGACCTCGTAAACTCAGCGCAAAAAATCAAGTGCCAACCGCACTTCCTATGCTGCTATGCCCCTCGCTGCATAAGTGATGAGCAGATCAGCCGGTCTCCACAGATGAGGCCGCGTCCGCCTGCCCCGATCTCCGCCCGGTGACAGGGTCGGGCGTCATAAAGGCGGTGTGCCGCGCACAACGTCGCTAAGTGTGCGAAAGAGGGCCTTCGGGCCTGAGCGACTGGCCGCAGGTTATCTTGGCCGGATGAGTGGCCTGCGGTGACGAGCATCAGCCGGCTACGCTCGTAGATTTCCGAGGGTCGATTCTTTCGGACGCGGGTTCGATTCCCGCCATCTCCACCTGGCAAAAACGCGCCGAAAATTCGGCGCGTTTTTGGGTTGCATATTTCAAATCTCATGCTATACTCATATTGTTAGCACGAAAAACCACTTTATCGAAAGAGAGGAGAACTCCATGAAATCCCGCATATTGTTTCCATTTTTGGTGTTGGCCGGTGTCATCTTGTTGGTCGGCCTGGCATGTGGAACCACCCCAACAACCACGCCCTCCCCGCCGCCAATCCAGATCCAGCCTACCCAGCCGCCGCCAATCCAGATCCAGCCTACCCAGCCGCCACCCACAGAAGCGCTGACCGAAGCCCCGACCGAAGCCCCGGCCGAGGCGCCGGCCTACTTCACTGAGGAGTTCGACAATCCAATCCCCAATTGGACATATTTCCTGATGGGTGAGGGGGATGAAGAAAAATTTAATATATCTGAAGATAATGGCTATCTGGTATTCGATTTGAAAGGGGAGCATCTTATACCGTATTTAACCTATGATCCTTGGATTTACAAGAATGTACGTATTGATGCTCGCGCTGAAAATCGTGGTTATAACACCAACTGGGTCAGCTTAATCTGCAGATATAACCCAGATGTGGGTTGGTATGAATTTAACATCGGAAATGATGGGTTATATACAATTTATGCTTACGATAATGTATTAATAAAGGGTTATGAAAACTTGTTTAATGGGGGTTCCACTGCGATCCGATCTGGTCGGAATGTAAATGACTATACTGTCATTTGCGATGATAATACCCTGTCGTTATACATTAATGGCGTGGAAGTTCGCACGATCAAAGAAAAGAAGTTCAACTTTTCTGAGGGTCAAGTTGGTATCTCAGTCACCTCCTATGATGTCATCCCTATTATCGTCGCTTTTGATTGGGTGACCATCAGCGAGCCGTAAGCCACTCGAAATGAATCCTTTCGAGGCTTCCGAAATCTTGCATTTTGGAAGCCTCTTTTATTTTTTTGACACGACGTTAACGTTTTTCTTGCATCCATCGGGTATGCTATGGTCATTGCGAAGGCCCAAAAGGCCGGTCTCAGTAAATCACAAATTTACAGTGGAGCAGGCTCCTACGCCTGCGATTCGGGGGCATGCCCACAGGGTGCTTCGCGAGGAGCCCCCTTGACGAGGAAACTGTGAGCTACTGAGTCTAACAATGACACTAACAACAGGAGCATTGTTATGGGAAAAATCATCGGAATTGACCTGGGGACGACCAACAGCGTGGTTGCCGTGATGGAGGGCGGCCAGGCAACGGTCATCACCACTGCGGAGGGCGGGCGGCTGTGCCCGTCCGTAGTGGCATTCAGTAAAAACAACGAGCGCATGGTCGGGCAGACCGCCAAGCGCCAGGGCGTGATCAACTCGGAAAATACAATTTATTCCATCAAACGTTTCATGGGCCGCCGCTACGAAGAGGTGGAAACCGAACGCAAGATGGTGCCATACCAGGTGGTGAGCGGCCCCTCGGACGAAGCCCGCGTCAAGATCCCTGTGACCAGCCGCGAGTACAGCCCGCAGGAAATCTCCGCCATGATCCTGGCGAAGCTCAAGTCGGACGCCGAGGCTTATCTCGGCCAGACCGTGACCGAGGCCGTCATCACCGTCCCGGCCTATTTCAACGACAGCCAGCGCCAGGCCACGAAAGACGCCGGCCGCATCGCCGGTCTGGACGTGAAGCGGATCATCAACGAGCCGACCGCCTCGGCCCTGGCCTATGGCCTGGACAAGAAAAAGAACGAGACCATCCTGGTCTTCGACCTGGGCGGCGGCACGTTCGACGTTTCGATCCTGGATGTGGGTGAGGGCGTGATCGAAGTCAAATCCACCAACGGTGATACCCACCTGGGCGGCGATGACTGGGATCAGCGCGTCGTCAATTGGGCGGCAGATGAGTTCAAAAAGGATCAGGGCATTGACCTGCGCCAGGATCGCCAGGCGCTCCAACGCCTCAGAGAAGCAGCCGAGAAAGCCAAGATCGAGCTTTCCAGCATGATGGAAACCGAGATCAACCTGCCCTACATCACCGCGGATGCCTCCGGGCCAAAGCACATGCAGCTCAAACTGACGCGCGCCAGGTTCGAGCAGTTGACCGAAGACCTGCTCAATCGCTGCCACAGACCGTTCGAGTCCGCCCTCAAAGACGCCAACCTGGCAGCGGCCAATCTCAACGAGGTGGTGCTGGTCGGCGGGGCGACGCGCATGCCGATGGTCCAGGAACTGGTGCGCAAGCTGACAGATGGCAAAGAGCCGAATAAGGGTGTCAACCCGGATGAAGTCGTGGCCGTCGGCGCGGCCATCCAGGCCGGCGTGCTGGGCGGCGAAGTCAAGGATATCCTCCTGCTCGACGTGACCCCGCTCTCGCTGGGCGTCGAAACGCTGGGGAGCGTGATGACGGTCATGATCGAACGCAACACCACCATCCCGGTGCGCAAGACCGAGACCTATTCCACCGCCGCGGATGGGCAGACGGCCGTGGACATCCACATCCTGCAAGGCGAGCGCCCGATGGCCGTTGACAACATGAGCCTGGGCCGCTTCCGACTGGACGGCATCCCGCCCGCGCCGCGCGGCATCCCGCAGGTCGAGGTGACCTTCGACATTGACGCCAACGGCATCTTGAACGTCACAGCCAGGGACAAGGCCACCGGTAAAGAGCAAAAGATCACCGTCACCGCTTCGACCAACCTGAGCAAGGACGATATCGCCCGCAAAGTGGAAGAGGCCAGGCGTTACGAGGCCGAGGATAAGAAACGCCGCGAAATCATCGAAGCCCGCAACAACGCGGATAGCTTGATCTACCAGACTGAAAAGGCGCTGCGCGATCTGGGCGAAAAAGTGCCAGCCAACGACCGCTCGAACATCGAGAGCAAGATCAGCGAACTCAAGCAGGCCCTCCAGGGCGATGATTTGAGTCGCATCAAGAAGTTGAGCGAGGAATTGCAGAACGCCTTCTACGCCCTCAGCCAGCAGATGTACGCGCAGGGGCAGCAGACGCCGCCCTCGGGCGGGCCGCAGGATGGAGGTCCGCAAACGCCTCCGCCGCCGAGCGGTGATGGGGACGTGATTGACGGGGAAGTGAGAGAGGCGTGATGAGTGATGAGTGATGCGTGATACGTGATACGTGATACGTGATGCGTGATGCGTGAAACGTAACAGGCGGTTTTCTGTCGCAGGGACGGGAAACCGCTTTACGCTTTCCGCACACCACTATTCGCCATCTGCCATTTGCCTTCCGCCATCTGCCATTCGCCATTCGCTCTCCGCCATCTGCCATCCGCCATCCGCTCTCCGCCATCTGCCCTCTGCCATCCGCCATTTGATATAATCGCCCCATGCGCAACAAATCCATCCGCATCCTTATCGGTATCGCCGCCGTGCTCGTCCTGGCGGTCGGCATCTACTACCTGCCCCCCGTCCATTCACGCCTGGCCTGGCGGATTGACGACCTGCGCACACGCATCAAGTATGCGCTCAACCCGCCGGAGCAGGCACTTTTCCTTCCAACCCAGCAGGCGCAGATTGATGCGCTGGTGACCGCCACCCTGCGCGCCTTGGAAACCCCCACGCCTACGGCAATGCCCCTCCCGCCGGACATCCCCACCCCCACACCGACCGTCTCCCCTACGGGGACGATGACGCCGACTCCGCTGCCGACTTACGTCATCCTGCCCGGCGTCCAATACGAGGACCAGCACAACCGCTGGAATTACTGCGGCCCGGCCAACTTCTCGATGGCGCTCACCTTCTGGGGCTGGAAGGGCAACCGGGACGTGATCGGCCCGGCTGTCAAGCCGAACGACAAAGACAAGAACGTGATGCCTTACGAGTTCAGAGATTACATCACGGAAAGCGTTCCCGGCATGAGCGCGCTCATCCGCATGGGCGGCGACCTGGAGGTGCTCAAGCGATTGATCGCGGCCGGCTTCCCGGTGGTGGCGGAAAAGGGCTACTACACCTACGACTATACCGGAAAGTATAGCTGGCTCGGCCATTATCTCTTCACCACCGGCTACGACGATGCGCAAGGCGTCTTCATCACGCAGGATACTTACCTGCAGCCCGGCAAAGATCGCCAGGTTAAATACGGCGAATACAACGAGGGCTGGCGCTCGTTCAACTATTTGTTCGTTGTTGTCTACCCCACAGAACGCGAGGCGGACGTGCTGGCTGCCCTCGGTCCTTACGCAGACGAGACCTGGGCGGTCAAACACGCCTTACAGGTCGCGCAGCAAGAGTCCCAATCCCTGACCGGAAACCAGCAATTTTTCGCCTGGTTCAACGTCGGCAGCAGCCACGTCCAACTCTTCGAATACTTCGACGCCGCAGTCGCCTACGACCAGGCTTTCCACCTGTACGCCAACCTGTCGGAGGACTTGCGTCCGTACCGGATCATGTGGTATCAAACCTGGCCCTATTGGGCATACTACTACAGCGGACGCTATCAGGATGTGATCGGCCTTGCGGATACCACCCTCAACGACACGATCAGCGAACCGGTGTTGGAAGAGAGCCTCTACTGGCGCGGTCGCGCCGAGGTCATGATCGGCGACGCGCCGTCCGCGATCAAGGATTACCGCGACAGCCTGGACATTCACCCGAACTTTGCCCCCAGCATCCAGGCGCTGCAAGAACTTGGCCTTCAGCCTTAGATTATATGAAACTACTCCATTTCGCCGACGCCCACATTGACATGGCCAACTACGGCCGCCACGACCCGGAAACCGGCCTGCCGCTGCGCGTGCTGGATTTCCTCAAGTCGCTGGATACCATTGTAGACACGGCGATCAGCGAAAAGGTGGACCTGGTGCTCTTCGCCGGAGACGCCTACAAAGACCGCGCCCCGGCTCCGACCTTCCAGCGCGAGTGGGGTAGACGCATCATCCGCCTCTCGAAAGCGGGCATCCCGACCCTGCTCCTGATCGGCAACCATGACCTCTCCCCTGCCCTGGGCCGCGCCCACGCCATCCAAGAATTCGATACGCTCGAAATTCCCCACGTGCGCGTGCTGGATAGGCCTCAGTTTCTCAAGCCGGATGACCTCGGCCTGCCAGTGCAGGTTATTGCGATACCCTGGATCTCACGCTCAGGCCTGTTGGCGACAACGAATATGAGTGCGGCTGATCCTTCCGAAATCTTCGTCAATCTCGAATCGCGCATCACGGATCTCGTCAATGGCTGGCTGGAAGATGCTGACCCGAGCCTGCCCATCATCCTGACCGCTCACACTTCGGTGCAGGGCGCGACATACGGCTCCGAACGGATGGTCATGCTTGGCGCGGACCTTGTCCTGCCCGGCTCGCTGGTCAAGGACCCACGACTCGATT
>Ga0210056_1005064_pt1 | contig 10052 bp, 12 predicted proteins | sample CryGeyCG2014_080_2_FD_183965 | JGI IMG/M metagenome (GOLD analysis project Ga0210056, IMG submission 183965) | Groundwater microbial communities from aquifer - Crystal Geyser CG07_land_8/20/14_0.80 (SPAdes) (version 2) | ecosystem: Environmental > Aquatic > Deep subsurface > Groundwater | place...
GAATTCACGATGCTTGAGCTTTATCAGGCCTACTCAAATTGTCAGGGCATGATGGATCTCTGCGAGGAGCTGATAAAAGACGCCGCGCTCCGGGCTTTTCCCGGTGAAGAGCCCGCTCTCGTCACCGGCAAGCCCTTCAGAAGGATAGCCGTATTTGAAGCTCTCAAAGAGAAAACAGGCATCAATTTTGAGGGCAATCTTGAAAGGGGCTTTCTCACGGAATCCGCGTCAAAGCTCGGCATTGAATTTGAAAAGGACGCCTCTCCGGCCAAGCTCTTTGAGAATCTCTCCGAAGGCGTACTTCTTGAGGGCGTGACGGAGCCGGTGTTCATGCACGATTTCCCGGAGGAGTTTTCACCGCTTGCGAAACCGAAGCCCGGCACGAAGATAGCGGACAGATTTGAGCTTTATATGAACGGCATGGAAATAGCCAACGCCTATTCGGAGCTCAATGACCCCTCTAAACAGCGCGAGCATTTTGAGGCGCAGGCCGCCTCCGGCGCCGGTAAAAACATAGACGAGGATTTCCTTGAGGCGCTGGAATACGGCATGCCGCCCGCCGGCGGACTCGGGATAGGGATAGACCGCCTCGTCATGGTGCTGATAAAGAGCTCTTCGGTCAAGGATGTCATCATCTTTCCCCAGCTGAAAAAGAAGTGACGCTTCATTTCGCGATCGCCATCCGTTATCTGTTCTCGCGCAGGAAAGAGGTTATCCTCCTCCTTTCGTCAATAATATCCGTTTCCGGCATAGCCATAGGCTCGGCGGCGCTTCTGATAACGCTTTCAGTGATGAACGGTTTCCACACGGATCTGAAAAACAAATTTTTATCCACATCCAGCGCCGTGAACATTCTCTTTCCCCAGAGTTTTGACGCGCTTTCAAGGCAGTCCGTCGCCGATAAGGTCATGACGGTGAAGGGCGTGACCGCCCTCGCTCCTTATCTGATGAATCAGGCCGTTTTCACCAAGAGGGGCCGCTCGCAGGGCGTGATGGTCAAGGGCATTGACCCCGCGCTCCAGAACAAAGTGTCAACGCTTGAAAAACAGGTGATGAAGGGAAAATACTCATTGACGGAAGATGACATATTCATAGGCGCGGAGCTCGCCTCAAGCTACGGCCTTTCCGTCGGCGACAGCGTCTTCCTCACCGTGCCTCCCGCGGACATCTCGGCTGTGTCGTCTTTTTCGGGAGGGCGCGTTAAGGAATTGCATGTGTCAGGAATCTTCACATCGGGAATGTGGGAATACGACATGAACCTCGTCTACATAAACATAGTGGGTATGAGGGAAATCTACGGCCTCGGCGACATAGCCACGGGTTTTGAGATTGCCGTGGCGGATTCAGGCCGCGCTGACCGGGTTGCTTCGGACATACGCAATGCCCTGGATATGAGGTTATGGGTGCGGACATGGAAGGAAATAAACCGCACGCTTTTCGCGGCGCTGAAGCTTGAGAAAAAAACGATGTTCATAATCCTCAGCCTCATCGTCATGGTGGCGGTGTTTAACATAATATCCAGTCTGCTGCTTCAGACGGTAGAGAAGGTGCGGGACATAGGCGCGCTCAAAGCCCTCGGCGCCGACAGCGCTTTCATAGAAAAAATATTCGTTTATCAGGGCATAATGAGCGGGGCGGCGGGTTTGCTGCTCGGCAATACTCTGGCCGTGGCGGCCTGTCTTCTGCTGAGGAAGTATGAGTTCATAGAGATTCCCGCGGCCGTTTATTATATGAACAAACTCCCGGTGATAATGAGCCTGAGCGATTTTGCCGTCGTGAACGCCGCGAGCGTGGTCTTCATTCTTCTGGCGTCATACATACCCGCCAGGCAGGCGGGGAAACTCTCTCCCGCCGTGATTCTGCGCTATGAGTGACATCCTCGTATTTGAGAAAGCCGTGAAGATTTATTCCGCCGGCACGCCTCTTGAGGTGAAGGCGCTGTCGGAGGTGTCTTTTTCCCTCGCTGAATCCTCCTTTACATATCTTCTGGGGCCTTCCGGCTCCGGCAAAACGACGATCCTCAATCTCGCGGGCCTTCTGGATTCGGCCAGCGCCGGCAGGATTATAATATCCGGCAACGACAGCTCTGTTATGACGGAAAAAGAGAAGGCGCACCTCAGGAACAGCTCGGTGGGTTTTGTCTTTCAGCAGCCGACTTTCCTGCCGGAATTCACGGCGGAGGAAAATGTCATGATGCCCTCGCTCATCGCCGGAGCCGATAAAAAATCCGTTCAGGAAAAAGCCCGCCGCTTTTTTGACACGATGGGACTGGCAGAGCGCGCGGCGCATTATCCCTCACAGCTTTCGGGCGGCGAGCTTCAGAGATTCGCCATCCTCAGGGCGCTGATGAATAACCCCGCGCTTCTTCTTTGCGACGAGCCCACAGGACAGCTTGATGACGGCAACGCCGCTCTCGTTATGGAGGCCATGAAGCTTTTTCTTGAGCAGAGCGCCGCCGCCGTGCTTTTCGTCACCCATAACCGCGACCTCGCCGCCGCCAGCGGCCGCCGCGTCCTGCATCTCCGTAATGGCGTCCTCCAAAACGGGGACGGTTCCTATTAAAGGGTTATGACCGGGGCGATCGCGGGGGATATAATAGGTTCGGTTTTTGAATGGGACAACATCAAGACTGCGGAGTTCCCGCTGTTTTGTGATAAATCAAAATTTACCGACGATACCGTTCTGACCATAGCCGTAGCCGACTGCATATTGAACGCTAAGGGCTATGCCGCCAATATCAAATTATGGGGCAGGAAATATCCCGGTTCCGGTTACGGCGGTAATTTTACGGCATGGCTTGCTCGCGACGGCAACGAGCCCTATAACAGCTGGGGTAACGGTTCCGCCATGAGGGTGAGCCCCGTCGGCTTCGCTTTTGAAAGTCTTGAAGATGTTCTGAATGAAGCGAAAAAAAGCGCGGAGGTGACGCACAACCATCCCGAGGGGATAAAAGGCGCTCAGGCGGTGGCGTCGACGATATTTTTGGCGCGCAGCGGCGCGGGCAGGAGAGAAATCAAAGAGTTTGTTGAGAAAGAGTTTTCTTATGACCTGAGTAGGACGCTGGATGCGATTCGTCCCTCATACACTTTTGATGTGAGCTGTCAGGGCTCGGTGCCGGAAGCGATAATCGCGTTCCTGGAATCTGAAAATTTTGAGGACGCGATAAGGAAGGCCGTTTCCCTCGGCGGAGACAGCGACACGATCGCCTGCATCACTGGCGGGATTGCTCATGCCTTTTACGGGGGCGTTTCCGACGACATCGTGAGCAATGTAAGAAAGAGACTGCCCGCGGATATGCTTGATGTCCTTGACAAATTTTCAGCCCGCTATCGCCTGTGACAGGAAACGGAGATGGTATGAGTATGAAATGTTTTGCGGCCATAGATTTTGAGACGGCTGATCACGGCCACGACAGCGCCTGCGCCATCGGAATTGTGAGGATAGAGCGCGGCGAGATCACTGACAAGTCGCATTATCTTATCCGTCCGCCCCGGCGGGATTTTGTGTTCACACATGTGCACGGCCTCACCTGGGAAGATGTGCAAGACGCGCCGACCTTCGCCCGCTTGTGGCCGGAATTGCTGAAAAAATTCAGAGGCGCCGATTACTTTGCGGCGCACAACAAGGGTTTTGACAGGGCGGTTCTGAGGGCTTGCTGCAAAATGGCGGGCGTGGAGATGCCGAAGGCGCCGTTTGTCTGCACGGTGCAGGCCTCAAGAAACTTACTGAATATCCGTCCGGCTTCGCTGGACAATGTCTGCAGGGTGCTGAACATCCGCCTCAATCATCACGACGCGCTTTCCGACTCAAACGCCTGCGCTGAGATACTTCTCAGAGCCGGGCAGGAAGACAGCGCCGCGTTTGAAGAAATGCTCAGCGGCCTGGAGTAGCGCCGCCTTGCGCGGGGCATCCCTGCGGGAAATAGTCTCTATTTTTTTCTGAACTTTTTTATTCCGGCAAGCAGCAGGAAGAACAGAATTCCGTAAACGGAAAGGGCAAGCGCCGCGCCTATCGCTATTATCAGGCCTGAGGTTATTCCTATGAAGGCGTTGACAGCGCCGCGGAAGGCCTGTCTTATCCGCTCAAAGAATTTGTAACTCCCCGTGACGATGTTCTTCTCCTCGGCTATGTGTATGGTGAGCTCGGCCATGCCGATCCGGTTGTCCAGATATTTTTTCCGGCCTTTGAGCCGCTCTATGTTTTCGCCGACGCGCGTGAGTTCTTTTTCCACCTCAAGAATATCTTTGACATTTTTCGTTTTTATGGTGAGGATTTCCCTCAGCCGCTTTTCCACCCGCAGACTGCTGTTCAGCCGTGATTCAAGGTCTATGTACTGTTCGGTCACATCATTTATGTAGGAGTTTTTGCTCTTCACCCGTCCCAGGCTGTCCAGCCGTGACACAAAGCTGTCAAAATTTTCGGGCTTCACCTTCACGCTTATGTCGCCCACGGCCTTGTTGTCGTCGGAGACATATTTGCTTGACCGCAGAATAAAGCCGTCAAATTCCTTGAGCATGGCGTCTATGGCTTTGACACTGCTGTCGTAATCCTTCACTTCAATGCTGATGTTCCCGGTTTTGACCAGTTTGCGCTCATCCTGTGAGATATTTTCCGCACTATCCGCCGCCGACTCAGCCATAGCCATAGCGCGGCTCGCGCGCGGACTTCCGCCGGCCTCTTTAAGCGCTGCCGCCGCGTAGCGGGGAGAACTGTCAGGCCCTGACAGCGTCCGGAGAAGCCCGCATTCCGTGTAATTCCCGACGAGCATAATAATCGCGAATAAAATGACAGCCGCTCCCGCGCCCGCGGCGACTAACAGTTTTTCTCTTTTTGATATCATACGAACCCTCCCGTGTTTTTCAGATTTTCTCAATAAGAGTATGCCTTGTCAAGCGCGGACAAATTTTCTTGAAGTTTTGCCATAAGCGTTTATCTATACCGCCAAATCGGTTACAATCAAATTGTGAGAAATAAGCATCATCTAAGCGTGAAATACCTGTCTGTATATTGCAAGTCGCAATCTGCCGGTTGCGCAAGCCCCGGACATTATTCAAAAACCGTGAGCGGGGGATTAAACGAGATGGAATTGTCCCATATGAACAAGTGTAAAAATGCTGCTAAAGGAAGATAATGAGCAAGAAGATTAGAGCAAATGAATATGTAAAGTTGCTGCAGGATGTAAAACAGCGTATACATTCAGCGCAGTATGAAGCTTTAAAAGCAGTAAATAAAGAACTCACACTTCTTTACTGGGATATCGGCAGAATTATTCTTGGGCGTCAGAAGAAACATGGATGGGGTAAATCGGTTGTAGAGACACTGGCAAAGGATTTGCAGAAAGAATTCCAGGGCGTACGGGGATTTTCATCTCAAAATCTCTGGTATATGCGTCAGTTCTATACAGAATACCATAAGAAAGCAAATCTCCAACCACTGGTTGGAGAAATAAGCTGGGCAAAGCACTTGATAATTATGGGAAAATGCAGGGCTGTTCTGCATGGCGTTTCTGCCTTGGCGCGCCTCTTTGGCAGACCGAGGGTCTGCGGCTACCAGCTCTCCGGCGTAGGCGCATGTTGCCGCATGTAAAAATCGAGACGAAATATGTCCTTGACAACACATTTGTATCATTATACAATTGTATCGGAGGCAAAATTATGAGTGAAGAATATGTAACAACCAATATACGGATTCCTAAAAACTTGTGGATGTCCCTTAAAGAGAAAGCCATGCACGATGAAAAAAGTTTGGCACAACTTTTCAGGGAGGGAGCGAAGCATATTCTCTTAGGGGGAAAATTAAAGAAGGTTAAATTTAAAAACGACCCGTTCTTTAAAATTATAGGAAAAGGGTTCAGTAGAAAAAATGGTTCCGTAAAGCATGACCGGGATATTTATGGAAACAAAGATTTTTGTTGATACGAGCGCTTTTGTTGCGTTATTCGATAAAAAAGACAAATATCATCAGAGAGCAACAGATTATTTTATGTCTTTACAATTCGGCGCCGTGCAGCTTCACACTTCCAATTACATTATTGATGAAACCATTACAAGGATACGAATAAAAAACGGACATAAATTCGCTTTGGAATTTGGTAAATATTTCTTTATGAGTAAAATTTTCCAGATTCATTACATCGATAAAGAAATAGAACAAGATGCTTTCGAAATTTTTAAAAAATATTCCGATAAGAAATTGAGTTTTACTGATTCTACGAGTTTTGCTTTAATGAAAAAAGTTAATATAAAAAAAGCTTTTACTTTTGATACTGATTTCAAAAAAGCGGGATTTGAGATAAGCAATTAACAGTCTGATAATCATAATCATAATTATTGAAACTTTTTCCTGTGGGACAGAATCACAGTCCCGTCGACGAGAATTTTTATTTGCAGTATAAGGACAATGAAAAACTTGCACCACCGGTGCAGGAAATTGGCTGGATTCACAACATTAGCCCGCATTATTCATATTCATAATGTAGTGCGACCTTTGTAGTGCGACCTTTTAAGGTCGCTTTACTTAAATAGCGAGGTTAAAACCTCGCACCACATGCCCAACACACATTTTATATTGTAAATGCTCACAGTATGAATAATCCAGATTAGAGCGGACTCATGAATAAAATGTTAACGGCAGGGCTGTTCTGCATGGCGTTTTGTATCTTGTCAAGCGCGGACCAGCTTCGTAGCCGCAGACCCTCGGTCTGCCCTCACTTTTATGCTAAAATTTCAGTTATCCGCCCTGAAGTTTCAGTTTTTGGCGCGCCCCGGCACTGAAGTCAGCATAACGCATTTGACCCTGTCCACGCCTTCCACATCGTAACTCTGGCCGAAGAAAATTTTCACATCCGCCGATAATCTCGTTTTCAAAAAATCCATAGCCGTCACCATAGCGTAGAAGGTGATGTCTTTACTGCAGGCAAAATGCAGAAAGAGAAATTCGCTTGTTTCATCCGCCCGGCCTCCGGCCTTAATCAGCGAGAAAAGCGCGCCCCGCGCGGCGTCCATAGCGTTATTTTTCCCCGAACCCTCGCCGTAACCCGCGAATAAATGTTTGTCTTTTGTCAACGCTTCGTCCAGATCCTCAAAGTATATGGTGATTCTATTCTGCGTGTTGAAAACTGACAACAGCATTTTTTCAACCGCCGGCCTGTTATCTTTCAGACACACAACAACCACTCCGGCGTTTTTTTCCGAATCAGTGCCTACAACTTTCCCTCCGTCTCTCTTCAAAAACAGTTTCTGCGTCATTATCATAAACATCCTCCCGTGATTGTTTATACGCAAGCGGCGTGAAATAATTTGATTCAGGATTACTCGGAGTTAGGAGGCGGGATGGCAATCCCGCGGCTACGAGAATCAATAATACGAGGCGGCACAGTAATGCCGCAGCTACGAGAGTCAACACGGCAGTTACAATAAGTCACGAAAGTCAACCCCTGTCACCATTTATGCGAAAGTCAACCCCTGTCACCACTTATGAAAGATTTTCGGAGGAATTGCGTCTATACTAATGAAAGGGGAGGTGATTTAAATGAGTAAAGTTTTTGGAGCGGAGATTGCGGGCGCGTTGTTTTTTGTTTTGCTGATTTTCGCTTGCGCCGCAAATGCGGAAGCCCGGCGCACACCGGCGCTTTTCGTGCCCTCGCCGGATGGCCGCACAGAAACAGCATCCGCGCTCATAAGAGCGGGCGCTGTTGCCGCCAATAAAAAGACGATGCTTTTCGCGGCGTCGTATAAGGGATACACAGAAATATTACCCATGCTCATTGAAATTGGCGCCGATGTTAATGCGAAAGGCAAAGATGGCGTAACGGCGCTTATGTATGCGGCGGGGAATGGCCACGCAGAAACAGTATGCACCCTCATAAAAGCGGGCGCGGATATCAATGCGAAAAATGCAAAAGGCATAACGGCGATTATGTATGCGGCGGGGAAAGGGCACGCAGAAACAGTATCCGTACTCATAAAAGCGGGCGCGGATATCAATGCGAAAAATGCAAAAGCCATGACGGCGCTTATATTTGCGTCGGGGGCAGGGCACACCGAAACAGTATCCGCGCTCATAAAAGCGGGCGCGGATATCAATGCGAAAAATGTATATGACATGACGGCGCTTATGTCGGCGACGCTGCAAGGTCACGCAGAAACGGTATCCGCTCTCATAAAAGCGGGCGTTGATATTAATCCGAAAGGGATGTATGGCTGGACGGCATTAGAAATCGCGCAAGTTAGCGGGTATCAGCAGATGGTAGATTTGCTTAAAAAGCACGGAGCAAGATAAGAGCATGTATAAAATATCCGACGCTGTGAAAGAAGCGGTTGATTCATTGACTGCGCCTCAGTCCTGTGCGCTCAGGACGATTGTCCAGGAGAGAGCTGATTTACACCCATATTTACAAAGCAATATGTTTTTGAAAGCTGATGACGCAGTTATACAATCATGGCCTGAAAAATGTCCTGTAATAAGCAGGGCGGGGGCGCTTCAAGTGGATGGTTGTGTTGTCGTTATTACTTTGAACAGGTTTCCTGAGCCGTATCCTTTGCTCTTTGAAAACTATTGGAATTATTGGGCGTCGTCCGAATATCAGCAGATGTTTGATGATATGAGCGTGCAGGACTCAATCAAATTTGTTTTATTTGGGGCTGATTCCAAGGATGTATTAAGGGTTGTGGAAACGCCGAACGCTTTTAAGGATTTTTTTAAAAGAGCAATGAATATCATGCCGAATCAAAAAGAGTGGAGTTTTGATGAATTTAATGCCGCAAAAGATAAAATTTTGCGAACATATTCTTTGCAGGCACTTTGGAATAAATTTGCTGAAGGGGAAACTGAAGCGGGAGGAATTTTTTATGGCTGATGGGAATGCGAAAGAGGTAAATGGCGTGCCGGCGCTCTGGTTGGCGCTGGAGAAAGGGCACACAGAAATAGCTATAAGGCAATAAAAAAAGTGTAGCCGCGGGATTGCTATCCCGCCATAAAAGGCCGCATAGCAATGCGGCAGCTACAATCTATCGGGACAGGAATATCCCTCCTACAACAATTCCAACAATTGCGGCAACAGCTATTGACTTTTCGGAAGTTTTAGTGTATACTTTCATTAGCGTTGAACGACGCTTACACTGAAGATTGGAGATTAGGCGTTTTGCGCCATTTGAAGTTTTGTCATTTGGCGGCATTTTATGCCGCAGGAGGTTTTGTATGAATTGACCGGCTAAGTAAGGTTAAAATTCATCTCCCCAGGAGAGGTGCGTATAGCGCGCCCCCGGCGGGGGATGAAAGGAGACCTTATGAAAAACGGTCAATTCGATCTTCAAACTCTTCTTGAGTCCGGCGACAAAGAGGGAATTTACAATTGTGTATTTCCTGTTGTAAGGTTGGTTGTGTCCACCCGCCTCAGAGGCTGGCCCGCCGCGGACATTGAAGACATCATTTCCGATGTTGTTGTGAAACTCTTTGATAAGGATTGCTCTGCCCTGAGGTCTATCAGGGAATCATCAAAGCTGCACTCATGGCTTGTCACGGTGGCTATCAATGCCACAAGGGATTACTTCCGCCGGAGAAATGTGACGCTCTCTCTGGACTATGAGATAGATGATAATGGCCGGACTCTGTGTGATGTTCTTTCAGGCGCCGTGCCTGATCCCATGGTTACGATAGAGTGGGAAGAAATCCGGAGCTGTGTGTGGAACCAAATCAACGCGCTCAGTGAGATTTACCGGGATATTGTTAGGGACAAGTTCACCCGTCACCTCAGCGTTCCCGAGATCTCCGCAAGGAGAGGCATTGCCGAGACAACAGTCTATGTGCGTCTTATGAGGGCCTTTGCTCTGCTGCGCCCGGAGCTGGAAATGTTCCGCGACCCCGCCGTCAGGTGACGGCGGCTCCGGGGGCGGAAAGTTTCCCGGAATTGAAAGAAATCCTGCGGTTTTGCGTCTATATAGACAGAGGCAAAAAGGGGTGAGAGGAGAAAAAATATGAAAAATACATTAAGCCGGCTCGGCATCTACGGCTGGGAGAAGATAGAGAATCTTATTCTCGCCGCTCTGGTTACG
>Ga0210056_1005080_pt1 | contig 10032 bp, 9 predicted proteins | sample CryGeyCG2014_080_2_FD_183965 | JGI IMG/M metagenome (GOLD analysis project Ga0210056, IMG submission 183965) | Groundwater microbial communities from aquifer - Crystal Geyser CG07_land_8/20/14_0.80 (SPAdes) (version 2) | ecosystem: Environmental > Aquatic > Deep subsurface > Groundwater | place...
ACCTAGGCAGAAGTACATAGCAGGCGCATGGTTGTATAGTAGGTTAGAGGGGAGAGAGGATGAGTTTGTTCGGATCTGCAGAAGGAAGGGAGTAAAAGAAGCAGTAATTGTTGAAGAGATGGAAGAAACTAATCCGGATCCGACAAAGTCTGTAGTGAAAAGGAAAGAAAGTGACTACAAGTGAAATCGAGGCCGCTGTAGTACGATATTTCAATCCCAGGGTAAACCTGATCATACCTAATGTAAGCTGGGGATTTGGTATCCATGAATGTGATTTGCTCCTTGTTACGAAGCATGGATACGCTTATGAGATCGAAATTAAGGTTTCAAAACCTGACCTCTGCCGAGACAAACGAAAGGTTCATAAGCACAATTCCAAATTTCTTAGAAAACTCTATTTTGCAATTCCAGAAAGTTTGTTACCGAATATATCCGAAATCCCTGAACGAGCAGGGATTATTGTTGTAGACGAACGCAGAAAATGTAATAAGATGAGAGAAGGTAAGATCATGAATAAATATAAACTGAGTGATAAAGAAAAGTTTGTGCTTGCGCGGTTGGGAACATTGCGATTTTGGAAATCGAAAGGATTGACGTTGTGAAATGCCCTGTCTGTGGCGGCATAATAATCTACGAACCGCCATATAGTTATTATCCCGAACGCTGGAAATGTCTTATTTGTGGGCGGGATGTAAATGAGGAAAAATCGCCTTTAGCAAGCGTCGATCTTGATCAGAAACAAAAGAGACGTTATCGGAAAAAAGAGGTGCTGTAGTAGCCGGCAAAAATACGTAGAAAACATCTTTGCCGATTACCGGGATGGTGACGACTGTCCGCATTGCTGTGGAACGTTGTTGTGGAGCGAAGATCCCGACTGGTATGGCCTCGTTTTGCAGTGCAACGGCTGTGGTTATATCCCTCTTTAAGTCAACGGTAGAGAGAACTCTAGGGCAAGAACAGGCAAATCATAGGAGAAGACCATGCCCAAACCTCGTTCCGGTGGTCCTAAAACTAAGGATTCACCATTTACTTCCAACTTTAATCTTAAGACCGGCAAGAAACTAACCCAACGTGAGATTTTAGACTTAAAACAGAAAGCTAAACGTGCTGCTAAACTTGAGAAAGTAAGACTTGAACAGATACACAAATCTCAAAGACTCAAAATAGCTGCTCTATCTGACCGGTTAGCTAAAGTAGGAAAACGTATAATAGGGATAGATACAGGTGAAAAGATAGCTGAGACTATCGATTCTACAAATGCTTATCCTGCAGATGATCTAAAAGCATTTGTCCCTACTGATTCAGATATAGAAGATACTTCAGATTTTAAATCCGCTTATCAGATGCTTCAAGATATGAGGTGGATATATAGGCATGTACATGGTCGAAAGAGATTAAAAGCCTTAGTAGAGAATGATGATAAACAGTTTGTGTTTATGGTAAAGGAGTTAATGAAAATTGAGGCAAGTTTAATGGCTGCCAAGGTTAGAAAAGGTGAAGATTTAAGTCAACCTGGCCAAAGGAGCTTCTTTGTGGTATTAAAGGGATTGGAAGATGAGAAAAAGTATCTAAGTTCTGAAATGGATAAGACGATAGATATGGGGCAAATACAGAAAGCAATAAATCCAGGCCTAACTAATAGAAATGAGACTAAGGAAAGAGAAGATAAAAACCAACCTCCGGAACAGTTACTAAAATAGGAAGGTAAGGGAATGGTAAATCCTGCGGATGGCTCACAACCCCTTATCATTCATGAGTCCTGGGGTCAAAAGTTTTGTTTTGGTTCTACTCCTACCGCCCCAGCTCTGATTTCTGGAATATTTTCTGATAACTATAAAATATTGGAGAAAGCTATTGAGTTTGGTCCTGGTGATGTAATCCTTGATCTAGGCGCTTGCGAGGGAATGTTCTCGATTATGTTGTCCAGACTTTTCCCCTTAACTCGTATTATCGCTCTTGAACCTGTTTCTAAAACTTACTCTCAGATGTTGCACAATATCGAACTAAATGGCTGTTCAAATATCTTGGCCTATAATATTGGAGTAGGTAAAAAGGAACAGCAAAAAGCTATTCTTAATATCTCTAAAGAGTTTTCTGGAGGTTCAACCGCTTTCTGTACTTTTGTTCCTTTAGATCACTATCAGGAAGAAGTCAATATAATTTCTCTTGATTCTGTTTTTGATTTATATCATATCAAACGTCTGAGATTGCTAAAGATAGATATTGAGGGCGGTGAATATGACGCACTCTATTCCTCTACTATTCTTTCCCGTATAGACTACATGACGGCTGAGTTTCATATGAACAGGAAACTGGAGTTTGAGAGCAGAAGAGCGGATGGACTCAGGACATGGGTAAGTAATCAGACGAATCTTATCCATTGTGATATAATCAGGATGGCAGAATAGAACTTGAGAAAACTAAAAGGAAGTCCGGACATGACAGATGAGGAATGGGTCAATTTTGAAAGCAAGAACCGATCACGGGCGTTATGCTATTATCGTGGCAGTTGGTGTGGCATTTCCACACTAAACACCCTATGTTGCCAATGGTGCGGGGGGGCGTTGGTTGATATAACATACGATGTGAACTACCCCTCCCTTATGGAAGGAGCTTCTAAGGCAAAGCCTAAAGACTGAGTCCCTATCCTGCGGATGGCTATCCCTAGTCTTAAAATATTTAAGGAGGTAAATTATGAGCAAAGAAGAAAGCGCTGAAGGCGGTGCAATTACTATGGTTGTTTCAGATGGACTATTTATTCTGGGTAAGCTTGTTGATGGAAATAAACTTTTAGACCCTAGAGTGTTCCAGATTATTGATTCCGGTCAGAAAATGCAGTTATCTCCTCTTCCTGGAATTCCTTCTGCTGTCTTTCTTGGCAAGGAAGGGTTAAGGTATTCTCTTTCTGAGACGCCAGGGAATAAAAATCTGTTCAAACTCTATTATCAGGTGACACATCCACGTCGAAAGGACGGCTTACAAGATCAAGAGGATAGCTTGCTCAGTTCTGTGGACAACTTAAGAAAGAACTGGGAAAGAAACTGAAGAGAAAATCTTGAAGGAGTCTGATGCCGATTGATTACCTCAGAATCTAAACCATATCAGGTCCTATATGATTATTCTGATGTTCCAACTGTAAAGAGGTTTGCCCTGGATAATACCCGTCAGAGGTGTATTATGGGCCCGTTTGGCTGTTTGTCTAATGATTCCGAATACTTAACTCCGTCCGGCTGGAAACGAATGGATGAATACGTTAAAGGAGATATGGTTGCTCAGTATCATCCACAGGATAGTAATATAGATTTTTTGTCTCCTTCTGATTATATTGTCTTACCTTGTGAATATTTTTATAACTTTAAAGGTGTTCATTTCGATATGATGCTTTCGTCAGATCATAAAATGCTTTGGCGAGATATAGACGGAAAACTGTATACGTGTTTGGCTCATGAGGCTGCTCGGAGTCATTGGAGTAAATATTTAGAGGATGAAATTCCTAATCTATTTTTTGTTTCGGATTTGAGCAGGATTGATTTGGAAGAAAGTGCATTACGCTTGACTGTTGCTGTGATTGCTGAAGGTTCGTTTCATAAACATAAGGAAATTGTGGGGGAAACTCGTAATACATGTAGTATGGGTTTTAAAAAGGAACGCAAAAAATTAAGAATAGAAAAGTTGTTAAATGAAAGTCATATTCCTTTTAAGAAGACAGAATATGAGAATGGAAAGAATTATTATTATTTTAAGGCTCCATTAAAAACTAAGAAGTTTGATAAGACGTTTTGGCAGACCAGTAATGATCAAAGGAAGATAATTCTTGATGAATTGAAATATTGGGATTTTCATTCTTGTTTTGCTGCCGGCAACATTTTTCAGTATTCAACAATAGAAAAAGAAGATGCTGATTTTATCCAATATTGTCTTGTGACACAGGGTATTGTTTCAAATATATCTATTCGGGATAGGAAAGATGGAATTCGCAAAGTCAGATATCGTATAAATATAAGTCTAAGAAGTAAGAAAGCTGCTCTCTATCAAGATTTCGATTCTGTTACTTATATAAAATCCGGTAACGGCTTTAAGTATTGTTTCAAAACAGAAACAGGTTTTTTCATTGCCCGTCGTAATGGAAAAATATTTATTACTGGAAATTCGGGGAAAACCTCAGGCTGTGTCATGGAGATAATACGTAGGGCTCACGAACAAGTTCCAAGTAGAGATGGAATTAGGAGATCCCGATGGGCAGTGATTCGAAACCACTATGGTCAGCTCAAGGACACTACTATCCGCACTTTTCATGAATGGTACCCTCCTAAAATATTCGGCAGCTATCACGTAACCGACCATAATTATTACATAACAAAATTCCCAGGAGTACAATTAGAGATTTGTTATCGTGCTTTAGATCGGGAAGATCATGTTTCTAATCTTCTTTCTTTTGAGTTTACCGGCGCCTATTTTAATGAAGTAAGGGAAATTCCTTGGGGAATTATTGATGCTATGGATGGACGTATAGGTCGTTATCCTAAGAAAGATGACGTTGGAGAATATTGGCATGGGATAATTATGGATACGAATCCACCTGAAGAGGATTCGACTCTATATAAGAAAGCTGAAATAATACGTCCGGATAATTTTAAAATGTTTAAACAACCTTCCGGCCTCTCTATTCATGCTGAGAATACTAAACATCTCCCTAAAAATTATTACTCGAATCTCATTAAAGGTAAGGACGATATGTTCATTAGGGTTTATGTCCACGGTCAGTATGGTTATGTTGTAAGTGGAAAACCTGTTTTTGTTTCGTTTCGTGACAATATTCATGTCGCTCCACATCCTTTGGAGCCTATGAAGGGGGTTAATGTGTTGGTGGGGGTGGACTTCGGGTTATCACCAAGTATTATTCTTGGTCAGATTACTCCTTTAGGTCAGCTTCGTATTCTTGACGAATTAGTTTCAGACGGAATGGGACTTCTTCAATTCTGTAAAAACCAGCTCTTTCCTCTTTTAAGACAGAAATACTTTGGGATGAATATAATGGGATACGGGGATCCTTCCGGCATCTCTCGTGTTCCTACAGATGAATCAACCTGCTTCGATATTCTCCACAGTCCTGAAATTGGCCTGACCAACATTATTCCCGCTTCTACAAATGCTGTTATACCTCGGATTGGCGCTGTAGAATTCTTTCTAAATAAGATGTATGCTGGTGAGCCCGGGTTTGTTCTTTCCCCTAACTGCCACTTTTTACGTAAGGCTATGAATGGAGCTTATCATTACGATAAAGACCCTAAAGGCAACGGGGAAGAATATAAACCTATGCCTGTTAAGAATTTTGCCAGCCATTGCGCGGATGGTCTAGAATATCTCTGTATGTATGCAACCGAGAATGAGAATTTAGATAGGGAACGTAAAAATTTTCTTGCTAAACTAAAACAAAGAGAGTATCGTCCGGCAAGTTATGAGGTGGGATATTAGAAGTAAGACTGTGTCTTGCAGACGTAAAACCTCAATGTCTTGCAGACGTAAAACCTCTTAGTGCTATGATGGATGTAATACAAGAAACATTTGCTAAGAAAGAAAGAAACTCTGATGCTATGCAGTCATTCGGGTTCAGGTTACAGAATCAGTTTTCAGTAAACAAAGCCTACAGAAGACCCAAAGAATTAGAATGGCTGGAATCATTACGTCAATATAAAGGACTCTATGATCCCGACGTAAAACTTGAAGCTAACGCATCTAAAGTTTACCCCAAAATTACCAGATCAAAAGTTAATATTGTCCTTTCCCGTCTTCATGAAATGCTTTTCCCTGCCCAGGATAAAAATTGGGAAATTGAACCGACTCCTGAACCTCGTATATCTAAAGAAATTGTTAAGAAGATTGCTTATTCTCTTGTTGAGTTATCTCAAAATCCTGCGGATGGCTATCCTGCGGATGGTTTAAAACCACCTCAACCTATTTTTCCTACCGCTGATGATCTCCAACTTGCAATTAAGAAATTTGCTAAAGCTACTTGTGAGAAGATGTCTACTGTAATTCATGATCAACTTACTGAAATGAAATATTCTGAGGAAACTAAAAAGGTTTTGAGGTCTGGACTTATGTATGGAACAGGGATAATGAAAGGCCCTATGATTGTTAATCGTACTAAGAGACGTTGGGAACCTACTACAAATGGAGACTATGAGGAACAAGTAAACGTAGAAGAGATCCCTGATCTTCAGTTTATTCGTATTTGGGACTGGTATCCTGATATGACTGTAGTTGATATAGACAAGATGACCGGTTCGTTTGAACGTCATATTATGAATAAGCATGACCTGAGACAACTCATGAAACGAACTGATTTCTATCCTGATATGATTGAGACTTTTCTTACTGAACATCCCGATGGTAATTATACTCCTCTAAATTGGGAAGTAGATCTTCAAGTTATCGAAATTGAGGCGGGAAGTGGTGTGGTTGGTTCTACTACTACTACTACTGGTTTCAACGACGATCGCAGCCGTTCTACAAACCGTCAATTGGGTAAAAAATATGAAGTTTTAGAATTCTGGGGATATGTAGATGGGAACGATCTTGAAGCTTGTGGTCTTGACGTTCCTGATGTAACCCTTGAGTATGCTGCAAATATCTGGCTGCTTGGTTATAAGCCAATTAAAGCCGTTCTTTTTTCAACTGCGCTTGATCAATATAAGATCTTCTACTATGAGAAAGATGAAACCAGTATTTTTGGTGAAAGTCTTGCTCGTGTTATGCGTCATTCTCAACTCGCAATTGCTGGAGCTGCTCGTATGGTGCTTGACAACGCCAGTTGTGCTGCGGGTCCACAAGTAGAAGTTAATAGATCTCTTCTAACTCCAGGCACTGACTTTACTTCTTTTTACCCTCGTAAACTCTGGTTTCGAGAGGGTAGGGGAATTGATGCTCAGTATCCCGCTCTTCGTGTTTATGGCATTGATTCTCATATTACAGAACTCTTATCCATTATAGAAGCTTTCAAACAGTTTGGCGATGAGGAAACTACTCTTCCTACCTGGATGATTGGGCAAATGGTTCATAACGAAACTGCTCAGGCTGCCTCTGGACGTATGAATACAGTTGCTATGTCTATTAAAGATGTTGTCAAAAATTTTGATGCTTTTACTGAGAAGATTATTGGTGATATTTATGCTTGGAATATGGAGTTTAATCCTCGTACTGACATTAAGGGTGATTTTAACGTTAAAGCTCGTGGTGTATCCAGCCTGGTAATGAAAGAGATTCGTATGCAGGCGCTTGCTCAACTTAAATCCGTTTTGCAACCGGAAGACTGGGATTATATTCCTCGTAGGGAGTTCTTACAGGAGGTATTTAAGAGTCATGATATTTCTATGATCTTATTGCCCGAGGAAGAGGTGGCTAAAATCAGGCAAGCAAGAGAACAATCTATACAAATGCAGTTAGCAATTGAGATGCAAAAAGCTGAAGTTGGATATAAACGAGCTCAAACTATGGCTCAGTTGTCCAAAGCAAAGGACAAAAACGTAGAGGCTATTATTAAGGCTCAAACGCCTATTGAAGGCGCCGGGACTACTGATTCTCGTCTTATTGAAGAGGAGATTGCTTTACAACAAACAGAAAGAGCAGGTAAAGAAGCTCAAATAAGACACGCAGAGGATCAACACGCTCTTGATATGCAGCATCAGAAGGAATCCCATCAGATGGAATTGGGAACAAAGATGGCAAAAACGGCTCACGAAATAGCCCTTAAACATAAAATGGCGGAACATGGAGCGGCAACAAAGGAAAAGGTAACTCCAAAAATTGTTAAGAAAGTTAGGTAGGGGGAGATATGTCCGATCAGCCTAAAGCTAAGTTAATTTTAAATCTTTACTGTTCTCAGTTTGACAATTCTATACGAAATCTCATTCAGCTTCTCGATGTTCTAATTGCTGAACTCCGTCTTGATAATGATACTGCTGACATAGATGGGGTAAGACGTAATCAGGGAGAAATTAAAGCGTATAATACACTTAGAGAGTTTATTTTGTATGGGTTGCCCTCTCCCTCTCCCTCTCCCTCTCCATGAAAAAATGTTGACATATTCGCAATAGTTTGTTATGGACAATTTAACCTACATCAGAACGATTACTAAACAGGAGGGAACTTCCGGTTTAGTTAATCATGTGATTCTTCGAAGGAATGATGTAATTGAACTTCTGAAGATGCTGGAAGGATTAAAAAAGCAACTTCAACCTTTATTAAAAAAGGAGAATGGTATGATGGTTTGAATTTGGCTTACACGGGTTCACGGTGGGAGCATCAATTGCCATAGTTTCTGTTAAATAGTTCTTGACATTTAACAACCTCGTATGTATTGTATTGTCCTTCCTGGGGCTACATGGTCTTGGCCTTGAGCCATAGAAGCCGCCTGCTTTAGCTGATGGAGTTAGTCACATTCACGTCTAAATCTTGAGAAGGATATAAGATTAAAGGCAACTCAGAGAAATTAAGTTTTTCAGTTGCCTTTTTTATTTCACTAAAAGGAGTAATGGTTTATGGCGGATAAAGCATCTAATAACAGAGAGGCGCTGGAGACTGAACAGGAAGATATTTACAGTAATACATGGGATGAAGCTAACAAGAAAATTGGCGGCATGAAGCAAACTAACTTATCAACAGCAGATAATCCGGCTAATGTAAAAGATGGAGAAATAGTTCCAGTAACTCCAGAACCTCCTATTGTAAAAGCAACTTTACCTCCAGCAGCAACTGCTTCAATACCTACTGAAATACCTACTGAAATACCTACTGAAATACCTACTTCACCTGATTCTTCTCTTCAGCAACCTAGTGAGTCTGATGAGAAGTTTGAACAGCGATATAAGACTCTTCAAGGTATCCATAAACATGACCGTGAGGTTTGGGAAACAGAACGTGCGGCGCTTCTTTTGCAACTTGAAGAGAGTAAGAAACCTGAGATTCCAACTCAAACATCTTCTGTTGCTGCTGAAGCCTTTGTTGACTCTCTTACTGATGAACAGAAGGAGCAATTAAAGGAATATGAGCGGGATTTTGATGTGGTTTCCAGGATGGAAGGAATTAAACGAAGTATGGAGCTGGCGAAGCTACGTAAGGAGATTGCTGATTGGAAGACAGAAGTTACTAATCAACTTACTGAACAGGCAACCCAGTTTACTTCCCAAATTGCCCCAGCTATTGCATTAGCAGAGGAAAGTGATGAGGAAGCCCATTTTGATTTGATTCGGAATGGTTATGAACTGGAAAATGGAACTTTTGTTCCAGGTCATAATGATTTTGAGAAGTATCGTGATGATGGTTCTCTTCTGGCTTGGATTGAATCTAAGCCGAAATATCTTCAGTCGTCTCTCAGGGAAACTTATTCCAAGGGTACGGCGACGGATGTGATAGACCTTATCTCGGACTTCAAACGTGAGAATAACATACCCTTAACCTTTCAAACTTTAGCTTCTCAAACCACGCCTGATAATATTGTTCCGTTGACTTCTGCTAAGGCAGCTCGAAAACAAGCTCTTACAACTGTAACTACTCGGCGTGGAGCTGTTAATACTGGAGGCGCCTTTGCCGGTGATTATGAGTCTGCGTGGGATGAAGCTAATGCAAAACAAGGAGGATAAAATATGGCAATGACAGTAAATGGAGATATCTCTCCTAGAACAGCTGCTTATGTCCAGGTAGACTTGCTTAAACGAGCAATGCCTTATCTATGTCTGGAAAAGTTCGGGCAAGCTCGCTCACTTCCCAGTAACAAGACAATGTCTACAGTCTTTAGGCGTTACAACTCTCTTGGGCTTCGGCTTACCCCTTTGACCGAAGGAGTTACCCCGGCCTCTGAGAAACTGACTGCGACAGACATTTCCGCAACTTTATCGCAATACGGTGGGTTGGTAGAAATTACAGATGTTATTCAGGATACCCATGAAGATCCCGTACTTCAGGAAGCTATTGCAGTTTCCGGTGAGCAGGCGGCAAGGACAGTTGAGACTCTTAGATATAATGTATTAAAGG
>Ga0210056_1005087_pt1 | contig 10025 bp, 12 predicted proteins | sample CryGeyCG2014_080_2_FD_183965 | JGI IMG/M metagenome (GOLD analysis project Ga0210056, IMG submission 183965) | Groundwater microbial communities from aquifer - Crystal Geyser CG07_land_8/20/14_0.80 (SPAdes) (version 2) | ecosystem: Environmental > Aquatic > Deep subsurface > Groundwater | place...
GAAATTTTTGCCCGCGAGCCAAAGCGAAGCCCCGCCGCCCCGCGCTTTGGGCGCGGAAGCCGAAGCAGAAAAATTTTCTTTTCCTTTTGGAAGAAAAAATCGGGCGGGCGCAAAATAAAAAAGCAGAGAAAATTTTTCTGCGAGGCAGGCCGCCGTCATCGGCGGCGGGCGGCGGGGCGGAGCGGAGTGAGTGGATTTTTTCAGGAATTTTTGATAAAGTAGGTTCGAGCAAAATCATAAATATACTCCACGGTAAATTTATCTTCTCCAAATAAAAAAGCTCTTCTTTTGAAGAGCTTTTTGGAAAGTTGAGGGGGAAGGGTTAAAGTTAACCCGGAGGAGAAGAAACATTGCTATCTCGCAACTTTTCTTGCCTCCGCGGCAATAATATATGTAAAATTGGAACTTTTTAAGAGGCCTTCCCCCTCTTTTTCCCGTTTCATCGACCGGTTTGATCACCATGCCTCATTCTGCCGAGAGTATTGCCGTGCAATCATATATATCATCACCTCCTTCCTTTCTGCGCCATCCCGCATCGTGGGTCCACACTACTGCCTGGTTAAATAAACGGGTTTTGACAAGGTTCCACTCTCTTTGTAGCATGGTCAAATTCATTTGGTAAGGGCTTTATCCATAAGTGCCAAAAGCAGGTCTCAACTCTTGACAGCCAAACTTAGATTTGCTAATATAGAAAAACCTCCTTTATGGGGGGTTTAAAATGGATAAAACTTCAAATCCTGCTAAAAACAAGCCCTTAAAATGCTATTTTTTAGCTACCAGATGGGTTTTAAACAGGCTAAAATCCGCCTTAAAAAGGCGAAATATTCTCATTTTGGCAACAATAACCGGCTTTTTATTCGGGTTTTTGCCGCTTTTCCACTCGGTTAAAAAGGCTAAGGCTGATTTAGTAATGGCTGAATCTAACCAAGATATGGCAGAATTAACGAATACCCTTCCTCTTTTGCAAGAAAATAGTCTTTTATCTTTTTCCTCTCCGACCAATCCTGATCCGGTGGTGGCGAGAAAGCTACAAGTGGTGATTACAGGATATTCAAGCTCGCCTTGGGAAACCGATGACACTCCTTTCATTACGGCTGCCGGCACATGGGTCAGGGAAGGAATTGTGGCTAATAATAAATATCCTTTTGGGACAAAAGTTAGGTTTCCTGAGATTTACGGAGATAAAATTTTTGTAGTTGAGGATCGAATGCACTGGAAAAAAGGAGATTATCATTTTGACATCTGGATGGATTCCTATGAAAAAGCTAAAGGTTTCGGAGCAAAAATAGTGGAAGCTGAGATTTTAGGCAACTAACAAACGAGTTTCTCCGCCAATTAATAAGGGGTTTTTGTAGAGATAGCGAATTTTAGAAATCCGACAATAAGTATTTCTAGCACTTTACAAATTTAGTTGCATACTATAAAATAGAAGTATGCAACAATATAATCAAAATAAAATGAGTTGGCAATATCTCGCAGGATTTTATGATGGAGAAGGGACTATTGGTTTTCGAGTAGTAAAAGAAAAAAGACTTTCAAGAAGTAAAGGAGAATTAGGCGGTTGGTACATAACCCCATATCTTCAACTTGCTAATAATAATCTTAAAGTATTACAGATAACACAAAAATTTTTACGAGAAAATGGAATACTCTCTCATATTGTGATAAAAAATTCTAAAATTGAAAGCCAACAAAAAGGATATTATCTAACTATTCAGTCTTATGGAGGAATCAGGAAATTTTTGGAAAGTCTTTCCCTCTATTCTTTGATGAAAAATGAGCAAGTTGATATTATGAACAGATTCTTTGATATCAGAGATAATTTACCGCTTTTAAAGAAAGGAACAAAGATTGACAATTTAAAACGCAATTATTGGACAAAAGAATTATTTTTAAAAGCAATGAAATTAAGGGATAAGCTAAAAGACACTAAATTTAGAAGAAATGTTAAACATAAATATAATTATGATTACTTTAAGAAATTATGGAGTTGATATCTGGTTTCCTTCTTATTGGGAAGCTTTAAGCTTTGGCGCCAAAATAACATATATTGAAATTTTAGGAAGCTAACAATTTAACTAAAAGCCCCGCCTTTCGGGCGGGGCTTTTAGTTTGCTTAATTTTTGTGCCGGGGGCGGGACTCCAACCCGCAAGAGCTTGCGCTCAAAGGATTTTAAGTCCTTCGTGTATAGCAATTCCACCACCCCGGCATGGAGGTCTGGGTGGGACTTGCACCCACGTAAAACGGTTTTGCAGACCGTTCCCTCGCTTCTCGGGCACCAGACCGTATAGGCGAAGAGATAAATCTCTTCTTAACCCTTCACTGCGGCTCGGGTAAACAATTTATCAATTTTTAATCTTCTCTAAAAGTTCTTCTATCCTGCCGGCTTCAGCAGTTTCCTTTTCTTCAGAAAATCTAATTTGCGGAACCGGTCTCATTCTTAATCGTTTATTAATTTTTTGCTGCAGATAATAAATTTTCCGTTCTAAAATCTGTAAAACCCGCTTACTTTGTTCTTCCGGCATCACTGAAATATAGGCTTTTGCCTGATTTAAATTATCTGATGTTTCAACCCTAGTGACGGTCACTAAAATATCTTTGGGAAATTCAATCTCTTTTAAAAAGATTTGGCTTAATTCTTTTTTTATTAATTTGTTAACGCGAGGTATACGTTGAGACATTAAAGTTCGCCTTTCTTTCTCTCTTCAGTATAAATTATCAAAATATCCCCTTCTCCAATTTTGACATCTCCTTCATAAAGCAACCCAACTTCTTCTCCTTTGGCAGCCCGCTCAATATCTTTTTTATTTCTCTGGAGATTTATTAACCTTCCCCGCCCAACAATTTCTTCTTTTCTTTGCACCTCAATTGAAACGCCTTTTTTCACTTCGCCTTCAATAATCCTGCCGCCAACAATCTGTCGGTTACTTTCCGTCAGGAAAACGATTAAGATTCTTATCTTACCCAGATTAACTCTTATTGCTCCCGGCTCAAGCAATTTTTCCATATACTTCCTTACCCCTTCAACCAAATCGTAAATCACCTCAAATTGCATTATTTTAATCTTTTCTCTCTCGGCCAACATCTCGGCAACCGGGTTTATTTTTGCCCGAAAACCCAAAATTTTAGCTTTGGCCTGGCTAGCCAATTTAACATCGGATTCCGTTATTTCTCCTACCTCTCCTTTTAAAATTCTTAAAATAATTTTTTCCTGTGGAAGATTTTTTAAAACTTCTTCAATCGCCTCCAAACTGCCTAATACATCAGCCTTTAAAATTAAATTAAGAATCTTTTGTTTCTCTCCAATGGCCATTACTTGGGGAGTTATTTTTTCTTCAACTTTTGTACTGTTCTTAGCTTCCTCCATGCCGGAAAAAACCTTAAGCCTTTCTCCTACTTTGGGAACTACTTCAAACCCTAAGATTAAAACCGGTTGAGCAGGTAAAGCTTCAAGTATTTGTTTTCCTTGAAAATTTTCTAAAATTTTGATTTTCCCGCAGGTAGAAGAAGTACCGATGATTTGGCCTACTGCTAATTTGCCCTGATTTAAAATTAAAGTAGCCATTGACCCTCTTTTGCTATCCAGACAGCATTCAATTATTACGCCTTCCGCCGGCTTTAAAATATCTGCTTTTAGATTTTCCATTTCAGCTACCAATAAAATCAATTCCAAAAGCTCTGAAACTCCCTGTCCGGTTTTAGCTGAAATGGCCACTGCCGGCACTTTCCCGCCCAAGCTTTCAACTAAAATTTCTTCTTTACTCAATTCTCTTTTTACTTTTTCGGCATCAGCGCCCGGTTTGTCCATCTTGTTTATGGCAACAATTAAAGGAATACCTGATTTTTTAATATGGTAAATTGCCTCTTTGGTCTGAGTCTTCACTCCTTCCGTGGCATCTACGACCAAAATCGCAATATCAGCCAATTTAACTCCCCGTGACCTGATTTGAGAAAAAGCTTCATGCCCCGGCGTATCAATAAAAGTTATTTTTTTACCCTGATGTTCAATCTCGTAAGCTCCGATGTGCTGAGTGATGCCGCCCGATTCTTTTTCTGCTATCTTGGTCTGACGGATAAAATCAAGCAAGGTCGTCTTGCCGTGGTCAATGTGTCCTAAAATAACTACTACCGGCGGCCGAGTTACTAAATTTTGGTTTTGTTCGGTCATAGAAAATAATTTTGCCAATTCACTTTCCATTAGTCAATGAACTTTGTTCATCTTCACCCTTCGTTAACGCTCGGGTATTTAATTTGGCTTTTTCTATAGCGGTTTTTTCTTCCTTAGACAATAAATATTCTGAAAGGCCTGCTTTTATGGGTTTGGCATAAACCCGATTACCCTCTCGCGTGTATAAACTGGTAATCACCACTCCATTATCATTTTTATCAAGCAAAGCAACCGAAAAACTCTGGTCGCTTCCCACTTCGGAAAAAGGGTTAAATCTCACTATTCCTACTTTCTGAACCGCGGAATTAGCCTCTGTCTTTAGGTTTCTCAATTCCTGAGATAGTTCCCCAAATTCTTTCTCTAGAGCATTTAGATACTCTACAACCTCTTTTAAATTTTGCGGTTCTTTTTTTGTTTTTTTAAAAAAATTGAACATAGGTCTCACGCGGAGGCGGAAGGATTCGAACCTTCGATGGCTTTTGACCATAGCAGTTTTCGAAACTGCCCGATTCAACCTCTCTCGCACGCCTCCAATTTGTTTAAATTTTCCTTTACTTTATCACAGATTAACCCCTTCAGCAAGTTCAGGGTTAATAGTGAATTTATTGAACCATTGCTCAAAAATAAAAGCCCTTTAAGGCTTTAATTTTTTCTCTGGTGGACCCGAGGGGACTTGAACCCCTAACCTCCAAGATGCCATCTTGGCGCTCCGCCAATTGAGCTACAGGCCCTCATGCTCTGGTGCCCCCACTAGGAATTGAACCTAGATTTAGAGCTTAGGAGTCTCTCGTTCTATCCGTTGAACTATGGGGGCTAATTATCTGGGTGAAAATCGTCTCCTTGATAGCATGTAATAACTTTAACAAATATCCGCCCTTTCTAACTCTTACCCTACACATACCATATTTAAGCTTGCCTTTTTTCTTGCCTTCCAAAACGTTAACATTAATGATGCTATCCTTAGGAATTCCTATGATATCTGACCAGAAAGTGCATATTTCGTCTTTTTTTAAATCCTCGTAAACTCTAATGGTTATTTTTAAGTCGTCTTTTTGAACCCCGAATTCTTTCAAACATTCTACAAAAACTTTTATTAACGCTGGATCCGTATTAGATAAACTAAAATCTCTTTTCTGTCCTTCTGCCCAATAAAGACAAGAGGTTATTATAGCTTTCTCTGCCTTGCTTAATCTTTTTATGATATGTCTTGCTTGTACCCTGGCTTTCTGTTTATTTTGCATCATCCGCGCGACACTGGAGTGCTTTCTATTCTGCCATCTTTCTAGAAAATCGGGTAAAATCTCTATGCCTTGAATATATTTAAATATAGTGCCACCTCCGAAAGCGGTAACTTTTCTGATTTCTGGAAGGCTGTAGCCATGCCTTCTAAGCTCGATAATTTTATCTATCTGTTCTTTTGTTAATGGTTTTTTTCCCATTAACTTCATTTTAACACAAACGAAATACGAACCCTAACAAGGACGGATTTGCTCTATCCTTTGAGCTATAAGGGCGAAACGCTAATGAAATTTTAACAGATTTTACTCTTGTTGACAAGACATCTCAATGTTAAAATAAAGTATATTATTCGTAATAGATTCTTTATTCGTTAATATATGGAAAAATCACCAATTGTTGAAATAGCAAAAAAAGTTTGTCCAGCAGTGGTAACTATAGTCATCTCTAAAGACCTCCCTAAGGTGGAGGGTTTTTATTTTTTTCCTTTTGGCGGCAGGGAATTTGTCGTGCCAAAATTTGATAAAGGAAAAGAAAAAACAAAAATCGGCGGCGGTTCGGGTTTTATTATCTCTGCTGATGGCTACACTTTAACCTCACAGCATGTGGTAGCTGACATGGAAGCAGATTACACAGTAATTTTGGGGCCAGAGAAAAAATTTCCGGCCAAGGTTATCTCTCGCGACCCTATCTCAGACATTGCCATTTTAAAAATCAGCGCCAAGAATTTGCCTTATTTGGAATTAGGAGATTCAGATAAAATTGAATTGGGCGAAGAAGTGGTGGCGGTGGGCAATGCCTTGGGAGAATTTCATGATACTCTTTCAGCCGGCATTATTTCCGGAATGAGCCGGGCAATTACCGCCTTTTCTGGTTTAAACTCTCAAGCGGCCCAACTTAGGGGATTGATTCAAACCGATGCTGCCATTAACCCGGGAAATTCTGGCGGTCCTTTAGTTAATATGGAAGGTAAAGTTATCGGCATCAATACCGCCATGGTCATGGGCGCCCAGAACATTGGTTTTGCCATCCCTATAAATTATGCCAAAAGAGATTTAGAGGAAGTGGTCAAATACGGAAAAATCAGAAGGCCCTTTTTAGGAGTAAGATATATTGTGATAAATAATGAGTTGGCCAAACTTCATAAGTTGCCGGCCGAACACGGCGCTTTGATCGTCAGAGAGAGATTGGGAGAGGACGCCGTGGTCAGGGAATCGGCAGCTGGCAGGGCCGGTTTAACAGAATATGACATAATCTTGGAATTAAACGGAGAAAAAATTACCGAAAAAGACCCTTTGGCTAATCTCTTGCAAAAGTATAAAATCGGCGAGGAAGTTTCTTTAAAGATTTTAAGACAGGGAAAAGAGATTATAGTAAAATTGAAGCTGGAAGAAAAACGATAGGCGAAACAATTAGTAACAATTGAAAAACAGCTTTTTAAGCTGTTTTTCTTTTGGGGTGGCTAAGCGGATTTGCACCGCCTCTGAGGACTCCACAGATCCTAGTGCTGCTATTACACCATAGCCACCATTGGTGCCCCCAGGAAGAATCGAACTCCCATATCAGGTTTAGAAAACCTGTGTTCTATCCGTTGAACTATGGGGGCTTTTTAACCTTGATATCTTATATTAATTTTTTAGTTTAGTCAATTATGAAAGGATCTTGGTATTGATTAAAATCAGCTTGTTCAAAGTTTTTTTGGCGTTCCTGCCAAATCTTAAGAAGGGCTTTAAAGCTTTTTTCGTCAAAATAAAGCAGGTTTTCTGAAAATTCTGATTTTCGCTGTTCAACTAAAATACTATATTTATAAAATACCAATCCTCCTAAAATCGCGGCGATAAAAAAGAGCATCAAAGAAGTTAAAAAAGCATGTTCCCCTATAATTCGCGGCACCCTCTTCAACAAATTTTTTATTTTTTTAAATTGTTGCTTTTTTAATTTAAACATAATAATGTCGGAGTTATTTAGTAAAGGCTTTTATCGAAAAAGTAGTTATCGTGTCGGCTTCAGGAATATTTTCGAATCCTGCGATTTGAACTTCTCTTTCGGTTAATTTTTTCGTGTTTAGATCAAGAACTTCGATCAAATAAGGTCCATTCTCCAGTTTATGCAAAAATTTTGAAAAATTAGAAAAAGAACCGGTAACCAAAAGCTGGGCAGATAAGCTTTGCCAAGGCTCTTGTTCGGTTTTTTTTGTAGTCGCTGAACTTTGTTCATCTCCACCCCTCGCTGCCGCTCGGGTAGTCAATGAAGCTGTCGCCTCATTTTCACCCTTCGCTGCCGCTCGGGTAGTCAATGAAGCTGTCGCCTCATTTTCACCCTTCGCTGCCGCTCGGGTCATTGAAGAAATTTCCAATTTAATTTGAGAGTCGGTAGCACTCTTTTCTAAAAAACCAATGAATTCAATTGGCACTTCCGGATCAACAAATAAATTTTCAATTCTGTCTAAATCCGATTGATAAGTTTTATAAAGATTTTCTATCTTTTTGATATTTTCTCTTTCTTCGCTCAGATAAACTATTTTATTTTTTTTCAAAAAGAGATTTTGTGAAATTGCTTTAATTTCTTTAAAAAGGGGCCACATAACAAAAACAACCAATAATGTACTTATAATCCCGAACATTGCTATTGATAAATAAATTTTTTTAATTGGAATCATTTTGCAATCTTGAAAGTTACACGAAAATCAATATCTACAGGTTTTATCCAGTTTTGTGTTGGTAGCTCAATTCCGCTAAACTCTTTAGATTCTTCCAAATTCTTTTGGAAAAGAAATAAAATTTCCCGATTAGGAGAAAGACCAGAAATAGCCACTTGAGAAGTGTTTTTTTGCCAGGAGAAAGCAGTTAAATATATTTCTGGCGGTAGAGTTTTGAAAACCTTTTCTAACATGCTGATTGAACTAATTTGTTTTTCATAAAAGGCATTTAATTTTGAAAGATTTTGATTAATCGAATTAATTCTCTCTCTAAGGCTTTGAATTTCTGATGTTTGTAAAGTTTTTTCTTCTAAATCTAGCAGTATATTAACCGATTCTAACTTTCCTTGAATATAAAGTTTAACCGAAAACAAAATCAAAGTTACAGAAATTAAGAAAATCAAAAAAAGCATTCCCAAAATTAAAATTAGCCTCCGGTTTTCTTCTTGTCTCAACTCTTGTTGGCAGAGTGGCGGTAATAAATTAATCATCGAAATAAATCGGAGATTTATTGAAGATCGAAATGAATTGAAAATTCATTGAGTGCCCGAGCGTTAGCGAAGGGTAAAGATGAACGAAGTTCATCGACTATTAGTTCTAATGCCTCTTAAAGCTAGCCCAAGCGCCGTGGTGTATTTTAGCGATTCTTGAAAAGACAACTCCGGCACCTCTTTAAGAGGTTCTGGCAAAATATTTATCCAAGGATTGCCAAGCGCGACTGGAACTCCAAGCTCTGAAGAAAGAAAATCAGATAGGCCTTTAAGATTAGCTCCTCCTCCAGATATAAAAATTTTTTTAACATCTTTCATCTCAGGTAGAAGATGTTCATGAGAAGCATGAGTCCGGTAAAAGTCTAAACATTTTTTAATTTGCTCAGTTAAATCAGTCAAGGCAGGAATTAATGTTTCAAAAATTTTTTTATTCCCAATGATTTCTTTTTGAAATTGAGAATCTTTGCTTGCCCCGTACCGAACTTGTTCTGGTGCGGGGCTTTTTTTAGTGAAAATAATCTTTTCAACAATATCCAAACCGTATTTTATTTTCAGCTCCTCTGCTTTTTTAAAATCAATATTCATGGTCTTAGAAATAACTTCGGTGAGCCCATGAGAAGAAACAGGAATAGAGCTGGTAAATCTTACAGAATAACCTGAAAAAATAATGAAACTGGTTTTGGTTGCTCCAAAATCTATTAAAAGCGCCGGGAAGGGGCTGATTTCTTTTTTTATTAAAGCTCTGGCAATAGCCAGAGATTCAATTTCTAAGGCTTTGGGATAAAGGCCGGCTTTTTTTAGACAAGATAGGTAAGGGTCAACTATTTTTTTTGGCAGGGCAGCGATTAAAACGTCAAAATGGTCTAAATGGTTGTATAAAGGGAGAACAATTTGAGAATCTAAATAAACTTCTTCAATTGGTAAGGGTATATAATTTTCAGCTTCATAAATAACCGCTGATTTTAAATCTTCTTTTGACATTCTCGGAAGCTGAATCACCTGTAAAAAAGCTTTTTCTTCCGGCAAAGAAGCAACCACATGTTTTGTTTTTAATTTTTCTCCTTTTATTTTTGGCAAAGACTCTTTTATAATTTTTACCAAACCCTCTTCATCTTTGATCTCTCCTTCCTTAATAATGCCTTGGCCAATATCTTCTTCCAAAAAAGAAGACAAAGTTAAAAGTTTTCCCTTTCTTTTGAGTTTAACAATCTTTAATGACAAATCAGAGATATCTAAACCAAAAGCTTCTGGTTTTAAGGTTAAGAATTCTAACATCTTAATTTTTATTTTATTCTATTTCTTTCCAACTTACCACTTTCCAGCCACCTCCTGGGCCTGAAGAAAAAGAAGTATCTTCTAAACCAACCTCGTAAGTCAAAGTAACATTATTTTCCAACAGGAGTTTATAGGCACAAATACTTCTCAAATCGG
>Ga0210056_1005094_pt1 | contig 10017 bp, 7 predicted proteins | sample CryGeyCG2014_080_2_FD_183965 | JGI IMG/M metagenome (GOLD analysis project Ga0210056, IMG submission 183965) | Groundwater microbial communities from aquifer - Crystal Geyser CG07_land_8/20/14_0.80 (SPAdes) (version 2) | ecosystem: Environmental > Aquatic > Deep subsurface > Groundwater | place...
CACCAGCACCAGTCTCACGATTAGCGGCAACATCTGTAACAATCTTGTCTGCTGTGCATGTTTTGTTCGCGTTTTTGTGTGCATATATGTACACGTAGTTTATTCCTGTGCCTTCCACATTCACACCTACAAGTGTTACAGCATAGTCTTCCTCATTCACAATCGCGAACGCTGCCGTATATGTTTTGTTTGTTCCTGGGCACCATATTCCTAGGCTCAATGAATAGGACGTATTACCTGAACTTGCAAGAACTGGTTTACTACTATTTATAGGGTCACCATCTCTTGTCAGGAAATGCACATACGCACCATAGTTGCTCACTGTGTAAGAATAGGCTGCTCCTACTCTGGCGAACTGTGTAGCATTTATCACTGAAAGCACTACTAGTACTGCAAGTAGCCCTAGCACTCCCTTGTATATCTTTTTTCTATTCACCATAGTTTTCACCCCCATTTTCAGTCTTACCCCCCCTCCCACTTCTTTTCCTATGATTCACTTAGTGAGAAGGGGGGGGTTGTAATTAATGCTATGAAAAACATGGTATATAAAGGATATGTGTCAGGATATGACATAGAGCAGAGGGCCATGGATTGGGGGGTCAGAGGATAGCAATAGTAGTTAGGGATATTTTGCCCCCTATCCATAAATAATCATACCCCGAAAAAGTACCAGCCTATGAGAATCATCAAAAAACCAATGAGGAAGAATATTATACCATATTTTGTTATAGGAACTGACTTTTTTAAGCCCCCCACCATTTTTTTAGAAACCCCAGCAAACTTTGCACCACATTCAGGGCATCTGTCACCTGTAAAGTATGCACCACAAAAACTACATTTCTTCCCTTCGAGAACAACCCCTCCTTTTAATCCCATGATTCTTGCGGTTAACTCCTCCTTCTCCTTAATCAACCCTTCCTTTCTTATTTTAATACTGTTTACATCTATCTTAGAAACCTCTTTCTGCTTCTCCATAACTCTTATTTTCTCATCAAAAACCCTTATTTTCTCATTTATCCCAAATATTTTCTCCTCCTGCTTCTTCTTGTCCTTTCCCTTCTTGACGCCTTCAAGTTTTTTTTCTGCTTCTTCAACTTCTTTTCTCAGTTTCTCCTTTTTACTCAGAACACTTTTTAACTCCTTCTCCATTTTCTCAGGTTTTTCAACCCTGTATTTTTTTATTTTCTCACCAATCTTTTCTATTTCAGCCAGCTCTTCATCCACAGCCTTTAATCTATCCTCATAGTAACCTAACACCATAACCCTGGGTCTTTCCTTTACCCCCTCTTCAATATCCTTAAGTTTGAGTTCTATTTCAGTCAGCCTTTTCACAACCTCCTTCCCTTTTTTCATCATCTACCCCTAAGCGCTTTTTCCCTCTCCTCAAGACTGATTCTTTTCCTCACAAGTTCTTCCTTTCTCCTGAACTCCTCCTCCATTTTTTTCCTCATACTCTCTATTTTTTCGTCCGTAACCGCCTTCATTTTTCTTTCAATCTCAGCCTCTTTCTCCTTTACTGCTATTTGAATCCTTTTTTCTATTTCTCTTTCCATCCACTCCTCTTTTGCTTTAAGTTCCATCTCCTTTTTTTTCAGTTCAATCTCCATTCTGTTGTTTCTTTCCCTCTCAGCCTCCTTCACCTCAATCTCAAGTTGCTTTTTTTTCAGTTCAATCTCCATTCTGTTGTTTCTTTCCCTCTCAGCCTCCTTCACCTCAATCTCAAGTTCTTTCTTCTTCAACTCTAACTCCAATCTGTACTTTATTTCCTCCTCTTTCTCCATACTCATTTTTATCAGGGCTGTTTTCAATTCCAGTTCTGTTTTCTCCCTCTGCACATCCATGGATTCATCTCTCCCTTTTAACTCTGGGATCCCTGCTGATGCCTTTATTTTACCTAGTGCATCCAGCCTCCTATCGATATCCCCTATTTTCACCCTCTGCTCAACAGCTGTTTTTGTATCCATGTCTAAATCAATCCTTTTGATGCTAGCACCACTCTGGGTGATGGCATGAGCTTCCTTGCTCCTAGGCATGAAAGTTGGTCCATGGTATGTTCTTTCCTCAGGCACAGGCTTTCCACCCATGGCCTTAACCGCATCCAGTATCTTGCTTATACAATCGCCTCCGGAATACACAGGATATTTTATATGCCCCGCAATCTTATCAATACGATTGCCTTTAACATATACCTCACCAAAAACACTGAAAGCCTCAACAAATTTATTACTGTCTCGGATAGGGTAATGTAAACTGTGTATTTCCTGCATAATGCTTCCTAAGGAATATATGGTCATTATTAGGATATATATCATTTTTAATATAAGTATTTAACCTCTTTGAAAGAAAAGCGGTTCAAAAGGTTTTATATATTATGAAAACAATTATCTACTTGTGAAAATGATAGATAATATCTGGAAAAAGGTTATAGGAGTAACAGGTGGTTTGATACTCATAAATGGCGTTTTTCTACCTTGGATAACAGTGGAAAAAATGCTTGATTACAACATAGTTAGACTGGGAACATTGTCAACAGTGCTTAACAGTTACACATATATGGTGTGGACCCAGTACCTCTCCTATGCGCTTGTAGCACTAAGTTTTGCTTTCATTCTTACATTACTGATGGATGAAAAATATAAAATATTATTATTAGCGCTTGCTGCATTCTCCTTTGTTCTTTCCATTGTTATTTTTGGATGCGTACATGCTTTTGTATTAGACATAAGGGCTCTGGGAGGAGGTGTACAAAGCATGTTTGGATTTTATTTCTCCAGCATAGATGTTGGATATGGTGTGTACATGTGCATAATAGGCAGCATCATTATGCTTAGTAGTGCGGTTCTTATCTGGTATGAAGGAAGAGTTGTGAAGAAGGAAACATAATTTTAACCAGTTGCTAGGAGAAGAAAGAAAATCTTATATCCTCATAATGTATTGAATGCTTTATATGAAAAAAATCTTAGGAGTTTTGCTGATATGTATGGTAATGATTGGTATGGTTTTAGTCTTGGATGCTATGGGTGAAAACAGTGATAAACAACTTCATAAATCTGTCTGGAGATTGGATGGGGAATGGAATGTGAGTGGAACAGAGGAGGAAATGAATGCAGTCATTGTTTTAACAGGCAACCTCACTATTTTGAATGGGGGTAAGCTTACATTGAAAAATGTCACATTAGCGATGAACTCTACTTATGATGGAGAGCACCACATCACAGTAAATCCTGGGGGTACCTAAAAATAATGGATAACTCCACCATAACCGCATATAATCACAGTCATAGATTTCTATTTAACGTCAACCCTAATTCCGAGTTGCAAATGGAGAACAGTGAACTATCCTATTGTGGGTACAGTAATATCTATACTGGTTTGGTTATAAAGACTAATGCTGTCGCAATAAAAAATTGTGTTATATCAAACAACGCATATGGTATCTCCTTTTTCAACTCAAGCGGTAGCATTGTTACAGGGTGTATAATATTTGATAATTATTATGATGGAATATATATATCTAATTCTATGGGCATCGCTGTCACGAATTGCAGCATACTCTCCAACAATGTAGGAATTAGTCTTAATCATCCTCTTGGTGATAACACTGTTGAAAACTGCAACATATACAATAATTTCAGGATGGTATTTACATTGTCAGCAGTTTCTTAGACAACCCACTACTTAATTGTAATTTCACTGAAAACAGTAATGGCATTCATTTAGATAACACCTCATTCATCAATATCTCCAGATGTACATTTTACAACAATGCAGACGCCATTTATTTAAATGCATCATCAAACAACACTATTAAAGACTGCGATATGGAAGGCAATGCTGAAGGAGTATTTCTTAAAACCTCATCCAACAATACAATCACTAATTGCAATATGATAAACAATGTGGATGGGGTTTATGCCAAAGATGCGATGGGTAATCACATATTAAATTGCAGTATGCAAAACAACATAAACGGTATTCTGCTGTACAACTCATCAACCACCATTATTAAAAACTATTCTGGAATAGAGAACAAGTACGGTATTTCAATTAAATCTTCCTCAGAAAACACCACGGTTACAAACGCTATTCTTTCTAACAACAGTTTCGGCATCTACTCAGAATGCAGTAATGCAGTTGTCACCAAAAGCAACATAAACAACAACACTGAATGGGGTATGTTCTCCACAAAGCAGGTTGATGCTAAACATAATTACTGGGGAAGCAGTAGTGGTCCTGGTGGCAGTGGGTCAGGAACTGGAGACAAGGTCAATGGATATGTTATCTATGAGCCATGGCTGATAGTGTACCCATACCAGCAGCCAGTAGTGGATATCAACCTACCATCTGAGAATGCATTGTTAACAGGTAATATCACAATCTATGGGGGCTCCATCGCCTATGTTTCTGATGGGGTGCATTGGATTGATGTGTCAATAGATGACCCTACATTCACAGAACCAACTTTAACAGTAAACAACATCACTTCATGGAATACAGTTTGGAATTCAACCTTGTACCCAAATGGAACAAACTGTTCTGATGGGGCTCATACGATTTACGCAAGGGCATGGGATAATGTGAGTTACTCAGAAACAACCTCAGTAAACATAACAACAGATAATACACCCCCTAAAAAACCGGGTAAACCAGTGCATAAGGATGAGGTCTCGGAAGGATATGACAATGATTTAACATTGGATTTCTCATGGGGTGTTTCAAATGACACTAATTTTTGTAGATACGATGTATTTGTTTCTGTTAACGGTAGTGAATTCAATTTTTCTCATAGTATCACAGGAGATGCCGCAACAAATTATACAACCATAAATGGAATAGACGGATGTAATTACTCAATAAAAGTTATAGCTGTTGATAAAGTAGGTTTAACAAATGAATCATACCCGTCCAATGTGGTTGTGTGTGACATGACAGTTCCAATTGTTACAATAACAAAGCCGCAGCAGTTCATAATAAATATAACATCCTTCAACATAAATTGGACTACAAATGCATCTGATATCCAATATTATGAGGTGAAAATTAATGATGAGGATTGGGTGAATGCTGGAAAAAACAAAACATGGGGGTTTGAAAATTTAACTGAGGGAGGCAACACATTGTATGTGAGAGCAACGGATAACGCAAACAACACAGGGGATGCTGACTTCATAGTTGTGACAGTTGATACATTACCACCAGAGGTAACAATAACAGAAGATTCCAAGATAATAAACACAACTTCATTTACAATGCACTGGTCTTTTACAGATGTTCAATACTATGAGATAAGTACTGACAATGAAACATGGAGGAATGTGGGAACAAACACAACCCATGAATTCACCAACCTTTCAGAGGGAAGCAACATATTGTATGTGAGAGCAACAGACAATGCAAACAACACATGTGAACCTGTATTTATAACAGTAACTGTTGACACAACACCACCAACTTCTTTTGTTAATCACATCTCACCATACTGGCAGAACTCTTCAATTATGATTAATGGGACAGCCTCAGATGCATTAAGTGGATATGGTAGTGTAGCACTATATTATTATTCAACTGATAATGTAACATTTTATGGGCCATGGATGTTTAACGTGATATATGTGGGTCCTTGGGAGGGCATAGAATGGTTTTTTGATTTTCCAAATGGAACAGGGCACTACTGGTTTTTCTCTATCGCTACAGATAATGTAAACAATGTTGATTTTGAGTTGCTCTATCACTATTATTTTGATGTAGAGGAACCAGGGGCAAATGATACAATCTGCGCCTATGACAATACAATTCCGACAGTTAATGTAACCAAAGAATATATCATAAATACAGATTTATTCATTCTGCATTGGGACACAACAGAAACAGATATAAAATATTATGAGGTGAGAAGTAATGATAGTATTAACTGGACAGTTGTTACCAACAACTCATACTTGTTTATAAATCTGTCTGCTGGAAACAACACACTTTATGTCAGGGGTGTTGATAACGCAGGAAATGTTGGAGAAACTGTTTCAATAAATGTTTTTGTTGACACGACAAAGCCAATCATAGCAGTGCCTGAGCAGAATGTAAAAACAAACAAGAATAGTTTCACTGTCTCATGGTCAAGCAATGATACTGACACACGGTACTATGAAGTAAGCTATGATGGTATTACATGGATCCCAGTTGAGGAAAATGAAACATCCTACACCTTTACCAATCTTTCAAAAGGTGAAAATAAACTGTATATCAGGGCTGTTGATAATGCAAACAACACCGACCAAGTGATTATAACCGTCACTGTGACAACCACGCCTCTGCCTATCAACTGGACGCAGTACATCATAATAGTAATCATTCCTGTGGTTGTCATTATTGTTTTGGTTGTACTGCAGAAGAAAGGGATTCTGAAGAGAAAAGAGAAAACTGAGGAGACTGAAACAGGTAAAGAGAAAATAAAGGAAGAAGAATCGCCTAAAGAAGAAAAGAAAAAAAGAGGCTTTCTAAAAAGGAAAAAAACAGAGGAATCAGTTGCTGAAAAATCTGAAACAAAAGTGGAGGGAAAGGAGGAAACGGAGGAGGGAGCCAGTGAAAAAACTGAAAAAAAGGAGGAGGAAAAGAAGAAAACAGAGAAAGCATTACCTGAAGAAACTGGAGGGGGGAAAGAAAAGGATGAAACAGAAACTCCTCCAAAAGAGGAATTGAGAGAAACTGGAGTGGTACCTGTAAAAAAGATTGAAAAACCAGATGGAGTCCCGGATTGTTTTGGAACATATGATGATTCAGATGCATGCAAGGGATGTGTATTGTCAGAGGAATGTAAAAAAGCATCATCAGTATAGAGAACCAAGGAGTTAGAGAGTAGTAATTGGGGGGATAGTATTCCCTAACCCCATAATTTCTGACCGCTAACCCTTAAATTATTTTACGGTTTCTGTGTTTCTTCTCAGAAGTTCCATCTCCTTTTTTGAAAACACGTTGGGGGTTATGGGGATAATCATTATCGCTTTTTTCTTCATCATCATGTCGTTCATATCCTCAATCATCCTTAATACAACCTGAAAATCCCTGTTTATCACCATATACTCTATACCATCCAGCATTATTATGCCATTCCCCTTTTTCAGAAACTCCCCTATGACGTGTGCAATCATCACCATATTCGAAGGATTAACCGCAAACTTTTCATCACTCTTACTCAGCCATCTGATGTTACCTGTATAACCATATTTATCTTTAACAATATCAGGATGCATCCTAGAGATGCACATCCCTTTGAGCCCAGAATCTGTTATTTTTTTGAATAATTTGAAAGTTTTATCAGGCTTTACCTCCTCAACAATATATGTTCCTCCGGGTCTGAGGCCACTGTAAAGATTCACATCTTTGGGTATACATTCAAGTATATTATACTCGTGTAGCAGATCCCCATACATCTTCAGTATTCCAGAAAAACTTTTTGAAAAAAGTGTGTCTGCTCTATCTCCCAAATCATCTTTTATAAGATGGTAACATTCCTCCATTGTCTTGGAAAAGGCACTAATCACCTCTTTTATAGTTTTTCCGTCACCTACCCCGGTCGCGTCTATTCTGCCATCATCAGAAATATGCATATTGGTTACAATATGTTTCATATTATTTATGGTGCCTTTTGAGCACTCCATCAAAAGACTGCTGAGTAGTCTTTTAAACAAAAGTTCTGTTACAATTTCTGCTTTCATGTTTTCATCAACACTAGGCATTTTGAGTAAAAAACCATGCCTTCGGAGAATCTCATATCCGTCAGCACCACCAATTATATGCCCCTTCATCCTGTTTATAACATCTTCAAACATTTCCCTAACAAGTTTTTTAGATGTTACGTTCGAGTAGATGTCTGCAACGCTTAGGCTAAACATTAAGAAACCTTTAATGATGGCTACTGTTGATTCTGTTTCATCAAGTGTATTCAGTAGTGTTATTGCCCTTTTTGGGTCTATTGTTCCATCATCATTCATAACACAATGACGTGTAACATCATTTTTTGCAGAAAACTCCTTAAAAATATGTCTTATTTTTTCCATTCCAATCATTGGGGTAAACATTGAGATGAGAAGACCTGTGAAATCAGAGCAGGCACCAAGGAGTAAAATATCCTCTCTAAATGGTATATCTACTGTTTTTTTAGAGAGCATTGGAACCTCAGGTTTTATAATATCTGTGAATTTCTTGCTTACAAAAAGGAAAAAGAATGCCACAATACAGTAAAAGAACAGGTTCACCCCAAACATCTGCCAAAACCCTGCATTAATAAGTGTTACATACATGTTTGCTGATGTAGTCATGAACATGGAAACAGAAAGCGTTGAGAGGTAAAGGAATGGTTTTGCTTTGTATATTCTGTAACATAGAAGTGCATGGTATATGAAAACAATACAAAAACCCTGCCCTGCAAGGATAAGAAAGCCCCATATGTGGTCATACCCCACACCCCATCCTCTTTCACCCCATGCTGATATGTTTATTGTTAGCCAGATTAACAACAGTATTATGAATATTTTTTCCATCTGAAAATTTTTTATCCTGATACCCCGTACTCCTCCTATTTTTTTTCTGTTCTCGTGATATATACCTATGATGCCTAATGACATGAGTATTCCTCCAGCACACCATGATAATGCTGGAATCATGTTCATCAGTCCAGAGAAGGTTCTGAGGGAGATTGATGTTATAGTAACTATGATTGTAATAATATAAAGTGTTGTGCCCGAAAAAATAAATGCCCACCAGTTCCTCCCTGCGAGTACCCTGCACCATTTCACTGTATAAAGAGTGGCTACGGTTATTAGAACAATTGTTAGAATGAGTACAGAGTATGTGAGAGCGGGGAGGATTTCACTAAATGATTGGAGGTTCATCTAAAACACCACCCCTGTCATGAAAAATGATAAAAAAACCGAATACCACTTTTCCATGCATATGCGTTCATTGCTAACTCTCATACGGTTAAATAGTATTCAGAATATAAATAAATTGCCAAGAAACCCACACACCCCCCCTTTTATGGGTGGGGTATATCACAGATATTTATATATTAAAAACTCCATAATGGTTACTGTGAAAATGAAAAAAATTGCTACCATGCTCCTACTTGGGATTATTCTTATATTTACAATAGCATTTATTATTGGTTATTACCCTAAAGCAGAATACCGGTGGAGTGGCGTGGAGGGAATAACATTCAATGATAGAAATGATTATGATGTAGGATTAACAATTTATGATGATAAACTATACGCTGTTTGGACAGAAGCAAACATTTCTGTGTATAATATTGTTGCGAAATGTTATGATGGGGAATGGAGTAATGTAATAGGGGTTACAGGAAACAGTACAGGGTTCAATGGTTTTCCTCAGTTAGCGGTTTACAACAACAATCTGTATGTTGTCTGGGTATCCGGTGATCCTTCCATTACAGGTAGTAATAATTGGGATGTTGTTGTAAAGGATTATGGAAAGGAAAACATCACCCCTCTTGACTTCCCAACAACTCTTGGCTTCCCATACAGAGTCGCAGAATTATGCCCGAGCCTAACTGTGTACAATAATAGTTTGTATGCAGTATGGTCGGTTACAGGACCTATGGGTGGTGGCAAAGCATCAAATATTGTTGTTCAGGATTTTAATTGCTCAGAATGGGGAAACATACATGAACTTATCCCTATGCCGGTAGCCTACGCAGGATTCCCTTGTCTTACTGTTTATGAAAACAACCTATATATTTTTTACTCCTTCTCCTATGAGGGGAAAGAGGCTGATATCAGGATGAGTATCTATGATGGTGAATGGAGAGAAGAAAACAAGATGCTCCTTGTGAATTATGAAAGCGACAGCGGTTTTGACATGTTTCCTAGGGCAACGGTATATCATAATAAATTATATGTTGCATGGATGACGAATGATACTGGTATAAGTAATGGTGATGACTATGATATAGTAATCAGGTGTTTTGATGGAAAGAACTGGGGGGATATAACAGAGGTAACA
>Ga0210056_1005095_pt1 | contig 10017 bp, 16 predicted proteins | sample CryGeyCG2014_080_2_FD_183965 | JGI IMG/M metagenome (GOLD analysis project Ga0210056, IMG submission 183965) | Groundwater microbial communities from aquifer - Crystal Geyser CG07_land_8/20/14_0.80 (SPAdes) (version 2) | ecosystem: Environmental > Aquatic > Deep subsurface > Groundwater | place...
CTGCTAAAATCTCCTGACCAGAATAAAGAACTGTTGAATCATAATCCCGAATAAAAATTCGGGGTGAAGAAACGACAATAAAATCAGACCTAAGTTCGGCTTGCTCGAAGGAATAGCTCAAAGTAATTACCTCCTTTTACTGTTTAATTAAAATGGAAATAAATTCATCTTCCTCAATCGGAATTCCTCTTTTTTCGGAAGAATATTTATCTCTCAATTCGTAAAAATCCTCATGCCATTGCTGGCCAATTTCTCCGCCCCCATTAAAATTGATGGTAAGGCTCCCTTTAAATTTTTCATCTAAAAGCATCTTTAATTTACGGACAACACATCCAATTTGTCTTGCCTGTTCTCTATTGAGCATATCTTCCTAAAGATGCCTATTCTCGACGGTATACCGAAGATCCAGATCGATTGAGCGACAGATAAAACCCTCTTCCCAGGGGGTAGTTGGTCTTACCCTAACATTCGTTACCTCAACCTGCCCCAGAGAAAGACCTGTCGCTTCATTATAAAAAGTGAAATACCGTCTTCCCGTGGAGGGCTTGTCGAGTTTATCCATCACCGTACTGACCAATTCGGTTAATTTAATGATCTCGGGATCCTGCTTCGCCACACAAAATATTCTCGGAAAACTGTAAGAATATTTTCCGATTCGATCATCCTGAAAAAATATGACCAAAAATTTCTCACCCACATTACTTGGTCTTATCGTGGGATTATAATAAGTCGGAATCAGTGGAAACTGGCTATACAGATAACGCCTTAGCGACCAATAGAGATTAAGTAATGTCTTGGTATTAGCCATCTATTGTCTACTACAAACGAGTACGATTACACTCCAATTTAGATAGTTCGTCACAGCAAGTCTTAGTATTAGCATCCATTGTACGGTTTAAACTAAATGCATCCCAATTGATCCAGTTCTTCCAAATCAAACCGCCCTCCCGAAGCACATTCAAAAAATTTCCATTGCGATATTCTTCTTCGAGACGATGAAGTTCTTGCGGAAAGATATCGAAATTAATTCCCTCCTTAATCAAACCATATTTCTCTACAACGGGAATAGATTGAGCCAATCTTTGCAACATCCAATATGAGTTATATCTTGGACCCGGAATGCCTATCATTTATTACCAGATACCACTAATCGCTGCTTTGGCAGCATTCTTAAAGGATTCGATCATTCTTGCTTTCTCGGAAGGATTGTAAACCATTTCTCGTTTTGCAGGTTCAAACAGTTCACGTCGGGGAACTATACGGTCTCCAAATGTGGCGCCGAATTCATTACGGACTGCTTTAGCCATAATATCGGGACTGACATCTTTTAAACCCACAAAAACACTCCATCCATTAGTGGTTGGCACGGCATCAAAGACCCGGACATTGCTTTTGATCTCACCCGTCGCTTCCCAAATTTCCTCGACCCAACCTTGTTTACGTTTCTCTTCTAACCAGATGGGGGAGAGTTCTTTCCAATACACATCAACAAAAACCATTTCGCCACCACGGGATTCGCCCATGCGTGAGATTATAATTTCATAATATTGCTCGCCCACCTGCTTGAGTGCAGTTTTGGCCTGTACTTCAAGATTGGCCCTTAACTTCAATAATTTCTCGGAAAGTCTTTTAATTCCGTCCGGTTCTAAGCGAATATCAATTCCAATCATACAAATACACTCCGCAGCAGCAGCACCGTCTTACCCAAGCCCCTGTTCCGAACTCCAAGGTAGTAATCTCATGGAAACATGCTGTACTCGAACTATCACTTGTATTCCCCGTACTCGAACTATCACTTGTATTCCAATAGAATTTTATTATAGGGATCATGCCCTTTGGTCTATGGAACAGATGGTTTCGTAACAACCCGCATAGAGATGGTCGTCAATGCCATCAATCTGCAAAACCTTTCCGCTCTGTAAAACGATTCTATCTCCCTGCTTGGGGATATAGCCCAAGAGATTCCTACCCGAAAAAGTAATAAAAAGTTTATCAAAAGAAACATCTCCTATCGGCTTAAGGGTATCACCTTTCACAAAATAGGAGACAACAGCATAATCATTAACCTTGACATACCAGTTCCATTGCTTCTTGCCGTACTCATTGGTCACGGCTTCCGTCAAGGCATAGAGAACGATATTGTCATTGCATTTGTAGACAAGGGCTTGCTTGCCATCCTTGACCGAACCATGAACCCAAAAGTTAGCATTAACGACCATAAACCTTTCGTCGGTTGTGGTATCCTTAAAAATATCTCCATCCACAATTTCAGAGTTCCAGGCGAAAATTCCATTCTTAGCGATTTCCTGCATAAAGGGCTTGGAAGAGAATTCGATATCGAGCAATATGCAATAGTCAGCAATATTTCCCGCATTGCGTAAAATACTTATCGGCCTTCCGATTCGCTCCACCAATGCAGATAAATGATCTTGAATCGCCATTACTCTTTTACCACTTCCAATTCTTCGTAAATTGGTTCTGAACGCTCGATCACATCGATCATGGTCATGGAACCGATGGTTGCCGGTTTAGCCAGGTTCATATTGTCATAACAAGAAGCAAGATTATTTTTTCCCTCTTGCTCCCAGTCTATTTTTTGCAACTCGTAGCTGTAGTCAAAAATATTTTCCGACTGAAAAAGCTTTTTAAGTAGGTACTCGCAGACCTTACTTGCCACATGAAAGATAGCGGCCCGATTGAGTTCTTTGGCCTTGGTAACTTTTACCGTTTCCCAATCCGTTATTTTGGCTTTAATCCAATCCTCGGTTGCGGTAGCGTAAAGATCATCATCTAAAAGTGTATCGGGCACATCTGAAGCAGATACACCCCCACAAACCCTTCTGACAGAGTCCTTCCACGTCGTAAGGAGAAAATCGTAGGCCATTTTATTACCTAAACATTAATAACGGTAGCATCAGCCATTTTTTCATCGTAGGCCACCGTCAGATAACCAGCCGTTAAAAGAGTGAGGTACATTTTGTACCCCACTCCTATTGTTTGTTTTAATCACTCAATCGTGATTATTATGCAACTGCACCAAGTAATTTTCGGGCAGCAGCAAAAATAGTCTGAAAACCTATCGTGTTGCTCATGATAATCTCGGTCCACTGCCCGTTGATAATTTTATCTGTCTCCGTCAGGTCGGTTCCGACTTCACGATATCCAATCATGGCATATCGTTTATCAATCCCTATTAAATGGAGAGCCGTGATAGTGCCGTTGTGGGTAACATATCGAATATTAGCAGCCAACGGATTATTCACAATCACGGGTGCTCCGCCAAGACCAGCCTTATCAATAAGGTTGTTGAGCCAAATAGGGATAACGGTTGGATTTGCGATTAGGACTGTATCAAGGATATCTCCCGAATTGCCGATAATCGTAGTACATTGACCAGGATAGAATATATTCAACCACGTCAGGTATGCCTTGAGGCCCATATCCGCAAAACTTGTTGCAGTACCACCCTGATAAGAATCAAGAAGAGTTTCGACAATTGCCCCACCAGAGGCATGACCGGAACCATCACCCGCCAGTAATGCACTGACAGCCATTTCAACTTCGTCGAGACGGGTCTGTAATACGATTCGGCCAATAAGGGTCTGAACGAGGGGAAGACTGGCCCTTCTCATAAACTCGTAGGAAGCTTTGATACGAATACCAAACTTCTTAAGTGTAGTCGCCTTCTCTGACCATGTGATAGTCGTGGTTGGGAACTCGCCCATTTCGGGGACTCTTCCCTCTGTTCTCTGAGCTTGTGTATCGTCGATATAAATGGAACGAAGCACCGCACTGTCGCTGATCGTTTCCATTCTCGCAACGAGTTCACCGAGGATATCGGTTTCATCCATCAATGCTACCCTCGCCATTCTGTTAATCACTTCGGGAAATAGAATGGTCGTGGGGGCCTGATTACTCTGGAAGAAATAATCAACCTTGGTGGCGGGGATACCAGCCGCAGGATCATCTTGGAGTCTGATCCCATACCGCTGCAACTGTAATTCAAATCCATCCAGACCATCCTTCTGTCCAGCACCCGCAGTAATATCTGTTAAATATTGTGAAAAGGTCATGCCTTTATCAATGGCACGTTCGTACATTCTACGATCTAAAGTTATATCTTTTGGATCATATTTGGTGATCTCAACATCACTCATGGAAATTCCTCCTTAGTTTTTGTTAATAAAAAAGCCATCCCGAATAGCCAGGGATGGCTTGAACATTGTGGCAAATCATCGTCTATGGTTTAGAGTATAAATGTCACAACTTTATTGTCGGTATCAACCGATAACACCATTCTTAACGGCGTACCCGCGGCCGCAGTAATCTTTTTCACGCAGGTAGCAACCGTATAGGCGGGGACTCCATCGGCTCCACCAGCCTGAAGGCAATTCCATCCAACCGTGGGTGCATGGTTTGAGTCATATCCCATTATCACAACTCCGTCTACCTGCACCGATGCGACCTTGTCGTCTCCGTCAATAATCCTTACCACACCCTGAAACTCATCATTCTCGGCAGCAGTCGCAACAACGGTACCACTGGCAGAAATTTTGACCAATTTGTTCTCATCAGTACCTTTAGTTAAGGCACTGGAGAAGGGGACGAACCCCTCGACCTTGAGTCCAGTATAATTAATCGATCGTGCCATAATATTTGTTCCTCCTAATTATTTTTTGAATTTATGCAATGCGGGATTATCTTCGGAACCCTGATTGAGCTGTTCCCTGATAATCATCGTCTTTGTCTCAGTCTGTTTTCCGTTAGGAATAGACTGTGCCAACTGTTTCTCAAATCCTTCGATCTTGAGTTTTAAATCCTCAACCGAAAGGGAACTAATCTCCTTATCAAAAATCTCTTGCTTATGATTCATGCCATTGATCTGGATGGAGAGCTTCGAACATCTGTCTTTTAAACCCTGAATATAGGCTCCAGCAATTGCTGTCTGGGCCCGTAGATCGGCCTGCAATTTTTCAATGGTCTTGTTAGCCTTACCCAAGGATTTTTGAAGATCAACTTTGTCAACTTCTGAAAGAGAAAGATTTTTCGCCGTAACCAGATGGCGATTCCTTTCCATACCCTGTTCGGCTTTCGCCACCTCGAGATCAACCTGTGTCTTGTCCAGAAGGGGCTTCAGAACATCGTACTGGCCCTGCAAATCTTCCAAATTCTTCTTTAGGGTTAATATTGTCTCTTCCGCTAACTTTAATTTATCCAAAATAGCCTTTACCTCTTCGGAACTCATATCTGTTTCACCCACTTTCTCAATAGACCCATCGAACTGAAAATTAAAACGGAGAATATCGGTTTCTTTAAAATCTTTGATATTGGTAGAACCGAAAACATTGCCCCTGGGATCGGTGATTTTCCCGTCCTTCATCGCAAGGATGCTATTTTCTGGAATGGAAAATTCACCCTTTACTCTTTTACCAGGCATAGCACCAGCGTAGACACCGGAAAGTTCAATCAGGTTGCGGGAAGTGACTTTACCCTGATGTACCGTGTAAGTGCATTGCTTCATAATGGGGGTTTCATCTTCTTTGGCTATATTAAACATTCCCCCAGGATAATGGGAACATTTGAAACCACGGATATCTTCATTACAGAGATCACAGATAAAAGAACCAGCCTGAAAACCTACACTTACTGCTTCAGTATGTCCGGCCTCATAAGCCTTGATATAGTCGTCTGTGCCAATTCCACCAGAAGTCAAACCCTTCGCCATATAAACCGAGGGATGGAAAGCACTTAATTTTGACTCACCTTCCTGAACTTGCACTAATTCTGAATCAAAAAGAGTGCCAGAAGGAATTTCATGAGTATTATGTCCAAAGAGATAACCAATAATTTCGGTCTGTGGGTTATCCCTGCGAGCCATCACATCTTTATGAAAACCCTCAATCATATCCGTACCCAAACGGGAATAGAAACCTGTAAGGGTGTCATTGTCGGCGGCGTCAACGGAGAATACATAAATATCTTCCGCCTTTAATTCCTTTTTCGCAAAATGGGTATTGATAATCTTGAGTTCATCTTCATTGGGTTGCCTTATTGCATTTTTAGGCATATTTTAAACCTCCCATCAATATTGCGTTTTCTTCTTGTTCTACGGCCTCAATAAAGGCTTGCTTATCTTCTAATGTCGGTTGTTCTGGTTTTTCTTCTATTTTCTGATCCTTGATAAATCTGTGATGATATCCTTCAGCAATCATTCGGTGCAATTTGCTCGCATCCTTTCTTCTGTTCAAACCCCTATGGGTAATCTTTACAAACATTAACGATGTCTCCGGAGTTTTCCCAATGTTTGAGCTAATCTTGCCCTGCGTTTGGTGGTTGCAGAAGCATGACTACCCTTTTTTAATACCTTTCTCGCATAGGCAGACGTACTCATATGGGCACGCTTAGCCCCCTTGGAAAACGAACCTTTGTGCTTAATCGCACCTTTTATCCACTTTTTTGCCATTTCTAATCACTCTCCACCCGTAGACCTTCGATCCCTGTTCGATTCTTTCCTCTTTTTTTCTTTCTCTGCCTCTTGCGATACATCACGTTGAGGATCACTTTTAACGGAAGGCGCAAAATCAGGGTTCCTTTTTGCATCGATAGGGGGATCACCCTTTAGTTTCAGCATCCGCCTGACCCTTCGATTACGTTCATCTTCTGAGATAGCCCCCAATTGTTCCTCTTCCCAGAGCATCAAACTATAGGCAGAAAAATACTGGCTCGACTCATAAATAGGTCGTAGAGACGGTTCATACCATTCCCAATCCGCAAATGCTTGAATTCCGGCTTCAACCTGCAGGGCCAAGGTGAACATACGCTCCATTAGCCTTTCGACTATGGACTGGAACCCAACGATTAGCTGAATAAAAAGAAGGGCTTCTATTGAGGTATAACCTTCCGTAGAGCCACCAAACCGCTTGCCCAGGATAGTTGCATAACTTTTCATGGCCGAGGCTATGTCAGACATTAAAACATCTACAATGGCCTGTAGATTGACTCCAGACTGTATGTTCTTGCCACCCAGAACACTAAGGGTCAGTGTATCGAGATGAACGGGGTTATCATCGGCCTGAAGATCCTGTATGGAGGTTTTGGCCTCTGCAATTACTGTATTGATGTACTCTATAATCTTGGCTGGTGCAGTAATGCCTTGTGCCTTACAAGCGACCAGTATCCGTTCCTGGTCTATCGAAACATCGATTCGATCAAACCCCAAATTCCTGAGTGCCCGGGCGAAATCCTGTAAAAGCCGCAATTTGTTCATTACGGCCTGAATTGCAGCCAGGACCTGGTTCGTACCGTAGGGGTCGCCAGCGATCGGATCCACGGGGATGTAGAAGAAGTTCCTGAAATCAAGTTTGGTCTCGCTAAATCCCGAACCCTGAACCGGATAAAACCTTTTCCCATCCCACTTAAAGTCAATGGTCGTCGGATCCACGGGATAAAGACCCATCACTCTATAATTTTCATCAAATGCCATCTCCGCCGAGACCGCACCATCCAACAGAACGGAACCGGCACATTGAAGGTAGAAATTGGATAGGGATTGGTCAAAACTAAACCCCTGCTGGTTGGGATTGTTCAACCGGTCAACAAGTTCGTCAAGATATGCCTGCCCCTGATCGTGAATCTTCCCGTTGGGCTTCCGGGCGGTTAGAAAATAACCGCTATCGAACACCCTTAAATAATTACTGAAGGCATGACTAACGGTAGGCTCCACGTAGACCAAAAGTCGAATAATATCTTGAGAGTCTAATTTAGAAAGTTGTGTCAGGTCATATTTGTGATATTCCCTGAACTGACGTGGAACATAGGTAAAGATGTTCGAAGAGGTTATGGTAGAGGTCAGAGCATCGGTAGTTTTACGACCAACAGCTATAGATTTAGAGCCAAGACTTAAATTAGTTGTCGGTTTTCGTTTTAGAAAGTCAAGGAATGCCAATAAGTTCCCTCTAAACCACGGGTCAGATGGGATGTCACATAGAAACTCCGAACATAAATATACGTTGCATACCCTATATGTAAAAACATTACTTGTACTTTCTGTAAAATTTCACCATATATGGATGAATTGCCTCATGGCAGAGAATACATAGGGTCAGACCATTTTTAAGAACGAAACGTAACTGCCCACATTTTGCCCATTCCTTAATGTGATGTGCATGTAGATTCTCCCCTCGTCCGCAAATCCTACATTGGTAATTATCCCTTTTAAGTACATCGTCTCTCCATCGGGCATATTCTGGTGATCGCCGAGCCTTCTTAAGTTCATGCCTTAACAACTTAAACTGTTTTTCATAAAAAGCGTTTATTACGGAGATTTGTTTCCATTCCCATGAATCATTCAATTCAGCTATTGTATTACCAGTTAAATCGTAACTATAGAGTGTTTGACCAATCTGCCGATCATACGCTCTTGCACGTTTTACCTCACTGGTACTTTGATCCCGTATATGAACAAGTTCCAAATATTTATTAATAATTTCCGAATCCTCTATGTGCATCTTCTTCTCCTGCAAGTATTTTAGTTTATTTTGGTATTCCCAATTCTTCCATTTCTTAAACGACTTTGGATTATTTTGTTCCCATTGTCGCCATGCTTCGGATAAGGATTGTTTTTTTGTAGTCATAACTTATCCCCCAATGCTCTCAGTTTCTTTGAAATTCCCTGCTGTGTATATCCAGTAAGCAGACCAATCTCCTTCTGGGTAAACCCCTGCATCGCCAATCCCACAATCTTTTCCTCTTTAAAATCGGAGTAATGGTACTTTAGGTCTATTGCATTGCAAATAAGGTTTTCGGGATTGTGCGGGTGATCTCCGCCAAGTTGGATATCAATTGCTCTTTGGATGTAATCGTAAAACATAGGACGACTCCAATCTTTCCGAGCCGTCCTTGTTTCGGGTGGGCTAACGGGTAGGTTCAGGATTTATGGTTGTTCACTAAAAATGAACAGTTCACTATTTAGTGAACGGAATCGCCCTGGAAGGGGTAGATTCAAGATAATATTACATAACAAATTGTTATGTGTTAAAATGTTTTGCAAGAATCTCAATTGCTTCGTCGAGAATTTTAGCCCTTTGATCGTTGGACTGATTCACCAGGTCATAAATCGGATTTGGCGGGTAAGCCACCCACTTGCAATCACAATTGTACCTATGGGCCTTTAAAATTCTTAACGGATATTGTCGATCTGGCGTGGCATCCACATAAGTCAAATATTCATGAGAAATTTGTGGTAAATCCATAAAAGATACCTCCAAAGACCACATAACAACCGACTTGACACCGACTGGTGATAGCTCGATTGGCTAAAAGGTTACTCACTGCCCCAACGGGTCAGCCGGAGCGTTAGATGCAATCAAAGACACTTATCACCTGTGCCCTTCCAAAGTATGTTTTGGGTTGCCATATATAAACGGCAGTCAAGGCAAACTTCTCTTGTGCCTTCTTATACCGTCCGTCCGGTGTTGCTGGAATAAACCAGTGCTGGAACACAATCCGTTTTTTTGCCACTCTCGCCAGTTCTTGAAGTAGGTCATGGTTCCATTGGAATTTTCCGTTGTAAGGCGGATCACAAAGAACTGTGTCATATTCGTTGTCAGCAATCGGCATGTTCACAGCATCAGCCTTAATGTCCACATCTTGCTCGTTCAGGTCAAGCCGTATGTCTCCGAGTTTCGACTTCCCTGAACAGGCATGAAGGCTTTTCCCTATCAGCAACGTTTTAAGAAAAGTTTCAATCGCTTCGGGCCACAGCACTTTTTTCACAGTATAAAGGTGGCTTGTGCCTGCAAGAGGAACACTACCCTTTGTCTTATATATGGCCGGTTGATTCTTATACGTTACAGTTCCCATTTAACCTCCTGAAAATTAATAAAAGAACATCTGACACAGAACTCAACGGCGTTATCTTGCGTTTTTCCTTAAATAGACTGGAGGAACTCCCCATCCCTTGTCCCAATAGGTCGAACAATAACACTCGGGTTTTGTATGGTGGCGTCCCTCAAATTG
>Ga0210056_1005097_pt1 | contig 10016 bp, 10 predicted proteins | sample CryGeyCG2014_080_2_FD_183965 | JGI IMG/M metagenome (GOLD analysis project Ga0210056, IMG submission 183965) | Groundwater microbial communities from aquifer - Crystal Geyser CG07_land_8/20/14_0.80 (SPAdes) (version 2) | ecosystem: Environmental > Aquatic > Deep subsurface > Groundwater | place...
GCATCGCGGACAAGAGATTGTCATAAAAATTGAGCGTAATGGTGAGATTAAAGAATTTAAAACAATACCCAGAATTAACCCGCCAGCCGGCGAAGGAGCTTTAGGAATTGCTTTAATGGAATCCGGATTAGCTAAACAAAAATTTTTGTCCAGTATTTGGGAAGGATTAAAAACCTCAGTTGAAATTATTCAAGCGGTTTTTGCGGCAATTTTTAATCTTATTACTAAAGCCTTTGTTGGCAAGGCTAGTTTGAAACAAATCGCCGGCCCAGTGGGCATTGTCAAAATAACTGCTCAGGCGGGAACCTTGGGATTTGTTTATTTGCTTCAGTTTTTGGCTTTAATTTCCTTGAATTTAGTGGTAATTAATATCCTTCCCTTTCCGGCCCTTGATGGCGGCAGATTACTTTTTCTATTGATTGAAAAAATCAAAGGTTCGCCGTTGCCCGCCAGATTTGAAAGATACGCCAATACTGTCGGAATGGCCCTGCTATTATTTTTAATGGCGATTATTACAATAAAGGAAATTGGAATAATATAGAAATCAGCGAGTATGCTCCAATCAGAATTATTCACCAAAACTAAACGCGAAGCGCCCAAAGACGAGGAAGCGATTAATGCCCGATTACTTATTCGGGCTGGTTTTGTTGATAAACTGATGGCCGGTGTTTATACTTTTTTGCCACTCGGTTTGCGCGTTTTGAAAAAAATTGAAAATATCGTGCGTGAAGAAATGGATAAAGCCGGCGGCCAAGAAATTTTAATGCCCGCTCTTCAGCCAAAGGAAAACTGGGAAGTAACGGGAAGATGGAAATCCTTCGATGCCCTATTTAAGTTAAAGACCCGCTCGGGTGCGGATTATGCTTTAGGACCGACCCACGAAGAAACTATCTACCCCCTTTTAAAACATTACGTTTCATCTTACAAGGATTTGCCCACTTATCTTTATCAGATTCAAACAAAATTTCGCGACGAGCCGAGAGTCAAATCTGGCCTTTTACGGAGCCGCGAGTTCAGAATGAAAGACCTTTATAGTTTTCATACGGATGATAAAGACCGCGACAAATATTATGAGACGATGAAAGGGGTCTATTTTAACGTATTTAAACGAATTAAACTTGACGTCATCAAAACCGAGGCCTCAGGCGGCACCTTTTCCCAACGCTCTCACGAATTTCAGGTTATTTCAGAAGCCGGCGAAGACGTGATTTATATTTGCAAACGGTGTCAGATAGCAGTAAATGAAGAAATTATAGAAGAACAAAACGTTTGTCCTCAATGCGGCAATGACAATTTAGAAAAAGAAAAAGCCATTGAGGTAGGCAATATTTTTCCGTTAAAAGAGAAATATGCCCGGGATTTTCGTCTGACTTTCAAAGACAAAAACAGTAAGGAAAGTTTGGTTTCGGTCGGTTGCTACGGTTTAGGCACCTCTCGGCTGATGGGTGCCATTGTTGAGGTTTATCACGACGAAAAAGGAATTATTTGGCCAGAGCCGGTTGCTCCTTTTGCGGTTCATCTGATAAATTTAAGCGACAAGCAACAAGCGACAAGTAACAAGCTTTACAACACTTTACAAAAAACTTTACAAAAAGCGGGGATTGAAGTACTATATGATGACCGTGAAAGTGCCAGTGTCGGCGAAAAATTTGCCGAGGCAGACCTAATTGGCATTCCATACCGGCTGGTTGTCAGCGAAAAGACCGGAAACAAAATTGAAATTAAAAGAAGGGACGAGAAGAAAGTAAAATTAGTGAGCGAAAAAGAGTTAATAAGATTATTAAAATTAACCTAATTGACCTAAAAATTTTTTGCTCATTTAGTCATTGGGATTTAATTAGAACAATTAGAAATTAGAACAATTAGAATAATTTTTATGATTTGGGATTATTTTGTCAAAGATATCGGGATAGATTTGGGCACGGCTAATTCTCTGGTTTATATTAAGGGCAGAGGAATTGTTATCAATGAACCCTCTTTGACGGCCGTCAATAATAAGACCAACCAAATTTTGGCAATCGGTGAAGAAGCCAAAAAGATGGTGGGTAGAACGCCGGCTCATATTTCAATAATCAGGCCTTTGATTAACGGCGTAATTTCTGACTTTGAAATAACTCAGGAAATTCTCCGGCACTTCTTTAAAAAAGTAAATCAAAACAGAATTTTTAATTACTGTCGGGTAATTATCGGTATTCCCACTAATTTGACCGAAGTGGAAAGGAAGTCGGTGGAAGACGCGGCTACCTCGGCCGGGGCGGCCAAGGCGTATCTGATTGAAGAGCCGATTGCGGCTGCTTTAGGCGCTCGCTTGCCGATTGATGAGCCGACAGCCAGTATGATTGTTGACATCGGCGGCGGCACCACTGAGGCGGCGGTTATTTCGATGGGCGGAATAGTCACGGCCCGGAGTTTAAAAATTGCCGGTGATAAATTAAACGAAGATATTATTAGGTTCATTCGTGACGAGTTCAAACTGGTAATTGGCGAACCAACGGCCGAAGAACTCAAGATTACGATTGGTTCGGCTATTTCCATTGAAGAAAGGTTGGATTTGGCGGTTCGCGGTCGGGATATGGCAACCGGCTTGCCTCGAGAAATTGTCGTTAAAGGCGGCCAAATAAGGGCGGCTATAACTCGCTCTTTACGCTCGATTATTGAAGCAATTAAAGAAACAGTTGAGGCTACTCCGCCAGAATTAGTCGGCGACATTCTGAAGACTGGCATTCACCTTTGCGGTGGAGGCAGCTTGCTGAGGGGAATAGACCAGTTAATCGAAAGAGAGATATCGGTAAAAGCGACAATTATTGATGATGCTCTCACTTGTGTAGTCAGAGGAGCCGGTATAGTGACAGAAAACATACCGGAGTATTCTCGATTTTTTGCCAATACCTGTAAACCGAGAGAGATAAATATTTAACAATATATGGGTGGCGTACCAGTTAAACATCATACTAAATCTAAAGTTAGAAGGCGACGGTCTCACTTGGCCTTAAAACCAAGTCAATTTTTTGTTTGTCAAAACTGCGGCTCTCCCATTTTACCGCACAGAATTTGTCCGAATTGCGGTAGCTATAAAGGAAAAATCGTTAAAGAGCCGAAGTTGAAGATTAAGAAACCGAAACGTAAATAATAAAGATTTGACATTTGACAATTAACCGCTAACAATAACATGGCTACCCGTCATTTAGCGAGAAGCATCGTTCTCCAGTCGTTATACGAATGGGATTTTTATAATCGCCAGGCGGATTTGACGAAAATTGTTGAACGCAATTTAAAGGAATTCGGTCCCGGAATAGACGAGCCGGAATTCGTTTGGAGAATAATCAAGGGAGTGATCGAACATCTTGACGATTTAAATAAAATTATAGAGAAAGCGGCGCCAGAATGGCCCCTTAATCAGATTTCGGTCATTGACAGGAATGTTTTGCGAATCGGATTATATGAATTATTATTCGCCGATCCGAATGAAGTACCGGCTAAAGTAGCAATTAACGAGGCAATTGAGTTGGCAAAAAATTACGGCGGTCCAAACTCGGGGAAATTCATTAATGGCGTATTGGGAACAGTGTATAAAGAATTAAGATCAACGAATAACGAATCTGTCCGAATAAACGAATAAGCGAATTTTTTGAAATTAATATATTCGTTTATTCGTAAATTCGTAGTTTATTCGTTATTCGTTGATGGAGCGAAGCGATGCAAAGATCTAGAGAAAAAAAAGAACGCGCTTTGGGAATGAAACTTTTTCTGAAAGGGGAGCGTTGTAGTTCGCCAAAATGCGCGATGGTGAGACGGCCCAATCGGCCGGGCATTCATGGCGGAAAACGTCGAAGAGCCTTGTCAGAATACGGTACACAATTATTGGAAAAACAAAGAATAAGGGTAAGTTACGGATTGCGGGAAGCCCAATTAGCTAAAATTGTTAAGGATTCTTCGGGAAAGACCGGCGCTGTCGGCGAAACAATCATTAATTATCTTGAACGGCAACTTTCAAATGCGATTTTCCGTTTGGGATTGGCATCCTCCCGGGTTGTCGCCAGACAACTGATTAATCACGGCCATTTTTTAGTTAACGGCAAAAAGGTTACTGCTCCTTCTTACTTCGTAAAAGCGGGAGATGTTATTTCCGTTAAACCGTCTTCTCAAAACCTCTTGATTTTTAAGGATTTATTGAATAAAATAAAAAAATACGAGCCGCCAGAATGGCTATTTTTAGACAAAGAGAAAATCGAAGGAAGAATATTGTCATTACCCAAAGACGTCGAAATACCATTTGATATCAATTTATTAGTTGATTATTATTCAAAATAAATATGGAATGGCTACAATTAAGCGAAACCGTAAAAATTAAAAAAGTTTCTGAAATCGGGAATGAAGGGGTATTTGAAATTGAAGGACTTTACACCGGCTACGGACTAACCATGGGCAATGCTTTGCGCAGAGTTCTTCTTTCATCGCTCACGGGAGCAGCCATCACCCAAATAAAAATTAAAGGGATAGAACACGAATTTTCTACCATAGAGGGGGTATTGGAAGACGTGGTTGAAATAATGGTTAATCTCAAAAAAGTTCGTTTCCGCTTTTATGCTACCGAACCCCAAATTTTAACCTTAAAAGTAAAAGGGGAGAGAAAGGTGACTGCGGCTGATATTAAAACCAATGCCCAAGTGGAAGTTATTAATCCGAATAGCCATATTGCCGGCCTGACCAATAAGAACGCCGAACTTGATATGGAAATAACCGTGGAAAAAGGAGCGGGTTATGTGCCGGTGGAGGCCCGCAAAATAGAGAAATTGCCGATTAAAATAATCGCCTTGGATGCCATTTTTACTCCGATTGTCAAAGTCAATTTTAATATTGAAAATATGCGGGTTGGAGACCGGACCGATTATAATCGCCTAAAATTAATAATCGAAACCGACGGCAGTATTTCACCCTCAAGCGCTCTTCATAAAGCTTGTAACATTCTAAAAGACCATTTCGAGAAGATTGGGGCTATTGAAGTCAAAGAGACAGAAAGAGAGGGGGTTCCCGAAGCCAAAGAGAAAAAAGAAAAAAAGAGTAAAAAGAAATAGGACGATGCCAATACAATGAGACACTTAGTAAAAGGAAAGAAGTTTCATCGGAAAAAGGGGCAAAGAACCGCCCTTTTTAAAAGTTTAATAAATAATTTGATTTTAAAAGAAAAGATAGAGACAACCGAAGCTAAAGCCAGAGAGATTCGGCCGAAAATAGAAAAATTAATAACCTTGGGGAAAAAACAAAACCTGTCAAGCCTTAGGCTATTAATAAATCGTCTCAATAAAAAAGCGGGCCAGAAAATTTATTATCAACTTGCTCCCCGTTATCAAGACCGAAACGGGGGATATATGCGAATTATTAAAGGCGTCAAAAGAAGGAAAAAGGATGGGGCGGAGATGACGATAATTGAATTTGTATAATTAACAAAGCCCCCCTTGACTTATTGTCAATGGATAAGATAAACTTAAAAAGTCGTAAAATAAATCAAAAGAATTTAGAATATAGAATATAGAATTTAGGGAATTTAAAAATTTTTTCCTAAATCCTAAATCCTAAATCCTAAATCCTAAATTATGGCGGAAAAACCAAAATTTGAAAGAACTAAACCGCATATTAATGTTGGAACCATCGGCCACGTTGACCACGGTAAAACAACCTTAACCGCGGCGATTATGCATGTTCTTAAATTAAAAGGTCTGATTGATAAAGAGGAGAGCGTTGATCAAATTGATAATGCTCCGGAAGAAAAAGCCCGGGGTATTACCATTGCTTTGCATCATTCGGAATATCAATCGGAAAAACGGCATTACGCCCACATTGACGCTCCAGGGCATGCTGATTACATCAAAAATATGATTACCGGCGCCGCTCAAATGGACGGAGCTGTTTTGGTGGTTTCGGCGGCTGACGGTCCGATGCCCCAAACCCGAGAACACATTCTTTTAGCCCGACAGGTCGGAGTGCCGGCAGTTGTTGTTTTTCTCAACAAAACTGACCAGGTTGATGACCCGGAATTGATTAGTTTGGTTGAGGGCGAAATCAGAGAACTTTTGAAAAAATATCAGTTTCCCGGAGACGAAACTCCGATAATCAAAGGTTCGGCTCTTAAGGCCTTAGAGGCGAAATCTGCCGATGATGAAGTAGCCAAGCCGATTTTGGAATTGATTAAAGCGCTTGACGAATATATTCCGGAACCCGTAAGAGAAATTGAAAAGCCGTTTTTAATGCCGATTGAAGACATTTTCTCCATAGAAGGCAGAGGAACAGTGGTTACTGGTCGGGTGGAACGAGGACTAATTAAACTTAATGAGGAAGTAGAGATTGTCGGCCTCAAACCAACGCAGAAAACTGTTATTACCGGCATTGAAATGTTTAACAAACTTCTTGATGAGGGTCGCGCCGGCGATAACATAGGAATTCTTCTTCGCGGTCTCAAGAAAGAAGACGTTGAAAGGGGACAGGTGATAGCCAAACCAGGAAGCGTTACTCCTCATACGGAGTTTGAATCAGAAGTTTACGTTCTTACCAAAGAGGAAGGCGGCAGACACACGCCATTCTTCAAGGGCTACAAGCCTCAATTTTACATTCGCACCACTGATGTTACTGGTGAAACGGTTTTATCCGAAGGCATTGAAATGGTAATGCCCGGCGATACCACTAATCTTGTAATTAAGTTGATAGCGCCGGTTGCTTTGGAAGAGAAACAGCACTTTGCTATCCGTGAAGGCGGCAAGACCGTGGGAGCCGGAGTGGTGACCAAAATATTAAAGTAATAAATATCAATCGCTCATTGTTATGCCCAAAAAAGAGAAAGAGGTTGAACAAGCAAAATTACGATTGCGGATAAAATCTTACGACCATAAATTAATTGATAATTCTTCCCGACAGATTATTGATATTGTTACAAGAAATGGCGGAGAAATTATCGGCCCGATTCCTTTGCCGACTGAATTTCGGCGGTATACGGTAAACCGTTCAACTTTTGTCCACAAAGATTCGCGCGAGCAGTTTGAATTAAGGGTTCACAAACGTCTGATTGATATTTTGAATTCTAATTCTAAAATCATTGAGGCACTGTCTAATTTAAATTTGCCGGCCGGAGTGGATATTGAGATTAAGATGATTTAATTAAAAATTCTTTCTCGTTTAGAAAATTTTCTTTTCTCACTCCGAAAGAATTTTCAATTTGTTGAGGTGGAGGGTAAAACGATAAAAACTTGGTTCCCCTATGGACCAAGTTTTTGTTTTATCGACACGGAGCTTTGGGTTGGAGGTGCGTGGTAGAATAATTGGAATCGGCTCATTATCGGCCAATCTCTTTATTTTTCAGCTATTTCCCCAACCTTTTGGTTGAGGATTTTTTGTGGTAAGATTATAATATAGAATATGCCAATTACAAAGATAGCCACATTTGCACCACAAATTAAAATCCCTAAAGTTTTCGAGGAGTCTCTTAATGACATTGATTTATCTTTTGCTAATGTCAGAGAGTATGAACGAACAAAACATGTTCACAGATTACATCCTTATCTTGGGAAATTCATTCCTCAATTGGTAGAAGTATTTTTACGTAATTATTTTAAAAAAGGCGATTCAATTCTTGACCCTTTTATGGGGTCAGGGACGACTTTAATTGAGGCAAATGTGTTAGGTATGCATTCTGCCGGCGTTGAGATTTCGCTTTTTAATTGCCTTATTGCAGATATTAAAACACGAAAATATGACATACCGTTAATAGAAGAAGAAATTAAAGATATTCTTTTCAAGACAAAAGAATTTAGTCAATGGCTTTCGCATGGCCGAATACAAAAAAATGATTTTAAAAAATATAAAACCGACAGCGAATATCTTAATAAATGGTTATCGGATAGGGCATTACAAGAAATATTGTTTTATAAGGGCCGGATTAAAAATTATCAGAATAAAGACATTCTCAAAATTATTTTAAGCCGGGCAACAAGAAGTGCGCGCTTAATTCCGCATTATGATTTGGCTAGGCCGTCAAAGCCGGTTCGCGAAAAATATTATTGCATAAAACATAGACGAACTTGCGAACCGATTGATGAAGCGATGAAATTTATAAATAGATACAGCTGGGATACGATCAGAAGAATAAAAGAATTTGAAAACATAAGAACTAATGCCCATATCAAAATAATTCAAGGAGATTCGAGAGAAATTGACTTTAATAAAATCAAGGGATACAAGGGCGGAAAATTTGACGGTATTTTCACTTCTCCGCCATATGTTGGTCTTATTGATTATCACGATCAGCATCGTTATGCTTATGAGCTTTTTGGTTTTGACGATAACGGATTTAAGGAAATCGGCCCGGCTTCAAAGGGTAGAAGTCGTGAAGCCAAAGAAGAATATAAAAACGACATTATTGCCGTGTTTCAAAATATGAACCGGTTCCTAAAACCAAAAGCAAAAGTTTTTGTTGTAGTCAATGATAGAGATAATCTTTATCCAGAAGTTGCGGTTGCCTGTAATTATAGCATTGAAAAGATATTTAGTCGCCCCGTTCTTATGAGAACCGAGCGAGATAATACGCGATTTTCGGAAAGTATTTATTATTTTAAAAAACAATAAATATGGCCCTATCTTCAAAAACAAAAAATGAAATTAGCCAACTCCTTATCCAAGCAGTTGAGAGTAAATTAAAAGAGTATAAGCCAGAGACTGCTTATGCTCCTTTTCATCATCGGTTACTTGGCAAAGACAGATATGCCATGTTTTCTTTTATTCAATCAATGAATACTACTTTTGGAATGTCTATTTGGGAACAAGTTACGGTTATATTAGCTAGGGGGGCTAATTATAAAGCCGATAGACAATATAAATTACTCGGTGAAATAGATAATAAGACCGACGCATTTATTAGGGATATTCATCATAAATTAAGAGAAGGGAAAATAATAGTCAACAAAGAGGAAGAAATTGAGCAGATTAGAAAAATAATAAAGAAAGGCAAAGCGAATGAAGACCCAGATTCAATTGTAGATTTATTTGTAAATATTAAAGGCGTAGAGAATTACTTTGATATTACTAGTGTCAAACCCAACATAAAAGAATTTGTCGCATTGAAACTTAAATTATTGAGATGGACAGCATTAAGACTGAGTCAAGATAATAATGCCGCTGTCTTTACTAGATTGGCAATAGCATATAATCCTTATTATCCTGAACCATATGAACGTTGGACATTGAAAGGATTATATGACTTAGCAAGAGGAGAAATTTTAGTAGGCGAAGAATTTTGGAATTTTGTTGCTGGCGAAGATATTTATAAAGATTTGCTTGATGTTTTTCGAGAAGCGGGTGAAAAATTAAGGCCGGAAATTGATAAAAGGTTTGCTGAGTTCAGAAAAGTTTAATTTCTTATTTTTAAAAATTTCTCCATAAACTGCCGAAAAAGCAATTTCTTCAACATGACAATCTCCTTTTCCGCGAATTTACGCGAAGCTTAAGCTCCGCCTTCGCAATCCATGGTTTGTGGATATGGAGCTTGCTTTTGCCTCTTTAACTCCTTCACCTCCTTTTTTTATTCTCAGCAATTTACTGGGTTAGGTTGAGAGATATAATTTCTTGACTTTTTAAATACTTCTATTTTTATTATATGCTAAATTGGGCTGATTTCAATATGGGTTATCCACAGACGCGAACTAACTTACGACGCCCTATATCAATAGCAGCCTATTGACATCTTGTGGTCTCCTGGACTATAATATAGCCAGTGAGTGCGAGTTTTCCTTATCGCCAATTCGCAAGAAGCGGCGAAATCTAAGGAAAATTCATCCAGTCCCCTCCGACTTCGATCGGAGGGGTTTTGGTTTTATGAAAGTTGCGCATTTTCAATATGTTTGTTATAATTATTTGGGCAGTAGGTTTAATCTGTATAACAAGCGGGCGTTTTATCGGGCGGCGAGAAGAGCACTCACTAAGCAAAAAAACTGGAGGTCACCACTTGCCGCCCGATAAAACGCCACTAGCCC
>Ga0210056_1005106_pt1 | contig 10012 bp, 10 predicted proteins | sample CryGeyCG2014_080_2_FD_183965 | JGI IMG/M metagenome (GOLD analysis project Ga0210056, IMG submission 183965) | Groundwater microbial communities from aquifer - Crystal Geyser CG07_land_8/20/14_0.80 (SPAdes) (version 2) | ecosystem: Environmental > Aquatic > Deep subsurface > Groundwater | place...
TTGCAAAACGTTTTGTCATGCCCGAATGCTCTTATCGGGCATCCATGATTTCAGGCAGTTATAAACTTGATTCCCGCCCAGAAGAGTCGCGGGAATGACAGAATTGGGAGTTTTGCAAGTAGCTCAAAGGATAAACATTTCACAGCCGTTCTTTAACATTGACAAACGCCATGACCGGCGCTAAGGTTTTTCGCATATCGTTCCGGATCGCGTTCTTCAGCCCTTATCATAAAACATATTGGGGGAAAAACGATGATACTCTTCCGATGTAATCCCCATCCGTATTTCGATGACCCCGCAGACGCAGGGATTCTTCTTTTCCACGGCACTAAGCGACCGACTTTCCACACATTTCATCGACAATTCCCCGCATGAAGAACACCTGACACGGGTGCGGGGAATGATATCTCCGATCATTGCATGCAGTACGGCACTGCTTCTGACGCGGCCTTTGCCCGTCACAGGCGACAGAACATGGAAAGGGGAATCCGGCATGGATGAGCGCCATTTGATCGTCTCTATCGCGGATATTGAAAGCCGCATCTTTCTCATCCGGGGGCGGAAGGTCATGCTCAGCATGGATCTGGCGGAGCTTTACGAAGTGGAACCCAGGATTCTCATACAAGCAGTCAAACGAAACGCTGAACGTTTTCCTCCTGATTTCATGTTTCAATTGACATTACAGGAGTTTACAAACTTGAAATCACAATTTGTGATTTCAAGTTGGGGCGGGCGCAGGGCATTGCCTTATGCCTTTACCGAGCAGGGGGTTGCCATGTTGTCCGGCGTCTTGAACAGCCCACGAGCTATCCGGGTGAACATTGAAATCATGCGGGCCTTTGTCCGAATTCGCCAGATGCTATCCACCGACAAGGATCTGGCCCGCAGGCTTGACGACCTGGAAAAGAAATACGATCAGCAATTCAGGATCGTCTTCGACGCCATCCGCGAGCTGATGGCCCCGCCCGCCAAGCAGCGGCGAAGGGTCGGCTTTGAGGGAGGCAAATGATGGAAATCATCCCGACGGAAGTGATCGAACGGAAGATCTACCTGATCCGCGGACAAAAGGGTATGTTGGATAGGGATTTGGCCAATCTGTACGGGGTTGAAACAAGGGTTCTCAACCAAGCGGTCGAAGAAATATCAGGAGATTTCCACAGGTTTTCATGCTTTCGCTGACCCGCGAAGAGATCATGGACTTATCACGAATTGTGACAAGTTCCGGAATCTAACATGCACCGAAACAACATCGTTTTCATTTTAACGCCGTTGGCAAACCGGTAGCTTCGGTGGAGAATTGGTTTCGCGGATAAGGAAGGACGGAAAGGTTATGTTATGAATCACGCACTGGCCAACCTTTGGGCGAAAACGGATAAGAATGGTGGCGAAGGGTGGCATCCCCTCATTCTCCATATGTTGGATGTGGCTGTCAGTGCGAACTCTATCCTGGCGCGTGAACCGGAATCTACCCGCATACGGATGGCAGCAATTTTGGGGATGGGATGGGAGGATGCCCAAACGTGGTTGTTGCTCGTGGTAGCCTGTCATGATTTGGGGAAAGCATGTCCGGGGTTCCAGTGCAAGTGGCCGGCGCTCCTCGCTTTGACGGGACTGCGACTGCCGCGAAGCCCACATACCGAGATCAATCACGCCTTCGTCAGTCAGATCGCGCTAACAGGGCTGTTGCGGGAGAAGGACTGGCCGTATGAATTGGCGGAGCTGGTGGCCGATGCAGTGGGGTGTCACCACGGGAATAGGGCTTCTCCGACCACAATCGATGACCTGATGGGTGATCAGCGCGCCATTGGCTGTGAAGACTGGGCAAAAGCCCGCCGGGGACTTTTGGAAGCGTTATTGGAAGTTCTCAAACCGGTCAAGATTCCTACCAAACATATACTTTCCGGCCCCGACTTTATGCTCTTGTCGGGACTCACGAGCTTTGCCGACTGGATCGGTTCCAACGAAGATTGGTTCTCCTTCGGCACCCCCGAGGACTGCGGGGATCTGCAGGGATGGTTCACAAAGCGCAAAGCCCGTGCCGCCCAGGCTTTGGATGCAATCGGATGGGAATCCCGAACCCCACTTTCCCCGGAGACAAAGTCATTCGAACAGGTCTTTGGATTTCCTCCCCGCCCCTTGCAGCAGGCCGTCTCGCTGGCTCTGGCTGATTTGAAGAAGCCTCTCATCCTGCTGGTGGAGGCTCCCATGGGCGAGGGCAAAACCGAAGCTGCCTTCTTCGCCTATCTGGAGTTGCAGCGACATTTCGGACACCGCGGCTTGTATGTAGCCTTGCCGACCAAGGCCACAGGGAATGCCATGTTCAAGCGAACCCTGGAATTTTTGCAGCACCAAGGAACGGACCGAAAGCTCGACCTGCAGCTGTTGCATGGTGCAACACTCCTCAACGACACCTTCCAGAATCTTCGCCTTTCAGGCATCCACGATCCCGCAACGGGGGGTGAGATCCGCGCGGGAGAATGGTTCACCCACAAGAAAAGAGCGCTCCTCTCGGAATACGGTGTGGGAACGGTGGACCAGGCTCTGCTGCCCATTCTGCCTGTGCGGCACAATTTTGTGCGTCTATGGGGCTTGGCGAATCGTGTGGTGATTTTCGACGAAATCCATGCCTACGATGCCTACACGGGCACGCTTCTGGTCCACCTGCTGCGATGGCTTCTGGCACTGGGCTCGTCGGTGGTGCTTCTCTCGGCGACCCTGCCGCCCTCTATTCGACGCAAGTTGGCAGGTGTGGTAGATGCCGATTTGCCGGAACGAGAAAAGGAATATCCCCGCCTTTCCGTCTTCCACCCTGGTACGGTAGGACAGACACATTTCCAAGCCGACCCTGCACGCCGACTGACTCTGCGGCTACTGGGGATCCCACCGGATCTGCCTGGCATGCGCTCTGCTCTGGAGGAGCATCTGCCCAATGGTGGCATGGGGTTGGCGCTGGTCAATACGGTGCAGCGCGCTCAAGATCTGTACCGGCTTTTCCCAGAGGGGAAGTTTTTGGAGCGCGAAGGCCAGCGTGTCGGAAAACGCCTACCCGATGGGACGGACGTATTTCTCTTCCACGCGCGTTTTCCGTCCGACCGGAGGCAGAAACGCGAGGATCAGGCCTTGGAGTTATTCAAAGTAGGAGGGAGTCGTGACGGCAGAAAGATCCTCATTGCCACCCAGGTCGCCGAACAGAGCCTTGACCTGGATTTCGACCTGATCGCAACCGACCTCGCGCCCATTGACCTCGTTTTCCAGAGAGCTGGGCGCTTGTGGCGACACGCGCGGGACTTCAGGCCAGTTTCAGAACCGCTCCTCCTGGTGGCGGGATTGGCGGGGGACGAGCCACCATCGTTCGGAAAACCATTGTGGTGGAGTGCCGTGTATCGTGAAGACCTGCTATTGCGCACATGGAGTCTGCTTCGAGAACGAGAGAGTTTGACGCTGCCGGACGAGATCGATACCTTGGTGCAAGCGGTGTATGAAGAACAGGTGGAAGTGCCGGAATCTCTGCGGGAGCGACTGGAGAAAGCCTTGGAGGCCGAAGACGGAGAAGCCATTGCCAACAGGGGACAGGCGAATCAGGCGATCATTGGTTTTCCCGACGACGCATCGTGGAATCAGCCGGAGAGATTCGTTCTTTACGACGAAGATGAACCTGGCGTGCATCGAACCCTCATGGCCCAGACCAGACTTGGCGAAGACTCGATTGTAGGCATCCCGTTAATACCGGAAGATGTGTTCCGTCCCGAGGCGAAGCCAGATTTCGCCCAGACCAAACGGTGGTTCCTGCGGGCCGTGAGCCTTTCGCGCAAGGGTGTTGTCAAGAAACTCCGGGCGCTGGGGGTACCGGAAGGCTGGAAAAAATCCCCGCTCTTGCGTAATTGTTTTCCGCTGGTTCTGGATGCGGAGGGGCGCTGGACGGTGGATGCGACCGTGCGACTGGATGACGACATGGGACTGCTGTATGAATCAAAGGAGACCGAATGAGCCGATTCAACCTGATTGACGAGAAATGGATCCCGGTACGGTTCCCCGGCGGAACCCATGACGATCTGGGCCTTCGCGACACCCTGCTGCGATCCAGTGAGATCGCAGCCATAGAGGCCCCTTCCCCACTGGTGGTGGCAGCACTGTACCGCTTTCTGCTTGCGGTCCTTTACCGAGCACTCAAAGGACCGACTGACATCGATCAAGCCAAGACCCTGTTCAAGGAGGGTCTGTCGGGCGACAAGATCAATGCCTACCTGAAAAAGTGGCGGGATAGGTTCTGGCTATTTGATGAGAAGTATCCGTTTTATCAATTGCAGAGTTATACCCCTAAAATTTGGCAGACTTGGCCCGCAATGACTGCTGAACATAATGCGAAAAACGCCAAAGTCCTCTTTGACCATGTCGATACCTCGGAAGTCGGTTCAATATCTTCAAACAGGGCTGCACTCTGGTTGATAGCGTGTCAAACATTCGCCCTTGGCGGCGGTAATAGCGATTTCCAGTACACAAAGAGCGCCCCATCTGCTACGGCGGTTATGGCCTTGCCCCTGGGAATAAATCTTCATGATACGCTCATACTCTCACTCGTTCCGGAGAATCGAGATATTTTTCAGTTAGACATCCCAATCTGGGAGAGAGATTCCGAATCACTCCAAGTACTCCAACAAGGGCATGATAGGAGTATCGTTGGATGGGTGGATTTGTATACCTGGCGGACACGATCGATACGGTTTAATTTTAACCCTCGGGATGAGGAGAAAACAGTTAGGGAAATGGCTTTCGCTTCTGGGATTGGATGTTTATCTAAAAACCATGTTGACCCTATGGTTAGTTACAGGATTGACGACAAAAGAGGGAAGATCCCTATTCAGTTCCGAGAACGGGGTCTTTGGCGTGACTTTGATTCCTTACTTCCCGATGAATCGAATTTGGCACCTTTGGTGATTGAACATGCGACGGCGTTAACCCGATCTAACCGGGAACGTTTTCCTCGATCGGTGATAGTTCTCGGTCAATCAAACAAAAAGGCGAAGATCGAATATTGGCGTATGGAGCGCTTCACCTTGCCCGAGGTTCTGGCGGGAGAACGTTTCATCCGAACTGAAATCCGGCAACTTCTATCCGAGGCAGAAGATGCTCAAAAATCCCTATGGTCAGCCTCCAGTTCTTATGCCCAGGATTTGTTGAGTCGCGGGGGTCGGAAGTCTACTAAAGAAGATATCAAGGGTTTCGTAAAACAGATGGCAGTTGACTCATATTACTGGTCTTTTCTTGAATCCCGCTTCCACGAGATCCTGCGCGAGTACACTTTCGAAAGAGATCCAGAGGATATTCGTTGCCAGTGGCTGAAGTCGGTTCGGGACACCTTACGGGCCGCATGGAAGCAGCACAGCGCGTCGGTATCCACGGGTGATGCCTGGTCCATCCGTGCCCTCGTGAAAGCCGAAGCGCCGGTACTGCGTAAACTGAAGGAACTGAACGATGAGATTCAAAAACTCGAACCGAGGAAGGAGGATGTATGAGTGGATTCATCGAATGGCTGGAAGGCCTTAACGAAAAAGACACCAAAGTGAGGGCAGTCTTGCGGCGCAGTCTTGCCTTCGATCCCGGAGCATTCGCTCCTGCTTATCCCTACGTTGAACCCTTCGTGAAGGATGAAGACAATTCCTGGCGGAGGGCGATGTTCTACTTGGTGGCCGGCCTCTGGGCCTCACACTGGCAGAAAGACCAACGGGGGCAACCGGTGTCTTTCGGGAAGGCGTGTGCGGTTTATCAAGCGGCAAGCGGCTCCACGAACACAGAGCGCCGCTTTATCACGCTGCTCGATGCCGATTCCGACCAGTTGCCACATCGTCTGCGTCAGATGATTGCCCTTCTCAAAGATCAAGATATCGACTTCGATAACCTGCTGAAAGGGCTTCTTTACTGGAACGACGACCAGAAGCGCACCCAGAACGCCTGGGCTCGCGACTTCTACCGGAATGTGAATCACGAAACGGAAATGGAACTCACCACCCAGAAGGAGGAAAGCAAATGAAGACCATGATCGAGATCCACGCCCTACAGAACTTTGCCCCGTCGAACCTGAATAGAGATGACACCGGTGCTCCCAAAGATGCCTTTTTTGGTGGCACCCGCCGCGCCCGCGTGTCCAGCCAATGCATCAAGAGAGCAGTACGGCAATATTTCAAAGAATTGGTGGGACAAAAAGCCCTGACATCGAATGATGTGGCTTTCCGCACGAAACGCGTCTTGGATGCGCTCATCGCGCACTTGGTCAAACAGGGACGAGAGAAAGAAGAAGCGGATAAAAAATCACGCTTGGCATTGGCGTCCATGGAACTTTCTGTGAAGGAGGACGGGAAGAGCGAGTATCTCCTATTTCTCGGACAGCGAGAAATCTCCGGCATAGCCAATATTATCAATGAGAAATGGGATTCCATCACCGCATCCTCGGCGCCACCTGCCGAGAGGAAAAACCCAGGCAGGACCAAGAAACAGGCAGCCCAAAGTGCAGATCCCGAATTGAAGAAAGCCCTGGATAAAGTTTTTAACGGCGGCAAAGCCGTGGATGTGGCACTCTTCGGGCGCATGCTGGCCGACATGCCCGAGAAGAACCAGAACGCCGCCTGCCAAGTAGCCCATGCCATTTCGACCCATGCCGTCGAGCGGGAATTCGACTTCTACACCGCCGTGGACGACCTCAAGCCCGAGGATACCGCCGGGGCAGACATGATGGGAACTGTGGAGTTCAACTCGGCCTGTTTCTACCGCTATGCCGTGGTGGACTGGGAAAAACTCGTGGCAAATCTACAGAATGATACGGAACTTGCTGCCAGAGGGCTACGAGCCTTTCTGGAAGGTTTCGTGGTGGCTGAACCCACCGGCAAGCAGAACACCTTTGCGGCCCACAATCCGCCGGAGTTCGTGACGGTCTCAGTGCGCCGTAACACCGCTCCACGCAACCTCGCTAACGCTTTTGAAACCGCTGTTCGTGTGAAAAAGGACGAATCATTGACCAAGGAATCGGCTACGCGACTGTCTGCAAAGGCGGCTGCCCTGAATAAGCTCTATGGAACCTTGAGCAATTCTCGCTATGCCTTGACTGAAGACGTCTTCGGGGAAAAGTACGAGGCCAAAGGGCTAGGGGAAAAGCTGGAAAGCATTACAGACGTTATCCAATGGGCATTGAGCGAAGCTTCTCAAAAGGAGGAATGAAATGTCAACCTTGTTGCTTCGCCTGGTGGGACCCATGCAATCGTGGGGAACCACCAGCCGCTTTGACCAACGCGACACCGGAAAGGAACCGAGCAAGTCCGGTGTTGTAGGGCTTCTGGCCGCCGCCCTGGGGATCGACCGCGAATACTGGACGGATCTGGAACCGCTCACGCGGCTGTTTATGGGGGTTCGTCATGACCGGCCGGGCCTGCCCAAGCGGGACTACCAGACAGCGGGATGCGCCGCGACCGACACCATCATCAGAGCGAATGGAACCCCATCCAAGGATGGTGTTGTTTCTCACCGCTTCTACCTTGCCGATGCGGCTTTTCTTGTGGGGCTTGAATACGCAGATCGTTCCCTCCTCGAACGGATTCACGCCGCCCTAAGCGATCCTGTCTGGCCCTTAGCTTTGGGGCGAAAATCCTATGTGCCCTCCGAACCGATCTGGATAGAAGACGGACTGCAGGATGGTCCGTTGCAAGATGTTTTGGTTCGCCGGCCCTGGATCACAACACAGAGGAAATGGGAAGAACTCCCTGAGAAGCTTTTGGTCTCCTTTGAGTCTGCGGACGGATCTGGTGTACTCAAGATGGACCAGCCGCTGTCGTCGTTCGCCGAACGGCGTTTCGGGGCGCGGTTCGTGCGCTCGGAGTGGATCCCCTTCCCTCAGGAGGTGTCCCATGTTCCTGCATAGGATTCATATAAATCCACGTTGCCGGGAGGCTCGACGCGACCTATCCGATCCCTACCAGCTTCATGCCACCCTGTGTCGGGCCTTCAGCGTGCCAGACAGAAAGTGCTCTGAAGGTGAGTTTTTGTGGCGGCTTGAGCCGCAGACAGATCCCGATGGACACCCGCGCATTCTTGTGCAAAGCCGGACGATCCCGGACTGGACAGGCATCGGCATACAGGGATGGCTGGCAAAGGCTGATCCGGCCATTGATCTGAAGGACCGGCTCAAGCTCGATTCACTCAAAATTGGGCAGCGCTTTCGTTTCAGGCTGCGTGCCAACCCTTGTGTGACCCGCAATGGCAAACGGCTGGGATTGCTACAGTTGGAGGAGCAGGAGAGATGGATTGATCGAAAAGGACAACAGCACGGTTTTTCGCTACCGAAACTTGCATCCTTCGATCTTTCGGATCCGTCGCAGGAGCGGATCGATGTGCGGATCTCCCAGGAGCAACTGCTGCGGGGCAAGCGGCATGATGGCGTTGAAATTCGCATCTTCTCGGTACTGTATGATGGCATCCTCATGGTTGCCGATCCAGAAAATTTTCGCACAACGCTCTTGGGTGGTATAAAAATAGATGCGGACACCGCGAAGGAAAAAACAATGGGTATCGGCCACGGTCGGGCCATGGGGCTTGGGCTTCTGTCTGTAGCGCCGATAGCATGATGAAGTTATGGCTTCGACCCCGCCAAGTATTTCAGCGGCGGGTTCCTGCTGGTGCGAAAAGTGTAGGAACGGAAGGTCATTGCAGACTCAAAAGGTTTTAACCATTGCTCGTCGGGAGGCAGTATGGAAACCAAAATCGCTCTTTTTCGAGGCAACGGTATCCGCAAGACGTTTCACAACGACGAATGGTGGTTTGTGATTGATGATGTGGTCGATGTATTGACGGATTCCGCAGATCCATCCGGATATATCAAGGATATGCGTCTTCATGACAAGGAGTTATCCAAAGGGTGGGGGCGAATTGCCACCCCCCTTTGGATAGAAACTGAGGATGGAAAACAGAAGATCGATTGCGCCAACACCGAGGGCGTCTTCCGTATCATTCAGTCCATCTCCTCCCCCAAGGCCGAATCCATCAAGCGCTGGTTGGCCAGGGTCGGCTGCGAACGGGTGCAGGAGATCGAGAATCCGGAATTGGCCACGAAGCGAATTCGGGCTCTCTACCGGGCCAAAGGTTATTCCGACGGCTGGATAGAGAAACGGCTGCACGGCATCGCCGTCCGGGAGAAACTTACGGATGAATGGAAAAAGCGGGATGTGAAGCAAGAGCGGGAACATGAGATCCTCACGGCGGAGATTGCAGAAGCGGCGTTCGGTGTTACACCCGGCGAGCACAAGCAATTGAAGGGGCTGAAACGGGAAAACCTGCGGGATCACATGACGAACCTGGAGCTGATCTTCTCGATGCTTGGCGAGGCGGCGACTACCGAAATCATCAGGGTTGACGATGCCAAAGGATTTGATGAAAGCAAGAAAGCCGCACGGAAAGGCGGGGAGGTCGCCGGAACGGCGCGCAAAGACCTGGAAAAGAAAACCGGCAAGCGGGTTGTCTCGCCGGAAAATTACCTGAGTGAACCGGAGAGTCGGAAACGACTGAAAGCGTAGGAGTAACCAGGAGGCATCCACATGGCCAATAAGGCTCAGAAAACCGAGCATTCCGGCCCGAAGAAAGGGTCTGGCGCTTACTGGGGCCGGAAAAAGGCCGCCAAGAAGGAATCCAATCGGGTGCGACGCGAGGCCGACAAAAAGAACCCGAATCCGGTTTCCACGAAAGGTTTGAAAAGTGATCGTCATGAAGAAGAATGAAACGGACCCCACGAAAAGCGAATTGGTCCTCTACCAGACGGGTGATGGAAAAACAAGGGTCGAGGTCCGCTTGCAGGATGAGACTGTCTGGCTGAGTCAGAAGCTGATGGCCGAACTGTTTCAGACATCCGTTCCCAACATAAACATGCACATCGGCAACATTTTTGAAGAAGGGGAGCTGGCGGCGGATTCAGTTATTAAGGATTTCTTAACAACTGCCGCGGACGGCAAGAACTATCAAACCAAATTCTACAACC
>Ga0210056_1005112_pt1 | contig 10004 bp, 9 predicted proteins | sample CryGeyCG2014_080_2_FD_183965 | JGI IMG/M metagenome (GOLD analysis project Ga0210056, IMG submission 183965) | Groundwater microbial communities from aquifer - Crystal Geyser CG07_land_8/20/14_0.80 (SPAdes) (version 2) | ecosystem: Environmental > Aquatic > Deep subsurface > Groundwater | place...
ATGTATTCCTGTGGTTAAAATTATCGCCCGCCTTGAACTCGACGAAACTATCTCATTTCCGGATGGACACTAGTTAGGTTTCCTTTTTGAGGGTTGTATCCTATTTTGCTGGAATGTTGAAAGGAGGCTCAATGAAAAAGGCAATGATCCTGGCGGTGATGGTTGTGGTTATGTTATGCGTATGTCCGTTGGCGATGGGTTGGAACCTAGGAGGTACCTTGCAGGAGTGGGTGACGACCCCGCTGAGACCCATGGATATCGCCGTGACCTCTTCTGGCGTCCCATATCTAACCTATTACGATACCGGGGCAGCAGACTGGCCTGTGGGAAAAATCTTTTCAATAAATCCCGCGGACGGTTCTACCACGGTGTTCGATGCCCCTGCAGCATGGGGAGGTGCCGGCTTCAAGATGATTGACAACGGCCCTGACGGCATCTTCTGGGTGTCGGATACGGAGGAGAGGATTGTTCGATTCGATCCTACCGCACTAAACCCTTTTTCCGCTTATAGTCTGCCGGGAGCCGCATTCAATTTCCCTGCAGATCCCACAGGAATAAGGGTGGCGCCAGACGGAATGGTCTGGTTCACCTGCGAGTCTGACCCTTCCCTCGGCCGTTTCAACCCGGCGACAAGCGCTTGGGACCGTTTTCCGGCTCTTATGTCCGAGGTACTCCCCGACCCTCCCGTGGATATTGCTTTTGCCCAGGACGGAATGGTCTGGTTTACCATCAGAAGAGGCGTGGGCAATTCGCCCCGTATCGGAAGACTGAACCCGGCAACCGGAGTTATTAACCTTTGGACTTATGCCGGTGCAATGAGTCCTTATGGCATCCAGGTGGTAGGCACCACCGTATGGTTTTTAGACCACCAGTACGTGCATCTGCCTGATACCGGGGCACTGGTACGGTTCGACACCGTCACTGAAGCCTTCACTATTTACGAGACGCCTGCGGATCTTCGAGATGCCCACTGGCTGGTGGTAGATCCTGATGGCATCATCTGGTTTACCTCCTTTGCAGATTCCGCCATCGGCACGTTTAATCCTGCTACTGAGGTCTTTGAAAGCCGCCCCCTTTCCGGACGGGCTCCTATGGGGATTGCGCTGTTGCCTCAGGGGCAGGTCTGGTGGGCGGAAACCTATGAGCCGGGAATGGGAGGGGCAGGCAGGATTACAATTGAAAAGGGTTCCCACGCCGTACCAGCACTTTCTCCTGTGGGGCTTATGGCGCTCATTTGCGCATCCGGGGTCGCAGGCGCTTTCTTTCTTTACAGGAGAAAGGGCAGAGTGAGCTAATATCCTCTTGGTCGCTCAGCCTGCTTACCTGAGCGTTTTTTTCGAACATCCGGTCTGGGGATCAGCTTTTCTTCTATCTTGTAAGTAATTCTTGCATGGCTCCGGCGGCGATCCTGCCGTCCCCCATGGCCTTTATCACATTGGCTCCCCATCCGGCAATGTCCCCTCCGGCATAGACCCTTGCCTTGCTTGTGGCCATGGTCTGCCTGTCAACTACAAGGTAGCCACGGCTGTCAACGTCAAGTCCGGGGGTTGTTCTAGCTATGGTGGGATTGGGGTGGCCGCCGATTGCCACTATCACGGTATCCGCCTCAAGGATATGCTCGGTTCCTTCTTTTGGGATCGGGCGTCTTCTGCCGGAGGCATCGGCATCGGCCAGAACCATGTCCAGAAGCTCAATGCCTGCGACATGGCCGGATGAGTCAGCCAGTATCTGCCTGGGGGCTTTAAGAAGCCTCATTACGATACCTTCCTCGCCCGCGTGCCTAATCTCCTCGGCCCTGGCAGGCATCTCTTCCCTGGATCTCCTGTAGATGATGGAGACCTCCTCGGCCCCGAGTCTTAAGGCAGTGCGGGCAGCATCCATGGCCACGTTGCCTCCGCCTATGACAGCGACTCGTTTTCCGGGATTCATAGGTGTGTCCCATTCGGGAAATCTGTAGGCCCTCATGAGATTTGATCTTGTAAGGTATTCATTGGCCGAAAATACGCCTATGAGGTTTTCGCCGGAGATGCCCATAAAGGCCGGGGCCCCTGCCCCAACTCCGATAAAGACCACGTCATGGATCGTAAGCAGCTCATCTATGGTGAGGGTGCTTCCTATCACCTGATTTACCTTGATTACTACTCCAAGACGTCTCAGGGAATTTATCTGAGCCGCCACGATATCCTTGGGAAGTCTGAACTCCGGTATTCCGTAGATGAGCACTCCTCCCGCCTCATGCAGGGCCTCATAGATGGTCACCTCGTGACCCAGCAGGATCATGTCGGCTGCTACCGTAAGACCCGAAGGTCCCGATCCTACAACTCCCACGCTTCTGCTGGTTGCGGGAGCTTTATCCGGCAGTACCTCGCCGTGTTCCCTTTCCCAGTCCGCTACAAATCTTTCAATGAATCCTATTCCCAGTGGGTCGCCCTTTTTCCCAAGGATACATGAGCCTTCGCACTGCTCTGTCTGGGGGCAGACACGACCCGTTACAGCGGGAAGAATATTTTTTTCCTTTACGAGCTTGATCGCTCCTGTGAAGTCGCCTTCAGAAACCCTCTTTACAAACCCTGCGCAGTCAATACCCACCGGGCATCCGCTCTTGCAGGGCTTATTCTTGCAGCCCAGGCATCTCACGGCCTCAAGCTTGACTTCCTCGGGGCTGTAGCCCAGCGGCACCTCGCCGAAGTCCTTCACCCTTTCCTCTGGCCTTCTTTCCAGCATCGGGGTGCGTGGGACTGCGGGCCTTTTCTTCCTTAAATCATTTCCCACTGCGGGTTTACCTTTGATTAGAATTTTAAATGAAAATGCCCCTTCTCTTTACTCCTCCCCCTCGACATGGGCTGGAGGGGTGGGGGTGATTTTCATCTTTCGTTATGCCCCAACAGGGCATGCGGTTATTTGAAACAAATGATGGACACTAAGTAACAAAATATCTAATGCCTGCCTCGGTACATCGCTAAGGCGGTTTTTTCAAGCTCCCTGTAGGCTGTAAGGCGCATGGCCAGGTCTTTGAAATCAACGTCATGGCCGTTAAACTCAGGCCCATCAACGCAGGCAAACTTGATCCTGCCTTCAACCATTACGCGGCACGCGCCGCACATGCCCGTTCCATCAACCATGATAGGATTCAAGCTGACTATGGTCTTCACTGAGTAAGGGCGCGTCATCTCGCTTACGGCCTTCATCATGGGCACAGGACCAATGGCGACAACAAGGTCAATCTTCCTGCTGTCGAGCAGACGCTTGAGGCTGTCTGTTACAAACCCCTTTACTCCCAGAGAGCCGTCGTCAGTGGTTACGATGACCTCATCCGCCACGGCCCTGACTTCTTGCTCAAGTATTAGGAGGTTGGCGCTTCTGGCCCCCAGGATGGAGATAACGGTGTTTCCCGATTGCTTCATAGCTTTCGCTATCGGGTAAGCAACAGCGATACCTATACCTCCGCCGATTATGACCACGCTTCCAAATTCTTCTATCTCCGTGGGCCTCCCGAGGGGACCGACGACATCGGTTATATGGTCGCCCACTTTCATGCTTGAAAGAAGACTCGTGGTTTTTCCCACTACCTGGAACACGATGGTAATTGTCCCGATATTCGGATCGGAATCCACTATGGTAAGAGGAATTCTCTCTCCCTTTTCGCTCAGCCGGAGTATTACAAACTGGCCTGCTCTGCGTTTGGCAGCGATCAGAGGCTCTTTCAAGCGCATAAGAAAAACATCCGATGCAAGTGCAATTTTGTCAATAATTTCAGTCATATTATATTCTCTACTAATTATGTATAGCACGGAGGAATCGCCAAGTAAAGAAGTTTTTGCAGATTTAAGTGTTATGCTGATTTCTACAGCTCGGGGAAGAGATGGATAAAAGGCCGCGCGGAAATATTTGAGATTATCCTTGACAAGGTCAGACCCTGCAATGTTTTATATACGGCTAAAATGGCTGAGGATTCAACTTATTGGGCAGGGGAGAGAGCCTTATGGAGATTGATGATAAGATAAAGGAACTTGAGAGAAGGAAATCTCCTCAATCTCTTTCGTGGAGACGGAAATTGCGACACGTACCATGTTTACCGTGCCCGCAAGGCTTACTACATCCAGGCCCGCCCTGAACTGAGATCCCCTGTTTCAGATCCCGTTGCGACTACAAGCCGCGGCAAGGTTTATATTCGGGCAGGAATCGTTTTTGAGGTCATTACTTTTCCAAAATCATTGCAGAACATTTTTGACAGTGTATGAAGGAAACCGCTTCTGATATTCTCTGGGCCGTAAGCCCGTCAGGCTGAAAAATACCTTTCTAAAGAAAGAAATGTCCTCATATCCCACCATATTCGTAATTTCATCGAAGGGACGGCTCCCTTCCTCCAGCAGACGTTTTGCCGCTTCCACCCGGACCTGTTGCAGATACCCTAATGGGCTGACCCCTGTGGCCTGTTTGAACCGACGTTCCAATGACCGGCGGCTCATGTTGTGTTTCTTGGCCAGTCGGTCGTAGTCAATGGATTGCGCATGATGCTGTTCTATCCACTTCTGAGCCTTCACCACAACAAGGTCGCCATGGTCCTTGGAAAAAAGAAACGTGTGATATGGGGTCTGCTTTTCTCGTCCCAGATCCAGAATCATAGTCTTTGCGCTCTGCACGGCGGTTTGCCGGCCGCAGAATTTTTCCACCAGGTAAAGAGATAAATCCATACCGGCATTGACCCCTGCCGAACAATAGAGGCGACCCTGGTCGATGAACATTTTCTCCAATTCCAACTTCACGCGAGGGTATTTCCGGCGAAACATCTCCGCAAAACCCCAATGAAGGGTGGCCGATTTTCCCTCCAGCAAACCGGTTTCCGCCAGTAAAAACACCCCGGTGCAGATGCTTGCCACATGCGCACCTTGATAGTATTGCCGCCGGATCCAGGGAATCAGGCCGGGATCCCTTTTTAGGATCTCTTCAATATAGGTGGCCGATGATATAATAACCAAATCGGTTCGATCGATGGTCTCGATACTGCAATGGGGCTGGATAAGGACATTGTTCGTGCATCTGATGGGTTGTCCATCTGCCGAGGCAATTGTGACGTCAAAAAACGGCGTTTGCGGGGTATGGCAGACCCGATTCCAGAGTCGTCCAGCTTGGTTCAGGATATCCATGGGGCCGAATATGGTTGTCGCCATGGCATTATAACACCCTAGAATGGTAACTTTTTTCACGGATTGATCCATGGGCGTCCTTTCATTTGAATCACCTCCAAACGTTCATGGCCACGGGGCATTCGGCCACCTCCGGAAATGAAAAAAAACATGGTCCGTCATCCCGGGCTTGACCCGGAAGCCATGTCTATAATGCAGAGATAAGTCCCCCAGATATGCCTTGGCATTCTTGGATGAGTGAGGGGGTATTTTCATGGCAAATAAGTCATATGCCGCTATCGCCCTTAAATATGTCGTTTATACCACTTCCGTGTTCAGAAATGAACTTCTATCATGGAAATTATTCTGCAAGCGAAAGGAGGGAGATCGGTATGAATTATGAAAAGATTAAGGCCTCATTGGCCCCCTGCGGCCTGAGCTGTGAAAAGTGCTTTGCCAACGTGGACGGCGATATCCGCAGGTACAGTCTGAAACTCAAAGAAAATTTGGGGAATTTCCAGCCTTATGCCCAGCGGTATGAAACCCTGCTGGGGGAGCCGGCGTTTAAAAAATTTCCTGACTTTATGGGGATGCTGGATTATTTTGCTTTAGAAAACTGCCATGGATGCCGGAATGAGCAGTGCAAGCTGTTTAGAAACTGTGGGGTACGTCCCTGTCACCAGGAAAAAGGGGTTGATTTCTGCTACAAGTGTGATGAGTTCCCTTGCACGAAAACCCATTTTGACGAGAACCTGTATAAAGCCTGGGTGCGGATCAACGGGATCATAAAAGCGAAAGGCATAGAGCAATATTATGAAATGACCTTAACGCGGCCCAGGTATATCTAACATGCACTATTGAAGACAAATGGTATCATCTCAATAAATAGGGGGAAAGGTCAACGGGGTAGGAGCGCAGGGGTACGGCAACCTTCAACCGAGCGAAGGGCGATAATGGCCGAGGCGGGATATGGGATGCGATTTAGGGGACCCGTTTTATGGAGATGAATCCCAGGAAGCGGCCAAATTAAGTTCTTTTGCTCGTTGGGAGATGATGTCAGCGAGGTTGGGGATGTTGAAGGCGCCGGAGATTCGGTCATAGAGATAGGAATAGAAAGTGATGCCGAGTTTTTTGACTGTAGCTGACAGGGACATGAAGGTGTCCCATGCCTTTGTTCCTTCCTCTGTTCGGGTGCCGAAGCTCACTTTCCGTTTGCGAACCCGTGTTCGTGCGCCCAATTCTGCTGGGTTGTTATGCAGTGTGATTTCCGGATGATCCAGGACCATGAGCAAGGCGGATTTTTTGTCCTTGGTTCTGGCAATGCGCTGGTCGAGTGCGTCATATCCGGTGACAGTGGAGAAGAGGGTATCGAACTCATTTTCCAACCGGAGGTGGTCATCCATTGAAGGATGCTGTTGGTATGCGAGGAGCTGTCTGTAGAACTCCCAGTATTGATCCAGGAATGCGTCCAGGAGAGTTTGGTGATAGGGGACGCAGGGGTCGAGTTTTTTGTAGAGACGGCCATCGTGAACCCAACACAGAGACAGGGCTTCTGTGATCAGCTTAAACTGGGGGGCGTCATCGCAAATGAACATCCGAATGACAGGGAACTCCAACTGGGCATGGTAGGCGGCTATGGCGGCAGCATCCAGAACATGGGTTCGTTGCTGAGGTCCCAGGTTAGGGAGATGCGTTTCTATAAGGTTGAGAAAATCCTGTTCAGGGATTTGCTGGTGATGGGGGAAGGCGTGTAAAACCTGCGCAACCGGGGCGGGGAGTTTAAAGGCGTCCACATATCCAAAGGCTTCTTCATTGAGCAAAAAGGTTCGGTCCCTGAAGTTTCTCAGGACATCGATGACGGTCAAGCGGGTTTTATTGGGGGTGGTGAAGTAGGCCGTATAGAGGGGATTGCACAGGATCTGGCAATACTGATTTTGCCCGTTGACCCGGGTTGAGGTGTCGTCGATATGGTGCCAGGGGGTGCTCTTCAGGCCGGCCTCGTATAAGGCGTCCTTTTCCTGGTGAAAGGCGTCATGGCCCTTGATGAGGAAGTTGGAGAGTTGTCCTGCTGAGAGACTGATGTCGGCATCACCAAAGAGATCCAGAATCCTGGGCTGGGGGACGTTGGTGTCAAAGGCAAGCTTAATTGCCAGACTTTTGATTTGGGGTCCGAATTCTCCCTCGTAGCCGGGAGGCAAGGGGGCCAGATAGGTTTTTTTGAGGGAAGGAGAGTAATATTTTTCTTTCAGGAACAAGGTATTGTAGGCTTCTAATTTGATATCCTGGACGATAACCTCCTCATACCCCTTGAACTGAGCATCTTTGGGGAGAACGGTCTTGTCCACATGGCAAATTCGGCGCTCGTGGGTTTGTATGCGGTCTTTCTTGGTGGTCTTGTTTCTCTCTTTGGGTTCTTTCCTCTCATTTTCAGAGGAACAATTTTTCGAGGGACCTTTTCGACGCCGAATGTTAGGTTTTCCCTGTTCGCCTTTTAGGCGGTTGATTTCATCCCGCAGTTCCTGGTTCTGGCGTTTAAGATCCTGAATTTCCTGACTGAGGGTCTCGACAAGGTTGAGCAATTTGCAGATGCAGTCAAGGGCATCTTCAAGGCTGCTGATATTATTGAAGTCCAAACCGGTTAACATGGTCTGCCCTCCGCTGTACGGAGTCTGTGGCGAAAGTCCTTGGTAAGCGGATAGACATAAACGGCCTTCTTTGAAAGGGTCGGCGTCGTGGACTTGCTGAGTTTACCCCGACCCGTGGTGTTGCCGACATATATCCAGTTGTCCGCTTTGTAGCAGGTCCCCTGGAATCTCTCGGTATCGATGAAGGTCTCCAGCAAATAGACGGGATGGTTGTAAACAACGGCCCAGTCTGCTGCTACCTGCCGACGGTTCAGGGCCAGGATATGAGAGGCCAGATGAGGGACCGCGACCCATGGCAACACCAAGAATCTTGTATTGTTAATGATCAGGGAGAGATTTCTCTGACGGGTTTCCGGCGACCATCCGATAAATCGATCCCTGACCCCTATGTACCATGGCGCTGAACTCCAGGCCAGACAGGCGATAGGGCGATCATTGGAAAACGCAATATATTTGAGATGCTCTCCAACGGGCTGAGTATAGCCCAAGTAATGATGCTCACTGATCAGGCTGTTGAAGACTTTTTCCCATTGGGTTCGACGGGCTTGCTTGAGATCGATAGGATGCAAATCTCGAACAGACCCTTGGATGGGGGTCCTGTCAACCTCTATATTGACAGGTTTTTTTCGATTGGCAAGAGGGTTGGGAAGCTTACACTTGGGAGGCGGCAGCTTGATCAGGCCTTGTGATTGCAGCAGCAACAGGAGGCTGCGGCAGACCATGTCTTTGAGTGCGCCATTTGTTTGTTGCCACTCCCATGCCCTGCAAACCTCTTGGGAAATAAAGCGTCTGCTTCCTGAGGGATAGGCCGCTATGATTTTCCTGATGATGTCAACGTCGCCATCGGTAATGTCACGGCCCCGATATGTTGTGACGATCTCCATGGACGGCAGGATAGACCATCAAAGATCGGAACGCAAGAAAAATCGGAAGGCATTAACAAAAAAAACAACTCCAGGGGATGCTGCTACCCCTATTTATTGAGATGATACTTTGGTGCGATATTGGAGGCCATCAGGGAGAATGAAGATCGAGCCTCCTTCGTGGGAATCAATGTCCGCAAGTTTAAGCTAATGGGATGGCTTCTGGCCTGCGGTCTCGCGGGCGTCAGCGGCGGCCTGTTCATTCTTTGGCGGGGCTATATCGGGCCGACCACTATGAGCGCCTTTGCAGGAGCTGGAGTTCTCATGATGGTACTTCTGGGCGGGATGGGCTCACTGTGGGGGCCGTTCGTGGGGGCAGGGATTTTCATCCTCATGCAGGACTATATCAGCACCATGACCGAGCACTGGGAACTCTTCGTAGGCATGGTAGTTATCCTGCTTGTCCTTTTCATGCCAAGGGGTTTTGCCGGCATCGGAGCCCGCCTGGCGTTTTTGAGAAGGGAGCGGCAATAGTCCATGACCACAATTCTTGAAACAGAAAGACTCTACCGCCGATTCGGCGGGGTACTGGCAACCAACGACGTGAACATAAGGTTCGGGGAAAAAAGGCTCAAATCCATCATTGGACCCAACGGCGCGGGAAAGACAACACTTGTAAATGTAATTACCGGCAGGCTCCCGGCCTCATCAGGCCGCATCCTGTTTCGAGGAAAGGATATAACCAACCGTCCGCCTCATAGCCTTATAAAAATGGGGATCTGCCGAACCTTTCAAATTACCAGCATTTTCTTGGGTCTTACAACCTTCGAGAACATAAGGATATCACGACAGGCAAAAAAGGGAGGCTCCTTTAAAATCTTTTCTTCCAGAGACAGCCTGGTGCAGGTCTCTGAAGAGGCGTGGAAGATCATTGAGGATTTGGAGCTTGTTGACCAAGCCGGAACCCTGGCAAGGAATTTGGCCCATGGAGACCAGCGCCTTCTGGAGGTGGGGATGGCCCTTGCAGGAGAACCCGAGTTGCTGTTTTTGGATGAGCCGACCGCTGGAATGTCCCCGGCTGAAACAGAACATATAGCTCAAATGATAAAGAAACTGAGCGAAGAGATTTCCATTGTCCTCATAGAACATGACATGGATGTGGTTATGAGCATATCAGATGAGATAACAGTCCTTCACCAAGGACGTATAATAGCGGAGGGAACCCCTGCCGTAATCCGCGGGGATGAGAAGGTCAAGGAGGCATATCTTGGTCACGAATGACCCGGGCATCAGGCCCATCCTTGAACTGAAGGACATTCAGACATACTACGGGAGGAGCCACATAATCCAGGGGCTTTCGATGCACCTGG
>Ga0210056_1005117_pt1 | contig 9995 bp, 5 predicted proteins | sample CryGeyCG2014_080_2_FD_183965 | JGI IMG/M metagenome (GOLD analysis project Ga0210056, IMG submission 183965) | Groundwater microbial communities from aquifer - Crystal Geyser CG07_land_8/20/14_0.80 (SPAdes) (version 2) | ecosystem: Environmental > Aquatic > Deep subsurface > Groundwater | place...
AATCCGGATTCTTCTTCCTTCCCCGATTCCACATATTATATATTCTCCTTCCTCGCTCACTGAAATATCCTCAGCAAACGTGAAGTTCAACTGAGCATCGGAGGAAATGCCTTCGCCGCAGAAATCATGTATGACGATGAAATCAGGCATCATCAGGATAATATACCGACAATGCCAGACCTCTCTCCCTTTATCAATGTACTGCCCCCTGAATATCTTCACTCCGCCATAGTCGAAGACTTTCAGATCTGAGCAATAGTCGATTCGTTCTATGCCAAAATGACCTTCGTAATCAATCTGACTTCTGCCGTTCAGGGTTACCGTATTGTGGGCGGGAGTGCTCTGGAAATAATTACGAAGATCCAAAGGCCCATTATAACAATAGGTGCCCGGGTCAACAAATATGTCGTTCCCAAAAAGAGCCAGATTCACACTCAAAAGGTCACCGTGGCGATGGCCGTAATTATGAATAGGCTCCTTAATGGAGGCAGAGAATATACAATAATGATAGCCCTGCCGGCTTGTCTCCTTATATATAGCAAATTGTGCGTTATCCAGGACTAACGTCTCAGCCGTTTCACGTCTGGATGGTATAGGTTTCACGGGACCGACAAACCAGAATGCACCCTCGCTGGGATGTTCCTGAATGACCGGTGTTCCTCCAGTATTCCCCCACATCCATGCTATATCGGCGATTGTCCTGATGTTCATTCGGCTTCTGTCAACAGATAGCCCAAGAAAAGTACCTTCGTCCCCATCTCCAAGCAAAGGGAGGTTTCTGTCGGGCTTCGCAATCGCAAACAGAGCCGATAACATCTTATTAATGTCCTGCCGCCACTTCTCCACAGTTCGTAAGCCCATACGCTCCGCTATCACTGTTGTATAAAGATAAGCCTCGCATACTTGTAAAATGTATGAAGAACACAATTCCTCGTGGGTACCATCGCTCAAGAACTGCATCTTCAATTCTTCTGTGAGCACTTTATAACCTTTATCTTCCCAAAAAGATGCCTCTTTGAACTCTCCAAAGAGTATTCCTGCAAGGAAAAGAGTGGCCCCTTCCATAATGAGATGATTATTCCGGAAACCGCGGTCTTCCGATGTCAGGTGATACTGCAAGTAATGGATATGAAGATAAACCCAGCACCAGAATTTCACCTTTGACTCTTTGCCGAAATCCGGACAATCGCAGAAAAGCGTATATGCAGCGAGCCAGTGATTCAGGCGGATCGCCACCTCCATTGCGGATATCCAGTTTACACCCATCAAATACGGGTTTTCTTTTGTCCAGCCTTCAAACTGATTCCAGAAGACATCAAAATGTTCAGACGACCCGGATAAGAAGTAGGCCTTCCCTAAAGTCAGCCAATGCAGATGCCGGTTCAACTCCCATGTCGTGCGCAGATCACCCGTCGTTGCCGAATTGCGTGTAGGAATTTGTCGAAAGTATACGAGAGGCCAGATGTTTTCATTGATAATCGTTGAGTGCCAATGGATATTAGAGCCGAGATTAACCTGATACGCCCGGAAAAGGACCAAGCGCCCTTTGGCCGCTTCTGAGGCGGCAGTGAAAATCATCTCCTCCTCTTCAGGATGGTCACGTTTAAATTTCTGCTTGAAATTATCATTACCGACCGGCAGGAAAACCTCTTTTAAGCGATTCTCCCATATAGAGAATATTTCCGGGAGATGACTGAACCTATTCTGGTTCTCTTTCGTCAAACAATCCAGCAATTCTTTCTGATCCGGCGCCCAGGCCATATACCGTCGTTCCCGTGCCATATTTCTGAGCCGCCGTGCCTTAAAAAGGGCTTTATCCTTTACCACACGAATCGCTTCCCGTGGGGGCTTGCCATGGAGGTCCTGTAGAAGTTTTTTTGATTTCTTCAGTACATTCATTGATGATTCCTGATCAAATCATCGATCTGAAAAGACAGGTTCGTAATATTTTCAGCCTCGGCCAAGGTCACGAGATCAGATTCCTGGCCGGCAACGGCCATCAGAAAAGCATCCATCTCTGCGGTCAAACCTTTGTCCATTTGCTTTGAACGAAGATTCTTCGTAAATCTCCCCATGACTTTCAAGGACTGGAAGTCATCAATAATAATAGACGTCTGGTCCGCATGGATCTCAATATATTCTTTCCCGAGAGATTTGTTTCCAACACAAGTATAGAGCAGAGTTCCTAATGATCCGTCACGGTACTGCAAACTTGCCGTAAGTGAATCATAAGTCTCAATTCCGGAATTCCTGAAGTAAGCGGCATCCGCACTTAAATCGACGACTTCTTCTTTGACCAGGAATTGCATAACATCCAGGAAATGACAGCATTCGCCAATTACGCGCCCTCCACCGATGTGGCGCTGCTGTGTCCAGTTGTCAGGGGAGATGAAACCGGCATTGACCCGGTACAAAATCTGAACAGGCCTTCTTAATTTCTCTAACATTCTCACTGCTTCCTGAATATATGGTGAGTAACGCCGATTGTAACCAACAGTAAAGATGACGTCCGCATTCTCGGCAGCTTTGGAAAGCTCCTCAAGTTCCGCCCGATGAATCGCCATGGGTTTCTCCAGGAGCACATGTTTCCCGGCTCGAATCGCATCCGCGGCCATAGATGCATGCGTATCATGGCGGGTTGCGATAATCACCGCATCTATAGACGGATCGGCAATGATTTCCTTATAATCCGTTGTACAGTATTGTGCGCGATACTTCTGGGCAGCTTTTTTTGCATTTACGCCGCTGCGATTACATACTGCAACAAGAGAAGCAGAAATTTTACTTTTCAACAGGTTTGGAATATGCTGCCGCTGGGCAAATCCGCCCGCACCAATAACACCAAGACGCAGCGTTCCTTTCCTGACAACCTTGGGCTGTATACGAACTTTCCTCTCCTGAATATCATTCGGCTTTCCCCGGTCATATTGAATTAAGACTGCGATCGAATCAGTGGCCCCTTCTTGAAGAATCCTGTATACAGATGGCGCTTCTTCAATCGGAACCCGTTGAGTAATCATAGGATCCATGATTAGAATCCCTTCTTTAACAATTTCCATGAACTCCTGCATATTTCTGTTCAGTGTCCATCTCACATAGTCGATGGGATAATCTCTGCCTTCGAATTCATACTCGGGATCATAACGTCCCGGTCCATAGGAACACGAGATCCTGACCTCAATCTCTTTTTCATAAAATGGAGAGCGCTTGAAGCTCAAGCCGACATCGCCGACAATGACCAGGCGGCCTCTCCTTCTCAGCATTGCCATTCCCTGATGTGCGGGTTCATCGCTTTGTGTTGCAGCACACAACAAGACTGCATCAGCACCAACTCCAAGGCTGAAGTCAAGTACCGTACGAATTGCAGATTCTGCACTCTCAGGCCTGAAGCTGTTGTCAATGCCCATTCTTTTCGCAACTTCCACTCTGTTTTCCTTAAGGTCAATACCCATAACCCGGCAACCCGAAATCTTCAGCAATTGAGCCGCTAAAAGGCCGATGATGCCCAGTCCAACGACAACCACTCTGTCACCCAAGCCGCAGTCAGCCTGTCTGACCGCATGCATGGCAATGGCCCCGATAGTCGCAAACGATGCCAAAGATGGGTCCAAGCCTTCCGGTATTTTGGCTGTCAGGTTCCTCGGCACGGCAACGTATTCCGCGTGATTTGCTATACCCGAACCTCCGCAAGCCACAAGATCGCCCTTCTTCAGATCATGAATCCCGTCACCAACCTCTATGACTTCGCCTGCCAGACTGTATCCCTTAGGCCACATAGAGTTCTTATAGTTCTCTCGGGCCTTTAATGTTTCGCTGAACCCTTCGCGGATGATCTTCTTCAGCGCTTTCTGGTACAATTGCATATCAGGGAACCGGCTTGAAGATGCTGTCTGTTTCTCTTGAGAGCTTCTGGCCACGGATACCTCGGTTCCAACACTGACCGCAGAATAATAGGTCTTAACCAGCACGCCTCCTTTGAAACACGTAGGAGCCGGGACTTCTTCAACCACAAATCCGCGATCAAGAGTCTTGAATATTTGCTTCATTTTAGAATTCCACCTCACTTATAAGTGTTTATATCTTTATCGTATGATTGATGAATAGTTTGCCGTACCATTCTGCTTCAACCTTGCAGGCATGTGATTCTCAATAGCCCTCCATTGGACAAACGATCCGCTTCATCCAAAGACCGATAGTAATCAGCTTTGTATAAACATCTTCCACCACAGGGCCAGATTGAGCAAGTACCATCTGCTTCGAGTATATTTGTCTTCTCGAAGTATCGTCTTTATTTCGTCCATGTTAAAATAATCCGTACTGCCGGCAAAAGACAATACTTCAGAGTGTGCTCGCTCGCCCAGCTTATCAAAAAACCATTCGTGTATTGGAACACCGAATCCCTGCTTTTTTCTATGGATGATGGCGTCCGGAATGACGCCTTTCAATGCTTTTTTCAGGATATATTTTTGAGTGCCATTTTTCGTCTTCATGCCAGAGGGTATACTCATGACAAACTCAACGAACTTATGATCCAAGAATGGGACGCGACTTTCCACACTCACGCCCATACTCATCTTGTCTACACGCATGAGCAGCAGTTCTGGCAGGCGATAATTCAAATCCAGATACGTCATCCAGTGAAGAGAGGACTTGTCCCAGGCTTTCTCCTGAAATCTTTGGAAAATGGGATCGATGGCTTCCCAGGATGAATAATTCTTAAACTTCTTATTCAGGCGTGTTGAAAGAAGTTTCCTTTTATAGGTGTCTCTGAATGATTCGGCGCCCCCCCAGAAAATGGGTCGTCCCATGACATTTCGATGCAATTGCTCGTACCCAGGGCCCTGATCCCGACCCAATAATCTTAGCGCCGCTAAAGACAGGCTTCCCAATAATTTCGGAATTCTATTCATTCTTTCTTGCCGTTCGATGTTCTCTTTCCAGGGAAGATACCCCCAGAAGAGCTCATCTGCCCCCTCTCCGACTTGACAGACTATTACACCTTTTTTACGTGCCAACTCTGAGACATAGTATAAAGGGACACATACAGGGTCGGCAATGGGTTCATCCTGCAGATACACCATCTTTGGTAAAAAGCTGATCAGGTCATCAACGCTCAGAATGCGTTCGTGGTACTCCGCTCCAACTTCACCGGCCATCATGCGGGCGTAATACGTCTCGTTCTGGTATGTTTTGTAGTCACCATCGTATCCAATGGTAAAAGTTTGAACAGGGGTATTCTGCCCTTTCGAGAACAGGGCTGCATTGGCACTGGAATCAATGCCGCCTGAAAGAAATACGCCAACCGGCACGTCAGCCATTTTGCGCAATTGCACGGACGTTTCTAACTCATTCAACAGACGGGCCGCAATTTCATCCTCTGAAATACCGGTAAAAGGTGTTGTATGATCCCACATGTCCCAATAACGATCTTCCTTATACTGGCCATCTTTTTTGACATGAAGGTAGGTCCCGCCGGCCAATTTCTTTATACCCTCGAACAGTGTAGACGGCGGTGGAGTGGCCAGAAATGACAGGAAATAATACAATGAAGTCTCATCAACATTTTTTTTCTGGTCAGGGTCCTGAAGCAGTGCTTTGATTTCCGACGCAAACGTAATGCGGCCGTGGTGAATACTATAATAAAGGGGTTTTATGCCCATCCGGTCGCGAACCAGCCAGAGCTCGCTACTTCTTGTGTCCCATAGAGCGATTGCAAACATCCCCCGAAAGCGATGAATACAATCGATGCCCCACTCTTCAAAAGCATGCAGAATCACCTCCGTGTCCGAGTGGTCTGTTTTCCATGTATGGCCGCCTATCCTGTTGAGCTCTGATCTGATTTCCAAATGATTATAAATCTCGCCATTAAACGAGACCCAGAGAGATCCGTCTTCATTGCACATGGGCTGCTTCGCGCTGGATGACAAATCCACAATGGATAATCTGCGATGCCCTAACCCGGCTTTACGGTCATCGGAAATCCACAAACCCGCATCATCAGGACCTCTATGGACCATGGTATCTCTCATCCGCATGAGGTACGGTTCAGATAATTCAAAATGACTATGATGAAAAACGAATGCCCCGCATATTCCGCACATGACTGTTCTCTCTCGCTGGTATGATTTTCTTTTTACACGGTAGACGGTCGAACCGATATGGCCGGATTTGTTCCTGAGGGTCTATTGACGCAAGGTGAATAATTAGCCAGGCCGAACAAATGTTTTATAATGGTAATACATTTGGGAAAAATAAGCAAAACCCGAAAGTATTTTGGTGAACGCTGCCCCTTTTACGCCAAAAAAATAAACGAGCAGCACAAAGCCGAGGACATTTGAAATACCTACAACAAATGCACTGTTTCGGAGTTCTCTGCCGAGTCCCTGTGCTGAAAGAAACCTATTTATAAAATCTCCGAAACCATACAAGACACAGCCTATTGATACGCTATAGGCCAACGGCACTGCAACAATGAATTCTCGTGGATATAACAGCACAATTACTTTCTTAATTACTAGCAAAAATACAAGCAATGAACCTGATGACAATAAAACTGTAACCACTGTCACCTTTTTTGGAATGAAGTCCCTGCTGGCAAAATCCTTAAAAAATGTTGTCCCCACTACACCCGGAAGCATGGTTAATGGCATAGAAATGGTCACCGCCAGGGAATAAAAACCAACGTTCGTATTGTCTATGAAATAGCCGATGGAAATGCCGGCAATCTGTCCGGTTGCGACACCTGCCAGCACACCGATATACACATGGAAACCATATGTTTTGTTTTCCTCCCAAATCGCAGCCATATATTTTTTCACATGGTCATATCTGGGCTTCAACCTAAACAGCATAAATACAACCAATAAAGAGAGGGTTGCCAGCTGGATAGACAATGCAGAGATTAAAGATAAAGGTACAAAATAATTAAATAGGATCGCACACAATAAATACAAGAGACTTGGACCGATCCGAAAGATTGAGAGGTCATAAATCCTGTTGTCGCCTTGCATAATACTCTCAAGACAGAGCTGGAAGGGAAAGACAAAAAGGAGAGGGGAAACCATTCTAATGGTTCGTCCCAAATCATTATGGAAAATACGCCCTTCAAGAAATGAGAAGAAGAACAAAATAACAATGAACGCGGAAGAAACCATCGCGGCGCATAAAAATAGGTTTCCAATTAAACGACTCCTCTCTGTCTGATCTTCATTCTTTGCCAGGAGCCTGCTGCCTGAAATAAAAATACCCAATGTCAGAAAAACGACTACGAAAGAGAATAGATTCTGTAAGAATTTCAGATCACCATAATGCTCTGGACCGAGCAAACGAGTGTTTACAATGCTCACGCATATACCGACAAATATACTGAGCAGCATGGAAACATAGAGAATACCTACCTGCTTTGTTTTTTTCCTCATGGCAAGGGACCTGAAATAGGATCTATTCATGTTGGCAACACTTGTGAGATTGAACCAATTATTCATATGATGATTATTAACCTAAACATTGGGCACTCTTTTACCACGGCCCTCTTTAAGCGAAATTAGACGATTGAATCCGGCACAGAATGGAAGAATAGATGATGGAGAATCTTCACGATTCGTTCCACAGCCTTACCGTCCCAATATTCCGGCAGTCTGCCCGTCTTGCCTCCTTTTTCCAGAATCCCGAAGGCAGTCTTTATAATCCTGTCTTTGTCTGACCCAACGATTGTATTTGTGCCTTCCCACACGGTTACAGGTCTTTCCGTATTCTCCCGCAGAGTGAGACACGGAACTCCAAGAACTGTGCTTTCCTCCTGAAGTCCTCCTGAATCAGAGAGGACCATTTGAGCCGTGCTCAGAAGCGAGAGAAAGTCAAGGTACCCTTGCGGCTTCAACAAGATCAAATTCCGCATCTGCTGGACTCTTCTGTCCAACCCGAAGAGTTGTAATTGTTTGTCCGTCCTGGGATGCACAGGAAAGACAATCGGTATCCTTTCCTGGATTTCATCTATTGCATCAATGATTGCCGTTAGGGTTTCTGGTTCATCAACATTGGAAGGACGATGAAGTGTCAGAAGAGCGTAGTGTGAGGTTGTCCCATCGTTGGAAAGGCCAAGTTTTTGAGCGATGTCCGATTTAGCAGCCCTTTCTTTGTGTTCCAGCAGCGTATCAATCATGGCATTGCTCACAAAGAAGATCTTATCCGATGGAATGCCCTCTGCTATCAGGTTTTCATCGGCGTCTTTGGACGTTGTGAAGAGAAGATCGGAAAAAGCATCGGTTACAATTCTATTGATCTCTTCAGGCATGGTCCGATCACGGCTTCTGAGACCAGCTTCCACATGCGCTATGGGTATGCATAGCTTAGATGCCACGACGCTGCATGCCAGGGTCGAGTTCACGTCTCCCACAACAAGGACCAAGTCAGGTTTCTCGGTTAAGCAGAGTTTTTCAAAAGCGGCCATGATTCCCGCAGTCTGTTCAGCATGAGAACCCGACCCTATCTCCAGATCCACATGCGGCTTGGGAATGTCTAAATCCTCAAAGAAGATCTTAGACATCTTGTCATCATAGTGCTGGCCAGTGTGTACGAGTACGGATTGGAACTCCGGGTATTTTTGTAGTTCCTCCATGAGTAGAGCAATTTTCATAAAGTTTGGCCTTGCCCCAACCACATTAAATATTTTCTTCATCGCCACATCTCACAATACAAAGTTTACTATGGAGAAAACCTCAAATTTCCATATAGATCCACTTAAACCATAAACTACCTTTCGTCAACTCCCACCTGCTTTAGAACCCTCTTGCACAGTCCCTATAATCACCGATCGCAATCCATAATCTAAAAAGACCAATCGTAAACATGCCCATCATCCTCCATGCAGGTGAGCGTCCAGTTTCTTTTTTATTTCCGCAAGAATAAAACCGGCACCCTTATCGCTTAAGTGTGTATGGTCTCCATAATTGCTGTAGTCTGATCTGAAATCCCGATAGGTTTCTGTATTGAAATCCCAAATGATGTCGCCGTCTGAAAACAGACGATTAATCCGTTTCTGATATTCCTTATAATCCGTTTCGAATTGAACGTAACGGTCATATAGGTAAGGGTAATAGTAACCGAATATCTTTATATTATGCTGTCTTGCCAATTGAATCAAATTTTTCAGCTCTTCTAAGGCTAAATCATCCGGAGCTATTTTCATATCTTCCGGATATTGACGCAATATCCGCGCTCTGATATCTTTTACTGGAATTTTGCTTTCCCCAAGATAATAGTCATAAGCACCGTATGCATTCCACCTCATGGGTTCCATGCCCTGCCATACCTTAATCCTGTGAATATAGTATTTGATGCTTTCCAATGAACCCAAGCTTCCCAGAATCTCTTCAGATACCATGTGGGATGTCTTTATTTTGTGATCCTTTGTAATATATGGGGACAGGCAAATAATCAGGAAATTCAATTTTCCTTTTTGTATGAGGTTCTTGGTGATTCTGGCTAACCCCATTATATTCCCCCCGTTTAAGGAAGCGTTATATACCCGATATGGAAGAAGGTCACGAGTATCGAGATTGTCTGAGACAGACGGCCCGATAAGAACCCCATCAAAGTTGGAGGGAATATAGTTAAAGGAAAGCAGATATTTTGATGTTCTTTCATTATTGTATATGGTGACAGCCCGGCCCTTCATATTTCCAAAAATACCGTAAGGATTTAAATAGAGGTTAAAGGCCGCGACCAAACCCATAAAAAATAAAGAAAGAAAAATACCGTTGTAAAAGAATTTTCTAAAAGTCAAAATACAAAAACTCCTTCGGGATTGTCGAATTGAGATATAAGAATCCGAGAAACAAACACCCAACCACGGTGGCCATCTTCAGGATGGAAGGCCGGAAGGTTTGCTCTAATTCGTTGGTAACGTTCAAAAGTTGTGGCAAATAAGGAATTGAATAAATCACGACCACTTTCTATGATTAGGATCTGGAAAACCATAATCAAAAGAAAGGGTC
>Ga0210056_1005124_pt1 | contig 9990 bp, 13 predicted proteins | sample CryGeyCG2014_080_2_FD_183965 | JGI IMG/M metagenome (GOLD analysis project Ga0210056, IMG submission 183965) | Groundwater microbial communities from aquifer - Crystal Geyser CG07_land_8/20/14_0.80 (SPAdes) (version 2) | ecosystem: Environmental > Aquatic > Deep subsurface > Groundwater | place...
TAGATTAAACGATCTCAAGCCAAAGCATATAAAACTATTTCCTGTTTTTTCTGCTGTAGACCTTTTATGCCTTGGCGCAAAGATAAATGTTGTCATTTTTTATCTTGACATATTACCGCACTACTTTCCTACCTGCCGGTAGGCAGGCTTTTAATTCACAAAAAGAGTATATAATGAAGACATTAAATCTGCTTCAAGGGTAAGTAAAATGTGGGTAAAACTTTTTTGGAGGTATTGCGACTATCTAGGGAGAAGAAACCAAAATTTTGAACCGAGGCCTTCAGTACTTTCTACGCCTACGCTTCCGCCGTGCAGCTCAACGATGTGCTTGACGATAGAAAGCCCAAGGCCAGTTCCTCCGAGCTCACGCGAACGCGCTTTATCTACCCGGTAGAAACGTTCAAATATGCGGGGAATGTCTTTTTCGGGGATACCGATTCCTGAATCCTCTACGATAATTTTGACTTTACCGTTTATTTCTTCACTAAAGATTCTGACAGAACCTTTTTCTTTGTTAAACTTTATTGCATTATCGATTAAATTGGTAACCACCTGCTCTAATCTGGCCTTATCAGCTATTACCGAAATACCAACAGGCAACTCATTTTTAATTTCTATATCCTTCTTTTTTAACTGAGACCTAAAACCAGAAATAACACCTTCAACCTGCTGCCTTAGATTAAAGCTTGTCTTCTTAAGTATTATTTCTTTTGATTCAAGGTGTGACAAAGAAAGTAAATCATTGACCAAACTATCAAGACGCTCAGCATGTTTATGTATAATATTTAAAAAATTGCGGTTATTTTCTTTGTCATCTAAAGCCCCCTCCAGAAGCGTTTCCACAAATCCTTTAATAGAGGTAAGCGGGGTTTTTAGTTCATGAGAGACATTAGCCACAAAATCACTTCTTACGGTCTCCAGCCTTCTTATCTCGGTTATATCATGCACAACCACCAAACATCCGCTAATAACGTTATTATCAAAAATTGGCGTAGCGTTAACTTCAAATATTCTGCGCACTGGATAAATAAGTGCTACCTCGCTTGATACAGATTTTTCTCTTTTTAGGGCCGCACCAATAACTTCAGCGATATCGTTATTGCGTATTGCCTCCAGAAATACTTTTCCTTCAACATCTTTTCTTGCGATACTAAATATTTTCTCAATCGTTGGATTTACCGAAACTATATACCCTGCCTTATCTATAATAATAACCCCCTCAACCATGCTATTAAAAATAGCAGCCAGCTTCTGATTCTGCGTCTTGACCTCTTTAATTTTATCTTCTATATCCTGAGCCATTTTGTTTAAGGTAACTGCAAGTTCTCCTATTTCATCTTTGGAAACCTGTATAATCCTGCGGCTAAAATCGCCCTTTGAAAATCTACGAGAAACCTGAATCATCCTGTTAATCGGCCTTATAGTTTGGGCTGCTATTATTGAGCCTAAAACAAAAGCTAAAACTAAAGCAAAAATTAAACCGAATAAAACTGCCTTACGAATCTCATTTAAAGTCTTTTCCACGCTCTCAAGAGGAAGCGCGAGCCTAACCACTCCTATAAGTTCTTTATTTTCTTTTATAGGTAAAGCAACGTATAGCATATCTATCTTTAGTGTTGAGGAATAGCGTGTATCTATACCAACCTCATTGACCAAAGCTATCTTTACCTCCGGCCGATAAAGATGATTCTCCATTTCTGGAATTTCTTTTTGTGACTTTTCTGAATCAGCAAGAACTTTGCCAAGATTATTAATTACAGTAATGCGACATTTTATTTTCCCACTTAAAGTAGCAATGAGTGGTTCTAAATGCACAATATCTTCTTTCTTAATATTTTCAGCAGTAATTTGATTTTCAACTAGATAGGCCTGATTGATTAAAGAGACTTGAATATTATGGAGGGAATTTTCTTCTAAGTTCTTATCTAAGAAGTAAGCGATAAATCCGGAAGAGATCAGGATTACAAAAATATAAGAAAAAATCAGCTTCAGCTTAAAGCTAATCTTCATATTCAAATCTATATCCGTAATTTTTAACGGTAAGAATACGCTTTGCTTCACTCTTTAGCTTCTTACGTAGCGTCCTGATATGCACATCTACTGTGCGGGTCTGGATTTCTATAGCGTTATTGAAACCCCAGATATTATCCAAAAGGTAATCGCGTGATAAAACCCTACCCTTTGCTTTAATCAAGGTCTTTAAGAGCTCGAACTCTTTCGAGGTAAGTTCAACTGGTTTATCTTTAACAGTAAACGCAATCTTAGAAAAATCTATGGTTAAATCGCCTATCTTTAAAATCTCGGGTAACTTATCATTTTCTTTTCCTCTTCGCAGCACTGCCTTTATCCGGGCAATAAGCTCTCTAGGGCTAAAAGGTTTAGTTACATAATCATCAGCCCCCAGCTCAAGGCCTACTACCTTATCTGATTCCTGAGTTTTAGCTGTAAGCATAATTACCGGAATTGCAGCTGTTTTTCTTTCGAGCTTGAGCTGCTTACAAACCTCAAGGCCATCTACGCCAGGCAACATTAAATCCAATAGGATAAGATCAGGATATTTTACATTCGCCGCATCAAGAGCATCTTCTCCATCATGTGCGACTAAAATCTTATATCCTTCTTTCTTTAGATTATAATCCAACATCTTGACTATATCTTTTTCGTCTTCTACGATTAGGATAGTTTCTTTCATAGGAAAGTTTATTACTAGGAGTGAATCTTTATAGAAATTAAGGGTCCCTCTCGTATCCCACAAGGGGAAACCTCTCTAAATTTACTAGCTAATTATATGCGCAATACCTCAATATATCAAGAATATTCTGGATTTAGAGAGATAGTTCCTCGCGAAATTTGTCCATCTTGTCCGGTCATTTTTGGCTGGAAACTGCGTAACTATTTAAGAGGTAAATGAATACAAAATGTCCACCCTTGAGAGGCGGACATTTTTAAACAATCTTAGAAAGTCACTACTTTATCGCTCTCTTTGATTATCTCGTACATATCCTTCATTGTATTAATTGGACACATTTCGGTTCCCTCTTGATTGCGAGATTTTATGCATGTTCCACAGGCAAGGATTTTGCCGCCTGACTTTAAGAGACTATCCGCCTGATCAATCGTGTTAAACTTTTCGGTGCTTATGTTCTGATACTCAACGCCTTTACCGGTCAAAAACACCTTCACTCCATCCTTCTGACTAAGGCAGAAATTGGCGTATCGTAGCGCATTCCAACAAGTCTCCGCGTCATTGCTCGAAATTATAATCCCTATCTTCATTTTACCCTCCATCCCAATTAGACAATCTTTATAGCCTGAACTAGGCATATCCGTTCGCACCCTTTTAGCTTATCGCACTTTGTTTCATCGGTTACTTTACATTTTTGAGTAGCCTTATCAATATAGAGAATCTTCTTTGGGCATAACTCTACGCATTTGGCGCAACCAATACACAAAGATTCGTCAATAATCACAATTTTATTCATTAAAACTCTCTTTAATGGCAACCGTGTTGTGCACAAGCATTATCTACGGTTATTTCCTCAAGCCCGCCCTTAGTGAACTGACTGACGATATCTGCAACCGTTCCCGGAATAGCCCGGTAAGCCTTAATCCCACCCTCATTAAGCTTTTGAACCGCCCGGCTACCCATTCCACCAGTAACCACAGCATCGATCGACTTTCCCATGAACGCATTCATTGGCTGGCACATCCCGTGCGCATGATGCTGGTTCGCATTGTCAATAATCTCTACGGAATCTTTCTCTGTATCAACAATGGTAAAATACGGCGCGCTGCCGAAATGTCCAAAAACTTTTGCATTCTTACCTTCATTTGTTTCTGTTGGAATACATACTTTCATTTTACTGCTCCTCTCTTGGCTATAATAATAGTCTGACATACATCCCTATAAACCTTAACGCTTAACCCCGCTTTATCCAAAAATGTCTTTACGCTCTGTAATGACATTTTAGAAGCTGCATGACTATGGCCATCCATCCCGTGCACCTTTTGCATAATACGTTCTCCTCTTTTATTTATATCTACTATAACAAGCTTGTCTTTGGCCAGCCTAATCATTTCTTTTAAACACCTGACAGGATTCTTGGCATGGTGAATGAAATTAACTGAAATTACATAATCAAAAGAATCATCTTTATATTGCAATCTTTCGGCGTTCATAATCTTAAGAGTTACTAATTTATCGAGTTTTAAAGCTTTAAGACTGGCTTTAGCGACATACTGAGCTTTTCTATCTAAATCAACAGAAGTTAACTTAAAGCCTTTCCTGGCTAAAGCAATAGCCATGTGGCCCTTACCTGTTCCAACTTCTAATATCTTTGCTTTACTAAACTTGGCTTTAGTAATAATTAAATTTCTAGCCTTTGGTATATCGTAGCCGTATTTCTTAAATAGTTTTAGTTTATCCTGATCCTGTTTTACTAAATTATCCATTAGCATACCCTTTTAACCTTTCCGCCTTCTATCTTTAATGCTTTAGCGTTTAGAAGGACATCGGCTATCTTTTTATGAGCTGATTTTATAATATTGCCGAAGGTCTGCCGGGAAATATCCATCTTTTTGGCTGCATCTTCCTGATACAGACCTTCAAAATCCGCAAGCCTGACCGCCTCTAGTTCATCTAGGGCGAGATTCACCTCTTCTAAGCTATCCAAAGGTATACCGCGAGGTTTAAAGTAATTCTTATCTGGACTACATCTTATTCTTCTGCATCTACAAGGCCTGGTCATATACTTTCCTTTTAGTTATTGGCATATGCTAATAATACATTACAACTAAAAATTTGTCAAGCATCACTTTTAGCATGTGACAGAAACAGTCATATCTTTGGCGCTACAGATAATAAAAAAATGTGAGTTGTATCTACCTTACCATCTAGTAGCTACAACTCACATTGTATAATCCTAAACCCACTGCCTCTATTTATGCCGATATTTAATTACTCTAACCTTTTCCAGAGTAATCAAACCTTCTTCGACCACTTTATCAAGAAAAGGCAGCAGTTTATTGAGATTCTCCTCAGTATCGACCAATTCGATTACCACAGGAAGATCTTCGGAAAGACGCAAGAGTTTTGCCGTATGCATCCGGCTATCTGCCCCAAACCCCATAATGCCTCGCGTTACCGTTGCCCCCGCAAGATTCATCTCCCGTGCCTTAAGGACAATCTGTTCATAAAGCGCCTTTCCTCCATAGTTATCTGATTCACCTATAAATATCCGTAAAAGCATTCCTTCTTCGGGTAACTTCATTGTAACACCCCCTTTATTTATACAAATTTAACAGTGTTTTTGAAACAAAATACCCCAAAAATACAGCACCGATGCTCAAGATAACTGATAGAATCACATTCATAAGAGCAATCCGGTATTCGCCGTCTCTCATTAGGTTAAATGTTTCAAGACTGAACGTGGAGAATGTTGTATAACCTCCAAGTATACCGATAAAAACAAAGAGCCTGACATTTGGCGAAATAGCGAAACGATCGACAATCCCCCACAGAAAACCAATCGCCAAAGATCCTGTTATATTCACGACCAATGTACTTATCGGAAAAACTCCACCTGAAAACCGATAATCAAGCCCACCTGCAATGTAGCGCAGGAGCGTTCCGATCGCACCACCCAGAGCTATAACAAAAAACCTCAACATAAACTGACCCTCCTTTTCTTAAAAGTAGGAGTTATCAGCCCTGTTGAGGCGGTTAAAGGCGAACTCCATCGCCTTTGATTTAATTTATCATAGTTGGTTTAATGCGCAAGATAATTCGCAAAAAGAGGTATTTCCTCTTTGGACACCCAGAAAGGGGTCACCATAAAAGCATTCTCTATAAATAGGTAAACAAAAAGGCTACTGACCCTTTTAGATCAATAGCCTTTAGAATTACCTATATTTCATGTTGCCCCTCACTGTGTTCGGGATAAATTTCTTATCCGAAAATGAGAAAAATTTAAGGGTCCCGCTCTTATGAGCCGAAGGGAAACCTCTCTGAATTTATTAGCCTAATTATTGGCGTAATACCTCAATATATCAAGAATATTCTGGGTTTAGAGAGGTTATTCTCTCGCTGAACTTGTCCTATTTGTCCGGTATTCTTTGAACAAGTTAATTTAGAGGGCAACCTCCCCTTTTTCTCCGGTACGTATTCTTATAGCATCATCAACAGGATAAATAAATATTTTACCGTCACCGATTTCCCCCGTCCGGGAACTTTCGATAATAGCCTTACTTATGCGTTCAACATCTTTATCTTTAACAATAATCTCAATCCTGGCCTTAGGAAGAAGTTCTATCTTATATTTTTCTCCCCTCCATTGCTGCACAACTCCATTCTGCTTACCATGACCTTCAATTTCTGAAATCATAAGCCCAGTTACACCTGCAGTACTCAGCGCCTGACGCACATCATCAACACTTTCCTGCCTAATAATAGCTTCTATTTTTTTCATTTTATCCTCCCAAAAATAATAATTTTATTCTTTATCAACCTTAATAAAAGAGTACGCCGGCTTTCTCCCGGAAAATTCAGGATAAGCGGAATTACCATGTTCTCCAATATCCAAACCTTCGATTTCTTCCTTAAGACTTACCCTGATACCCATTGTATATTTTAACACTAACCAAAAGACCAGAGAAATCAAGAAAGTAAAAATTGCTACTCCCAATATCCCTGTGAGCTGAGAGATCAAAAGCTTTGTCCCCCCGCCGTAAAATAAACCATTGCTAATGGATATACCCGCAATCTTATCTTGTGCAAATAATCCCACGCAAAGCGTACCAAAGATACCATTCACTAGATGCACTGAAAGCGCACCTACCGGATCATCAATCTTGATTTTATCAAAGAAAATAACCGCAAAAACTACGAGTATGCCTGCAATTGTGCCAATAATAAGAGAGTTAGGTACACTTACAAAAGCGCAAGAAGCAGTAATAGCGACAAGCCCGGCAAGGCATCCATTTAATGTCATCCCTAAATCTGGCTTGCCTAGTAATATCCATGATAATAAAGTAGCGCTAATCGTCGCCATTGCCGCAGCCATATTAGTAGTAATCGCTACATGGCTAATAGCTATGGGATCAGCTGACATAGTCGAACCAGGGTTAAAACCGAACCACCCAAACCAAAGCACAAAAGTACCTAATGTGGCCATGGACAGATTATGCCCAGGGATAGGATTAATTCTCCCTTTGGTATATTTTCCAAAACGCGGACCCAAAACCAAAATCCCAGCTAAAGCTGCCCATCCTCCTACTGAATGCACGACAGATGAACCAGCAAAATCAAAAAAACCTTTTAACTGCAACCAGCCTCCTCCCCATATCCAATGGCCCACGATAGGATAGATAAACATAGCCATCAGAAACGAGAAAACAATAAACGTGCTATACTTAATTCGCTCTGCTACTGCTCCTGAAACAATAGTAGCTGCTGTTCCGCAAAAAACCAATTGAAAAAAGAATTTTGCCCACATCGGAACACCCGTCCAGGAAAGTGCCGAGTAAACGCCTTTATAAGCTGTACCAATTGCCGGAGAGTTATCTAATCCGCTGGCAAAGAAAAGGCCCTTTAACCCAATCCAAGCATTACCATCTCCAAACATAAGACCCCAACCTAAAAGTAAAAACCCCACTGAAGATACCGCAAAAACAACAAAATTCTTAGAAAGAATATTAACGCAGTTCTTTGAACGCGCAAACCCTGACTCAACCATCGCAAACCCTAAATTCATAAAAAACACCATTTTGGCGGTGATCAAAACCCAAATTGTATCAATCATTATCTTCATCGTCATATCCATAGCTACTTCCTCCTTTTTATTTTATACAGAGCACCCTCTCAACAATTAGCCTTTAGTTAGAATACATAATTTAAATACACTCCACCGTATAATCTATTTTTCTGATTCCCATTATTCTTATCGCTAATATTACCCCAGGGAATAGAATAATTAATATTAGGCTTACAAGTTAAATTCTTTAATAAAGGCACGGTAACCCCTGCTCCTAAAGCTGCGTCCCCACCTTTACCGCGATAATACTGTTTGTTATTAAAACCAACATGGCCTAAAAAATCCAAGCTCAAATTATACTTGCTCAGGACAAACGGTATACTATGAGATAAATTTAGCACCGTATAACTGCCTTGGCCGCCACCATCCTCTTTCTTACCAAAATCATAGTAATAATAAATAGCCGGAGAAAGCAATAATTTGGTAAAAATTATCCCTCCGTAGACCTCACGGCTAAAGCCTCCCGAAGCGCCATCAGAAGGCGCAGCATCCGGAAAATCATAATAAGTAAACCCTGTAGAAAAAGCCACGCTAGAAAAACTATATGTATAATCAAAGAGATAGTCTGTTTCGCTGGATCTTAAACTATCCTTGTTTTGCAGATCGTGATTTAGCCAAATACCTACTTTTATTCTGCCATACTTTGATTCCGGGCTGCGCACATAAAAACCCGGCTGGACTACGGCATCTCCATCTAGCATTATGCCTCTCCACATATATATGGAATTAAAAGCCAAGTCTCCAGAAACTTCAATCCCTGAGGTCGATAAAATACCATCCAATAACCCGCCTTCAGCTGCCTGTGCCGGGCTGAATATTAATACACCTAAAAATAAACTTAAGAATAAACCTGTTTTAAAGCTTTTCATCATTACCTCCTCATAAAAAAAGAAGGCGCTCCATTTCTAGAACGCCTGTGTTAAAAATTACACTTCAATGTGTCTTACATTACTACAAGTAAAGAATACTTCAAACTGGTAACTAAATTTTATCCAAATGTTTTTTGGACTTGGCCCTAATTTTCTGCATCATCTTTACTACACTAACATGAGATACTCCCATGCGCTGGCCAATATCTCTGGTAGATAGACCCTGACTAAAATAATCAAGCAAATCTATCTCCTTAGAATTAAAACCATCGCTCCAAATACTTTGTACTAAAAACTTATTATGGAGATCCTCACGGCAGTCATCACAAGCCCAAAATTCACCAAGAGCATCCTCCAAGGTGGCACCTTCATTATTACTTAAAACCGTATCAACGCTAATGATATTAGAGCACTCATTAATTTTACGAATATAATTTTTTAGATGAAAATAACAACCTTGCAAAATATAGCTATCTGTTTTATCATTAAGTTTACCTTTTAAAAAATTGCTCCAAAGATGAATAGTCGCCTCTTGATAAAGATCGTCATGGTCAAAAGAACGATAGTGCCCATTTAACCGATAGACAATCCTTTTTATAGTTGGCGATAACCTTTGGTTCAACTCTTCAAAGCTCATATTTTAATCCTTAAGTAAATAAAAACGTCTCTATCCCTATTTTTTAAATAAAGATTGAGACGTCTCTGTCTTTAAAAAATAAAGCCCTTCTTAAAAGCATTTTTGCTTTAAGAAGGGCTTCCTTGTCCTAGAAAATGGAAAAGCCCCAAATTATTTTGGGGCTTCTTTGCTCGTTTGACATCTCTGTCGAAATAAGTGTATCATTGTATCATTCTTTGTCAAGAATTATTTTTTCTAAACTATTAAAATAATTATTTAAATAATTAACATACCATTTTTGGATTCATCTCTTTAACAGTTTTGCGATAGAAAACCTCTCTCCCCGTATATAATGGCCTTCTGAAGCTCGAAAATGTCTCAACTATTGCCCTTATTTTCATTATATAGCGAGCATTATATAAAAGAGGAATTGGCCTATTTTGGTCCTCCTACGCTCACTTACAAGTAAACGAGGGTGAGCTTCGGAGGATATAAACGTAGTGCATAAAAATATCACGAAAGGTACGTAAGGAGAAGAAGTGGGGTGGCTGACGGGGAACGATCCCGCAAACCGGTCAAGTCTTTTTTCTCCTGTAAAAGTAAATATGAAACATCGCTTCGTTACCCATAATTTTATACTTTTACCAATTCCAGATTCTGCGGCTGAACAAGTTCAAGCGTTGGTATTTTCTGC
>Ga0210056_1005127_pt1 | contig 9980 bp, 8 predicted proteins | sample CryGeyCG2014_080_2_FD_183965 | JGI IMG/M metagenome (GOLD analysis project Ga0210056, IMG submission 183965) | Groundwater microbial communities from aquifer - Crystal Geyser CG07_land_8/20/14_0.80 (SPAdes) (version 2) | ecosystem: Environmental > Aquatic > Deep subsurface > Groundwater | place...
CCTGGCAAAAAACCAAGACAATTTTAACGCCGCCAGGCATAGGCCAACAGCCGACAGCCAGCAACCAACAATCAACAACCGGCGAGCAGCAGCCAGCAGCAGCTCAGAAGTTAAAAATTCTCAGCGACCAACCAATTTTTGATTATTGGATTTATTCGACAAGCTCAGAACAAGTTTTTTATGTTAATCAAGAGGGTAAAATTTTTAAAATTAAAGAGGACGGCAACGATGAAGCCATTACTTCAGAGCCGATTGAAAATCTCCAGACGATTAAATCCTCTTCTGATGGAAAGCGGGTGTTTATCAAGTCCGGCGATTTAGTTTCTCCTAAATTTACAATTTTTAACAGCGAGACCAAAATTTTTGAACTGCTGCCGGAAAATATTACAGCCGCCGCTTTTTCTCCGGACGCTAAAAAAATCGCTTATTTAGAAACTAAAGCCATTCAAAGTGATTTGATTATTAAAGATTTAGTTAATTTAAAACAGAAACCTAGCTGGATTATCTCAATTTCTCAAAAAGATTTTGATTTGGATTGGATTTCAGCCGAAAAAATTGTTCTTGTTCCTAAATCATCGGCTTTTTATCAGGCTTCAGCTTGGGTGATTGATACTAAAAAGAAAACCGTAAGTCCTTTAGGAGCAGAAGTTAATGGCTTGATGATTAAATGGTCTAGTAATGGGAAAATAGGTCTGCAATTTTCCAGTCAATCAGAGGGAAGAGAAGGCCGCTTGAATTTAATTAACGAACAAGGGCTGGTTCAAGCAGGTTTAGATTTTATTACTTTGCCGGATAAATGCCTAATCTCCGACCCTAAAATTTACTGCGCTATTCCCACAAGCATTCCAGCGAAAACGGTTTTGCCCGATGATTATCTGAAGAGGGCGGTTTATTTCAGAGACGCTCTTTACCAAATTGATATCAGCCAAAATTCTCTTTCAGGGATTTTTACAGAAACCGAGCCGGCGATTGATGCGGCGCGCTTGAATTTGCTTGATAATAAGTTGCTTTTTATAAATAGATACGATAGTAGACTTTACAGCTTAGAAATATAGAAATGAAACGTTTTTTTAAAAGACTTGCTTTGTATGCCAAACTGCCGGAAATGCGGCTGTTTTGGTTTTTTTTGCCTTTTTTAATTATTCTTTTAGCGATTAATATTTTTTATCTTCCTCAATTATGGGTTTTTGTTAGTTTGGCAATTTTTTTGGTTTTGGGAGCCATAATTTTAGTTAATAATCTTCGCTTGGCCCGTTCAAATTTAGAAATTAAAATTGAACGCAACGAATTAAAAAACATTATCTTCAATCTTAGAGACGGCGTTATCGCTTATGACCCGAATTTTAAGATTTTGATTTTTAATCGAGCGGCTGAAGAAATCTTTAATCTTAAGGCTCAGAAAGTAATTGGTCAATATTTTAGTCCGGAGCGGGCCCGGGAACCGCATTTTAAATTACTTAGCCAAGCTATTTTTCCTTCTTTGGCGCCAATGGTCGTCCGACGGTCAGAGCCGGGTATTTATCCTCAGATTGTTGACCTTTCTTTTGACGAGCCAGAAATAGAACTTCGGGTGGCTACTGATAAGATTATTGACCCTAATGGTCAGCTTTTGGGTTTTGTTAAATTAGTTCATGACCGGACTCGGGAAATTGAACTGCTCCGTTCAAAAACCGAATTTATTGCCATTGCTTCTCATCAATTGCGGACGCCGCTGACCAGCATTCATTGGGCGCTTGAATCTTTAGCTAAAGAGAATTTAAATGAAAGCCAAAAAGAATTAGTTAATACTGCCCTTGGGGCCTCGGCTAAACTTTTAAAGACAGTTAATGATTTATTAGATGTTTCTAAAATTGAGGAGGGACGCTTTGGTTATCAATTTGAGAATGTCAATATTATCAGTTTCATTGAGGAAATTATTAAAAGCATGAAAGATTTTGCCAAGCAATTCGGTGTTAAAATTTATTTTCAAAAACCAGCCGAGCCATCAATTGCTCTCTCGGTTGACCCTCAAAAATTATCAATGGTTATCTCCAACCTTTTTGATAATGCCATAAGATATAATGTGCCAAACGGCGAAGTGGTGGTAGCTGTAGAACGCGTTAAAGACGAGCCCTATATAAAAATCAGCGTTAAAGACACTGGAGTTGGAATTCCGGCAGATGAAATTAATAAGTTATTCACCAAATTTTTCCGAGCGGAAAATATAGCGAAAATTTCTCAAGAGGGGTCGGGCTTAGGGCTTTATATCGCCAAAAATATCATTAAGCGCCACGGCGGCGAGATTTGGGTTGAATCCGAAATTAACCGCGGCAGCACTTTTTACTTCACTTTAGCCACTGACCCGAAATTAATTCCGCCGAAAGAAATTGTGTACGGAGAGGAATAAAAATCGCAAAACAGACGCTAAATTTTCGCGTCAGTTTTGCGAGCGAGCAAAGCGAATATGCCGGAACTTCCTGAGGTTGAGACAATTAAAACTCAGCTTGAAAAATTGATTGTTGGCAAAAAGGTTGAAAAAGTTGAGGTCGGCTTACCAAGAATGGTCAAGCTGTCTTTGGATAAGTTTAGGAGAATTGTTGTGGGTTCAAAAATAAGAAGTATCAAGCGAAGAGCGAAAATTTTAATTTTTGAACTGTCTAATGGTTGGAGTATGCTTGTACATTTAAAACTGTCCGGTAGATTAATTTTTCGCAGAAAGGGTGAAGCATTAAAAGATGAAGACACGAAGTGGAATCACTTAATTTATCATTTTAGCGATGGTAGCCGGCTTTTTCATAATGATTTAAGACAGTTTGGCTATGTTAAACTTATTGAAACCATTCAACTAACTGATTTTTTCAAAAAAGAGAAATTAGGGCCGGAACCCCTTGAAAGAGATTTTAATTTTAACGATTTTTTAGTAATCTTAAAACGAAAACCTAAAGCAAAAATCAAGCAATTTTTAATGGACCAGCGAAATATTGCCGGTATTGGCAATATTTATTCTGACGAAATTCTTTTTTTCGCCAAAGTGCATCCCCTAAGAAAAATTAGCGGCCTAAAACCTGAAGAAATCAAAAAGATTTTTGAAGGGATAAAGAAAATATTGCCTGAAGCATTGAAATTCCAGGGTTCCTCTGTGGACCTCTATCTTACTGCTTTTGGCAGAGAAGGGGAATATGTGCCGCGGCTAAAAGTTTACGGCCGGGAAAAAAAGAAATGCAAAAAATGTGGCGGGACTGTCCAGCGCCTCAAAATTGGCGGCAGAAGCGCTCACTTTTGTCCTCAGTGTCAAAAATTATGAAGAAGTATATTTTTGTAGTTGGTGGGGTAATGTCGGGCGTTGGCAAAGGCGTAGCCGCTGCTTCAATTGGAAAGATTTTACAATCCCGAGGTTTTAAGGTCACGGCTATTAAAATTGATCCTTATGTCAATGTTGATGCTGGCACAATGAACCCTACTGAGCATGGGGAAGTTTTTGTTTTAGATGATGGTATGGAGTGCGACCAAGATATGGGGAATTATGAACGATTTTTAGACCAGGATTTGTCCACAGACAATTATATGACTACCGGCAGCATTTATCAGGCAGTAATTAATCGGGAAAGAAATTTAGGTTATGGTGGTCGTTGTGTGGAAGTTGTTCCTCATATTCCCTTGGAAGTTTTAAGCAGAATTGATAAGGCAATTAAAAAAAATCGAGCTAATATTGTTATTGTGGAAATCGGCGGAACCGTTGGCGAATATCAAAATATTTTGTTTTTAGAGACAGTTCGGATGCTTAAAATTAAAAAACCAAAGGATGTCCTTTTAGTTTTAGTAAGTTATTTGCCTCAACAAACTGAAGTCAACGAGCCCCGTAAATTCAACAAAGTTGAATTACGGGGTGAACTTAAAACAAAACCCACTCAATATGCGGTCCGGACTTTAAATTCGGCCGGACTTCAGCCGGATATTATTTTGGCTCGAGCCATTGTCCCTTTAGATAAAAAACGGAAAGAAAAAATCGCCTTTAATTGTAATTTACAAGAAGAAGAGGTAATTTCTGCGCCTGACGTTGAAAGTATTTACGAGATACCAATAAATTTTGAAAAAGATGGTTTAGGTAATTTAATTTTAAACAAACTAAAACTTCAGCCTCGAGCTCAAGATCTTAAAAGCTGGGAGCGATTAGCTCAAATTATTCGAGGAAGCAAAAAATCAGTAAAAATTGGCATTGTGGGGAAGTATTTTTCTACTGGTGAATTTATCTTAGCTGATGTTTATATTTCAGTAATTGAAGCGATCAAACATGCGAGTTATTATTTCAAGCGTAAGCCAATTATTAAATGGTTAAATACTGAAGAGTTTGAGCGCTCAAATTCAAAACTTAAAAATTTAAAAGAATTCAATGGTATTATCGTACCGGGCGGCTTTGGTAGTCGGGGGACAGAAGGTAAAATTAAGGCTATCCGTTATTGTCGAGAACATAAAATTCCCTTTTTGGGGTTATGCTATGGAATGCAATTGGCAACTGTTGAATTTGCCCGTAACGTTGTTAATCTGAAAAAAGCTAATAGTACGGAAATTGATTCAGAAACTCCGCATCCAGTGATCGACATTTTGCCTGTACAAAAGAAAAATTTAGCTAAAAAAGATTACGGCGCAACAATGCGTTTAGGAACTTATCCGGCAGTCCTTAAACAAGGAACAATTGCCCATTCCGCTTATAAAGAGCACCTTATTTCTGAGCGACATCGCCATCGCTGGGAAGTTAATCCAAAATATATTGAAATTTTAGAAAAAAAGGGGATAGTTTTTTCCGGTTTTTCGCCGGACCGACGTTTAATAGAAATTATGGAACTACCTAAAACAAAACATCCATTTTTTATAGGAACCCAATTTCATCCAGAGTTTAAATCCCGGCCCCTAAAACCGCACCCATTGTTTAGGGAATTTATAAAAGTGGCAATTAAAAGATGATAATCTTTTTATACGGTCCCGATTCTTATCGTCGGCAGAAAAGATTAAATAAAATTATTGAGGAATATAAACAGAAACATTCTAATCTTTCCTGCGATTATTTTGATTTGGAAAATCCGGAAGAACTTTTTAGGTTGAAAGAGTTTAGCAGCCAACTCCTGATTTTTGACAACAAAAAACTGGCAGTCCTGACAAACATTTACGAGACCGATTCAAAAAAATTAAAAGAATTCTTTAAGCCCTATTTAGATTCAGAAGATTTTACTATTTTGATTTCCGAAGAAAATTCCCCGCCTCCGGAATTAAATTTTTTGAAAAAAAAGGCGTTTTCAGTGGAAAAATTCGAAAATCTTAAAGGAGATAAATGGCGGTTTTTCATTCAAAAAGAGGCCCGGGAACGAAATATAGCGTTTACCCCAGGAGCTTTGAATTTTTTAGCCGAAGCGTTTCAGGATGACAGTTGGGGATTGGTAAATGAGTTGAATAAGTTAATCTTGGCTTTTATAAGTCCTATTGATGTAAAAGATTTAGAGAAAATTGGCGATTATCATTACGAATCGCCGGATATTTTTGGTTATATTAATGCGGTTTCTAGAGATTGGCCCTTAGGCCAGCGAATTATTGCTTTGGAGAAATTATTTATCAGCCAGGAAGAGCCGGTTAAAATTTTTAATATTTTAGCAAGCTTAAAGTGGCTGCCAACGAAATTAATTCAAAAACTGGCGGACTACGATATAATGGTGAAATCCGGTAAATTAGATTACGAAGAAGTTTTACTTGATTTAGCGCTGAGCGGGTAAGGGGAATCGAACCCCTATTTCCTCTTTGGAAGAGAGGTATAATAACCATTATATGATACCCGCGTTAAATTTCTTTAATTATATAATATTTCTTGCTTTTTTGAAAGAATAGCGTTAATATAAATTAAAATTAAAATGATTACTGACCTTTATTCCAAAACTCCGAAGCGGATTAGATTACTAATCCTTTTTATAATTATTATCCTGATAGGTTATTTTGTTCTGCGTTTTTTAACGGTTGAAACGAGGAATGTTCCGGAAGATTTCTTAAGGGCGCGGCAGGAGGCATCTCTAATCGCTTCCGAGATTGTGGCTATTTCCAATGAATCAACCAATAATTTAAACGAAATTGCTGAACTTGATAAAGAGGGAAAATATACCGAAGCCCTTGTTTTAATTTCTCAGGAATTGAAACGCAATCGCCAAGCCCGAGAAAAAGCTATTAAACTTTCGGTCCAGCTGGAAACAATGGCCAAAAACCTTAGCCAGATTTCTCCGGCTTCAGCTTCTCAGGTCGCCTTACAAGCAATCAGTTCGGAAACTGCCTTAATTAGCCGATTGATTACTTATAATGAATATCTTACTCAACTTTTAGAAGTTTTGCGAGAGAAGTTTTTAGGGAAAAGCGATGGTGACAAAATCCTTGAGTTGCTTGTTAAAATAAACGGCGAAATTCAGGCCATTAATGATTTAAACCGAAAATTTAATGAAGTAATGGGGGAATTCGATTTAAAGTAGAAGCGGATAAACGCAGATTTTTAAAGATTTATGCCGAAATAAAATGCCTCAGAGGGCATTTTATTTTTGTCGGGACGCCGGGATTCGAACCCGGACTGTATGCTCCCAAAGCATATATGCTGCCATTACACCACGTCCCGAAAAATTTTGGTGGCGGAGGAGGTGGGATTCGAACCCACGAGTCCCTTATGAGGACCATGGTTTAGCAAACCATTCCGTTAGACCGCTCCGGCACTCCTCCAATCTCTTGTAATTATCCAATATTTTTGCTAATTTTACAAGATATAAACTATGGAAACCCAAGGTTCAAAACTTAATACTCAAAACTTGCTCCCGCGGCCGCCGATTGTAGTCGTGATGGGACATATTGACCATGGAAAGACCACTTTGCTTTCTTATATTCGGAAGACAAAAATGCCTAAAGAACCCGGTGAAATTACCCAGTCAATCGGCGCCTATGAAATTGAACACAGCGGAAGAAAAATAACATTTATTGACACTCCTGGTCACGAAGCGTTTTCCAAAATGCGGCAGCGCGGCGCCAAGGTGGCTGACTTGGGAATTTTAGTGGTGGCCGCTGACGAAGGAGTAAAACCCCAGACCAGAGAAGCAATTGAAATTTTACAAGAAAGCAAAACGCTTTTTGTGGTTGCAATTAATAAAATTGATAAACCCAATGCCGATATTGAAAAAGTAAAAATGGATTTAACGCAGGCTGGAGTTTTACTTGAAGGTTTTGGCGGTAATATCTCCTGGCAGGCGATTTCGGCAAAAACCGGAGAGGGGATTGGTGAACTTTTAGACTTGATTTTACTGGCGGCTGACCTGGAAGGATTGACTTACGACCCGACCGCTAAAGCCAGCGGCGTAATTATTGAATCTAGAATGGACAGCCGCCGGGGATTGGCAGTTGCGGTCATTGTAAAAGACGGTATTTTAAGAGTCGGTGATGAAATTGCGACATCAAGCGCCATTGGAAAAATAAAAATTCTGGAGAACTTTTTAGGTGAACGAGTTAAAGAGCTTTCACCTTCAAGCCCGGCTTTGATTGTGGGTTTTGAAAATTTGCCGCAAATCGGTGAGGAATTTTTCAGCGGAAAAGTTGAGTTAGCCGAGATAAAACCAGTCAACCGGGAAATTCGTGAAATTAGCGCTCAGATTGGCGAAGATTCGCGAATTAATTTCATTCTTAAGGCCGATGTTTCCGGCTCGCTTGAAGCTCTTTCTGAAATTGTTAAAACTATTCCTAACGTTAAAATTATCAGACAATCAGTTGGCGATATTAATGACGGCGATGTGAAATCCGCCTTAAACACAAATGCCATTATCATCGGCTTTAAAACCAGGGTTAATAAAGCGGCCGAGAATTTAGCCAAAGCCCAGGACATAAAAATTATCACTTCAGAAATTATCTACGAGCTGATTAAAAAATTAGAAGAGGAAATTGAAAATTTGAAAGAGCCGGAAATTAACGGCCAATTAGAAATTTTAGCGGTTTTTGACAAGCGGGCAGGCAAGCGGCAGGTGATTGGCGGCAGAGTAATCTCGGGAAGTTTTAAAAATAATTTAATTGTAAAAATCCAAAGACAGGAACAAGTTCTCAGTCAGGGCAAAATTTTAAATCTTCAGCGGGAAAAACAGGATGTTAGTCAAGTGAATGAAGGAAAAGAATGTGGAATTTTATTAGAAGCCGATATATTGGTAAATGTCGGCGATAAACTGATTTATTAACAATGAGGCATCGTCCGGAGCGCGTTGCCAATTTAATAAAAGAAGAATTAAGCAAAATTATTGTTCGGGAACTTGAATTTCCCGATTGTTTAGTCACAATTACTGATATAGAAGTTGATAATAAATTAGAGCAGGCGATTGCTAAATTTAGCGTTTTTCCCTCAGAAAAGTTTGAAATGGTTTTGAAAATTTTAGAGAAAAATCGCGGCTATTTACGGCATCTTTTGATGAAAAAAATCAACATCAAACCAATGCCGAAGATTGTGTTTCGGCCTGATTATGGCTTGGAAAAAGCAGCAGGAATTGAAAAAATATTATTAGAGAATAAGATTAAGAAGTAATGGTCTGGTGCCCGAGTAGCTAGGGAACGGTCTGCAAAACCGTTTTACGTGGGTGCAAATCCCGCCCAGACCTCACGAATTGCCGCGGTGGCGAAATTGGCAGTACGCGAGGGACTTAAAATCCCTTGGCCGAAAGGCCGTGTCGGTTCGAGTCCGACCCGCGGCACATCGGTTCGCCTTAACGGCTCAACGAGTAGTTAGCTGTTGAGCCGTTGAATTTCGGCTCAAACATATTTTGGGAAAAGAAAATTTTTTCATTTTTTTTATGTGTCATTAAAAGATAACTTAAAAAGATATTTCTCTAAAAAGCGTCATGTAGCAACTTTAGTTGCTATTATTATTTTATTGATAATAATTGGCCTAAATAATTATTTGCCGGTTGGCCCGGGCAACTATAATCAAAAACAAATTGACAAAATTCATTCTTTTACGCCTTCAGACCATTTCACTTTTGCCGTGCTCGGCGATAATAAAAATAGCTTCAAAATATTCAAAATCTTGTTTGAAAAACGGAGGAGTAAATTCAACAAATTGCTATCATTGATGATAGCAATTTCAAAATAATCTCCGACCCCTGCGCCTGAGTTCATACCCCCTATAATTTCCGTACTTAGCGCTATGACATATCATAGCGCTATACTCTGATATAGCGCTCTAACCGGTTAGAGCGGTTATAAAAATCTCAAAAAAAAGAATGCTAAAATTCAAAGAAAGAAAGAAGGGTCCAGACAAAAAAAGAGCGGAGCCACGATCTTAAAAACCGCCTTTCGGGCGGTTTTATAATTTCAGCGTTAATCAGCGGCTTTATCAGCGTAAATCAGCTTCTCCTATTCAAACTTCACTTTTATTTTTTTAGTTTTTGATTTATTGAGTTTAGGCAAGGTAATTTTTAAAACGCCGTTTTTGATGGATGCCTGGGTTTTGTCCGGATCGATTTCTTGGGGCAAAATAATGGTTCGCGAAAATCTTCCCCAATAGCATTCTTGATGGATGTAATTATCGGTTTTTATTTTTTCTTCCTTTTCCCGCTTGCCTTTGATAGTGATTGAGTCAGGAGAGAGAGAAATATCAATATTTTCAGGATTAACACCGGCAATGGTTGATTCAATAATAAAGGCGCTTGGCGTTTGATAGACATCAACCGCCAGTTCTCCTTCGGCCTCTTCAAAAATTTCTTCAAGCGAAGGTTCTTCGGTCAGCGACTTTTCTTCCAGCTCTTGCTTTGATATCGTTTTCGGCTCTAATTCAACTTCTTCGTCCCTGGAGTTAATCCCTGCCAGTTTTTCAAAAAAATTTTTTGTTTCTTTATCCATCGCTTCGCTCTATCAACGAATAGCGAATAAACTACGAATTTACGAATAAACGAATATATTAATTTCAAAAAATTCGCTTATTCGTTTATTCGGACAGATTCGTTATTCGTTGATTT
>Ga0210056_1005129_pt1 | contig 9976 bp, 8 predicted proteins | sample CryGeyCG2014_080_2_FD_183965 | JGI IMG/M metagenome (GOLD analysis project Ga0210056, IMG submission 183965) | Groundwater microbial communities from aquifer - Crystal Geyser CG07_land_8/20/14_0.80 (SPAdes) (version 2) | ecosystem: Environmental > Aquatic > Deep subsurface > Groundwater | place...
TTTTCAAACCAAAAAGTCGGAAATTTTAAATCTTTAATTTTTCCTGTGTCCAGCAGATAAATAATTCTGCCTCCGTCAATGGAATTTCGAGCGAGACGATCTGGGTGCCAGCTCAAAATTCCCTCCGCCTTTCCGGATTCCAGAAACGACAACATTTCGGCGAACTTAGTTCGCCCCGGTTCTTTGGCAGTTTGAGCTTCGCATAGCGAGGCAACAATTTCAAGTTTTTCTTTGGCGGCAAGTTCTCGCAACTCTGTGAGCTGCGCTTCAATACTCAAAACCTGTCTTTCTTCAGACTCCGAACTTTTTCTTGCGTAAATTATGTATTTCATAGTGAAAAATTTTCTCTTGTTACTTAATCGCTAATTTTCTTTTTCAGCCAAAAATGAATATAAATTGGTAGCCGAGCGCCGAGCCGCAGCGAGGCGCGAGGCGTCAAATTCCTTTACAAATTCCAACTGGCGGTGTATATTGAATATAGCTCGAACGAATTTTTTGCCTCGCCCGCCTGCGGCGGGCGAGGCAATCAGGCAGTCGCGGCGGCTTCGCCGCATTGTTTCAAAACTGCCAAAGAACCGGAAAAAATATCGTCTCGAACCATATTTTATTGAGAAAAAAAGAAAATTTTTCATGGGATTAAACAAATTAAAAAGAAATCAAAAATTAATTTTATTTGATATTGATCGAACATTAATAACGCGTTCTCAGGGCCACGAAGAAGCGTTTTCTGATGCGTTCAAGTCCGTTTATGGCATTGATACTAATATTAGCATCATCAATTATCATGGAATGACCGACCAAGCAATAATCATTAAAGTTTTAAAGAAAAATGGTTTAGCCGAGAACAAAATTAAGCCAAAGATTAAGAAATGTATGAATGTAATGATTAAATCATTTCGGAAGCGAATCCAGAGAAGCACATTTGGGCCGATGAAGGGAGTTAAGAAATTATTGAGAGAGTTATCGAGAAGAAATATCCTTATGGGCCTGGTGACGGGAAATCTTGAAAAGATAGCACGAGGTAAGATGAAAAAGTTGGGCCTAAATCATTATTTTCCAGTAGGTGGATTTGGTAGCGATGACATCAATAGGACAAAATTGGTAAAGTTAGCGATAAAGAGAGCAAAAAAGAAATTTAATTTTAAATTTAATGATAATGTTTTTCTGGTTGGTGATGCGCCGCAGGACATCAAAGCCGGCAAAGATGCTGGTGTTAAAACAATTGGGGTATTAACCGGGATTTATTCAAAAAAAGACCTGTTAAATCGGGGCGCAGATTATGTTTTAGAAGATCTGACTAATATCAATAGTGTGTTGAATATCATATTTCGAAAAGAGAACATTTCAATATTGAATAAAAGAAACATAAAAAGCGGAAAATTAGCTAAGTTAATACCTGAATTTTATGGACTTAAAGAAGTCATTGAAAATAACCCTTGGCATAACAACGAACCAGTTTTTGACCACACCCTTTCTGTTTTAGATAATCTGGGAAAGATCATTCACAATTCAAAAAAAGAAATAAAGCGAACCCTAAATAAAATCGTTGATAAAAATTCGAGAAAGGATTTGTTATATACTGCGGCATTATTTCATGATATTGGCAAAAAGGAAACGATGATTGATCTGGACAATGGGATAAAAAAATGTCCTGGTCATTGCCAAAAAGGGGCGGAAAAAACAGAAAAGATATTAAAGCGTTTTAACCTTTCACCAAAAGAGTCGAAGATCATCACGGATATAGTAAGGAATCACGGGTTGATAAATGACATTATTGCCCCAAGTAATAAAAATTTTCGAAAAGAATACCGAATTTTCAAAAAAGAATTTTCAAAAATATATCCGGAGTTATTCCTGTTGTCGTTTGCTGATACTATAGGCAGTTATTTGAAGAAAACTAAGCCAGCTGAATTTCGCCACCGGATTAATTTTTACAAAAAGGAATTAAAGAATTTGCCGCCAAAGAAAAACTTGAAATCGTCCAATCCGAAAGGGTCGCTTCTGCGGGCGGGCGGAAGGGGGGTTTGGTCTTTGCCCTTCCGCCCGTCCTACAAATTTTGGGCGAAATCTGTTCGAATTTTTTCGAACGCACACCGCCAAGGGTCGACGAAATCTTAATTTTTTAAAATTTATGAAACCACCAATAAAACTTATTCTTTCTGTCTTACCTGAGAAATTGGGCATTTGTCATTTCAGTAAAAACAGCTCTATTCCTGATTGGGCAAAGGATATCAGTTTTTGCTCAATAACCAGAACGCCGGATGAACTTTCGATTATCTGCCCTCAAGATAAAATTCCAGCCGGCCTATTATTCGAAGAAGATTGGCGGGCTTTTAAAGTTGCCGGTCCCCTTGGCTTTTCTTTAACTGGTATTGTTGCTTCACTCTCTAAACCTTTGGCCGAAGCTGAAATTAGCATCTTTTACATTTCAACTTATGAAACCGATTATCTCATGGTTGAAGAAAAAAATCTTCAAAAAGTCAAAAAGATTTTAGGAAAATTTTGTAATATAAAAGAGTAAATGTGGTTTGATTATTTCAAAAAAGAAAGAACCAAGAGAAAAATTTTAGCCGAGATAAAATTACTGAAAGATAGAAAGGGATTTTTGAAAGCCGGTTTGCCGAGCTTCAACCGGCTTTTTGGCCGAGATTCTTTAATTTCGGCCTGGCAATTGTTGGATTATAATCCCGGAATTTGTCAGGCAACTTTGGAAATTTTATCTCAATATCAGGGAAAAGTATTGAATAATGAGAAAGAAGAAGAACCAGGGAAAATACTCCACGAAACTGATTTGGAAAAAAATCGACATCCAGAAGTTTATCTTCCTTCCCCTTATTATGGCTCAATTGATTCTACTCCTTTATTTTTAATCGTCTTTTCTTTCTATTTTAAAGAGACCGGGAACAAAAAATTTTTAAATTCCCATTGGGAAAATATTTTAAAGGCGATAAACTGGCTCGAAGAATATGGAGATAAAGACAAAGATTTATTTATTGAATATCAGAGAAAAAATCCAAAAGGGCTATTTCATCAGGGCTGGAAAGATTCATTTGAAGACCATTTAAAAATTGAGCCACCAGTAGCCCTGGTTGAAGTTCAGGGATATCAATATCTGGCCCTAAAAGGAATTGCCGATTTGGCCGGGATAAAAAAGGATTGGGATTTGGCAAAAAGATTGTTGGATAGAGCCGATAATTTAAAAAGAGAATTTGATAGAAAATTTTGGATGCCTGAGAAAAAGTTTTATTGTCTGGCTTTGAATGAAAAAAAAGAACAAAGAAAGGCTATTACCTCAAACCCCGGTCATTTACTCTTTACCGGAATCGTTGATAAAGAAAAAATTGATTTTGTTGTTCAAAGACTCTTTGAAGAAGATTTATGGACGCCTTTTGGGATTAGGACGCACTCAACTTTAGAGCCAGATTTTGACCCAAAAAGTTACCATTTCGGCTCAGTTTGGCCTCACGACAATTGGCTCATCGCTCAGGGACTAAAAAAATTGGGAAGAAAATCGGAATATCAAAAAATAAAAAATGCCATTTTATTGGCTTATAATAAAATTGGATTTTTACCGGAATTTTATGGAGTAATCGATGGAAAAATTACTTTAGAGATGAAAAAAACTCCTTGCTATCCCCAGGCTTGGGCTTCGGGAGCTCTTTTTAATTTCCTCTCCGATTAAGAAGTCGCTGAAGCTAAAGCTTCATCTTCATCTTCGCTTCCTTCGGAAGCTCGATATTTGATAATAAATTTTTTCGTAATCATTTACCATTCTTTCGATTGTAAAATTTTCTTCAACCCAGGTTCGACAATCTTCTCTTTTTATTTTATCTATTTTTTTAATTGCCTCAATCATTTCCTCAATATTTTTAACAACGAATCCGGTTTTTCCATCTTTTATTACTTCCCTGGCCGAACCCCGGTCAAAGGCAATAACCGGCGTTCCACCGGCCATCGATTCTATAAAAGTCAGACCAAAAGGTTCTTCCCATTGAATGGGGCAGAGGGTAACTTTGGCCTGACCATAATATTTATAAGTTTCTTCGTAAGGAATGTTCCCCGCATATTGAATACTTTTCCCGAGATGGGGTTTAATTTCTTTTTCCCAATATTCCCCTTCAGGTGGGGTACCGGCAATGATTAATTTTTCTCTAGCAATTTTGACTGCCTGGATTGCTTCTTTTACTCCCTTGGTTGGTAAAAGCCGTCCTAAAAAAAGACAATGATTTTTTGGTTTTTTCGAAAAAGTAAATTTTTTTAAATCTAACCCATTATAAACCGTCCCAGCCCAATTTAAATTTGGAGCAGGTTTTCTTTGGGCATTACTTAAAGAGACAAAATATTGATTTTTAGTTTGAAACATCCGGAAAATCATGGCTCGCCAAGGGTAGATTGGATCATGGAGAGTGTAGACAATAGGAATTTTTTTTATCGTCAAGCCAAACGGTAAAGCCCTATCTACCGGGTGAATGTGAATTAAATCGAACTTTCCTTTGAGGGCTTCCTGATAAATCAAGGAAATCAAATATTGGTCCCAAAGATTAAGGATCTTGACAAATTCCCTTTCTCTAATATTCTCGTCTTTTAAAATAGGATGTTCTCTTTTTCCCTGGATGGGTTTGAGACCGCCGGAAATTATTTTTACTCCTTTCAGTCTGGAGCCCTCAGGGCCGAAAAAAGTTACCTTATGACCTCTTTTAACTAAACCCTCGGCTATTGCTTTGGCAATAATTATTGGAGCATAAATTACTTTCCTTGGCGCCGGGCAAGGGTAACGCCCGGTTATCATTGTCGCTATTTTCATTTTTCTCATATACTTTAATTATTTCTTAATGAGAGAATAATAAAGTTTTTCGTACTCATCAACCATTCTTTGATAAGTAAAATATTTTTCTACTCTCTGACGACATGCAAACCTGTCAATTTCATCAACCCTTTTCATAACCTTTACCATTTCCTCAATATTTTCAACAATAAAGCCGGTTTTCCCATTTTCAACTATTTCTGGTACCGAACCTCTCTTGAAAGCAATCACGGGTGTACCACAAGCCATTGATTCGACCATCACTAATCCAAAGGGTTCCTCCCACTCAATGGGATAAAGACAGGCTTTCGCTTGGCCATAAAAATCAGAAAGTCTTTCTTTTGGAATCTCTCCGAGATACTGAATTTTTTTTGATAAATGGGGTTTAATTTTTTCTTTAAAATAATCTTGGCGATAAGGATCAAGCCTGCCAGCCAGTAATAATTTTACTCCCGTTTTTTCCGCTGCTTTTATTGCATTTTCAATTCCCTTAAAAGGGTCAATTCTGGCAATCCAAATAAAGTGATCTTTTGGTTTGGGATTAAATTTAAATTCTGAGACATCTAGCCCATTATAAATTACCCAACTTTTTGGAAATTTTATTGCCGACTTTAATCTTTCGGATTTTGAAATAAAAACGGCCAAGGTTTCCCTTTTATGTTTTTCAAAAATTTGAAGTCGCGTTGGTTTTTTTTCTCCTTCTCTGGTAATAGAGGCTTTGTAAATCTGATTATGGAGGGTGTGTAAAACTGGTACTTTGGTGAAATCTTGAAACGGTAGAGCCCAAATATCTAAATGGCAGTGAATTATATCGAATTTTTCAGCCATCCGAAAAGCCTTTGATAGATTTTCTAAATTCCAAAAAGGGTCTTGCCAATTGAAGCCAACTTTTATTAAAGATTTGGGATAGACTGAAATGAGCTTTGCCTTTGTTTTCGAATCACCGGAGGCAAAAAGGGTAACATCATGCCCTCTTTTTACCAATTCCTCTGTTAGAAAAGAAACAATTCTTTCAGTTCCCCCGTATTTTTTGGGCGGGATTGAAAACCAGAGCGGAGCAATTTGAGCAATTTTAAGTTTTTTTCTCATGGGATAAAACTTTTTTGTAAAGTTTTTCATATCTATTCACCATTCTTTTTAAATTAAAATTCTTTTTGATATATTCCCGGCAATATTCTCTCGAAATTCTATTAATCTTTTTTAATGCCTGGCAGGCCTCATCGACATTATTTACTAAAAAGCCCGTTTTTCCATCTTCAATGAGTTCTGGCATGGAGCCTTCTTTAAAAGCAATAACCGGAGTGCCACAGGCCATGGCTTCAATAACTACCAAACCAAATGGCTCGGGTCTTTTTATCGGAAACAAAAAAGCCTTAGCATTTTTTAACAATTCAATTTTTTTTAAAAAATTAGAGGCACCGACAAATTGGATTTTTTTACCATCAATCAATGGTTTTATTCTAAAATTAAAATAATCTCCTTGGTCTGGTGGAATATTTCCAGAAATGATTAAATTTTCTCTACTTAATTTGGCAATATCAATAGCTTCGGCAATTCCTTTTTCCGGCATAATCTTGGAGAGCCATAGAAGATAATTTTTTGGTTCTGGATTGAACTCATATTTTTCAATTGGTAAGCCGTTATAAATGGTTCTGACAATATTAATTCCCGGTGCTGATTTTCTTTGATTTTTGGAAATGGCGACAAAATTAATATTGGGGAATTTTTTATAAAGGATAATCGTCTCTCGGGTCAGGGGATGGTGCAAGGTAGTAACAATTTTAGGTTTTAAAAACCTCGAATAGGGAGCCGTGTAAAATTCGCAGTGGTCATGAATAATATCAAATTGGTCTTGTAAAGGAATTAATTTTTCGTAAAGCAAAGAAAAAACAGCATGAGGAGAAGTTAATTTCGCCCGCCACAATGCTTTTGGCCAAATCGGAATTAATTTTGCCTGAGTTTTTGAATCCTCGGTGGCAAAGAGAGTAACCTCATGGCCCCTTCTCACCAACTCATCACAAAGCCAGGAGACAATCAGTTCAGTTCCGCCATAAGTATAAGGAGGGACCGGAATCCATAATGGAGCAATTTGAGCAATTCTCATATTTGAAATTTCAATTTTTTTATTATATCATATATTCGTAGCATTCACATAATAATTCGTAGCATTCGTATTATGCTTTCTCCAATTGATGAAATTAAATCTCGGCTTGATATTGTTGAGGTTATTGGTTCTTATATTAAATTAAAAAAAACTGGAGCAAATTACCGGGCCCTTTGCCCTTTTCATTCCGAAAAAAATCCCTCTTTTTTCGTCTCGCCAGCCAGACAAATCTGGCATTGTTTTGGATGCTCGAAAGGAGGTGATATTTTCGGTTTTATAAAAGAAATTGAGGGTGTTGAATTTGGCGATGCCTTAAGGATTTTAGCTCAAAGAGCCGGAGTGGAGCTAAAGCCAAGATCTCCAGAATGGCAAAAATTCAAAACTGAGAGACAAAGGTTATATGAAATTTGTGAATTGGCAACAAAATTTTTTGAGAAACAATTAGAAGGAAGTTCCCTGGGAAAAGAGACAAAAAAATATCTTTTGGGAAGAGGGATTAAGGAAGAGAGTATTAAAAAATGGAGAATCGGCTATAGTCCGGATACTTGGAGCGGCCTTTCTGATTTTTTGGTTTCCCAGGATTACAAAAATGAAGAAATTGAAAAGGCCGGCCTATCTTTAAAAAATGAACAGGGCTCATATTATGACCGGTTCCGGGGCAGAATTATTTTTCCCATTTTTGATTTAAACTCCCAAGTTATTGGTTTTGGCGGTAGAATATTTCAAAAGTCAGACGAAGTAGCCAAGTATATAAATACTCCTAATACCTTGCTTTATGACAAAAGTCGAATCTTATATGGACTAGATAAGGCAAAAGTTGAAATTCGAAAAAAAGATTTCTGTCTTTTAGTAGAGGGTTATACCGATGTCATTTTGGCCCATCAGGCAGGATTTGAAAATACGGCCTCAGTTTCTGGAACTGCCTTAACCCCTTATCAATTGGTGATTTTAAAAAGATATTCTGAGAATTTATTTTTATCTTTTGATATGGATATTGCTGGTGATTCGGCGACCAAAAGAGGAATAGATTTAGCTCAGTTAAGAGGTTTTAATTTAAAAATTATTACTTTACCGAAAGATGAAGACCCGGCTGATGTCATTTCCAAAAACCCAAAAGAATTCGAAAAATTAGTTAATAATTCTTTATCAATTTTAGATTTTTATTTCCAAAATGCTTTTTCTCAATTTGATAAAGCGAGACCTGAGGGAAAAAGAGAAATTTCAAAAATTTTATTACCGGTTATTAAAAGAATTCCGAATAAAATTGAACAATCTTTTTGGGTTTCAAGATTGGCCAAAAATCTCGAAGTTAAAGAAGAAAACGTTGAAGAAGAATTAAAAAAAATTAAATTAGAAGAAGAAGCTTTGGGTTTGGAACCAGAGGAAATCATAAATCGGGCAAATACAAAATCGAGAAAAGAACTTTTAGAAGAAAGATTAATCACCTTGCTCTTGAAGAGACCGGAAAACCTAAATTTAATTGAGGACACCCCGGCGGGGCACCCGATTTCTTATTTTTCTCCTAAAGGAAAAGAGATTTTATTGAATCTGAAAAATAGCGAAGCGTCGGAAAATTTATCAGGTGAAACAAAAGATTTTTTCAATTATCTGGCTTTAAAATCTGAGGTTGAAGACCTTGATGAAAAAGAGATTGAACCGGAAATCAAATTCTGTTTAAAAGAAATTCAATCTCTGGAAATTAAAAGTAAATTAAATGAAATTTCAAAAGAAATTAAAAAAGCCGAGGAGGAGAAAAATTTTGAGAAAATTAAAAAACTCACTCAGGAATTCAGTCAATATGCCAAAGAAATTTAAACTTCCTCGAGGTCGGCCTTCGGCCAGACGAAGTCGGCCTTCGGCTCGACGAAGTCGGCCCCGAAGGAGAAAAATTTCCCTACCAAGCAGGCCTAAACCCCACACCAGAATAAGTTCGGTGCGGGGCAAGCCCCGAAGGAGAGCAAGCACCCTACGGGGTAAAAAAGTTTTCCTCAAAGACCAGCTTCAGCAATTAATTACCAAGGGGAAGACCAGGGGTTTTGTTACACTCTCAGAAATTTTGGATTTTTTCCCGGAAGTGGAAAAAGATATTAAGGGTTTGGAAAAACTTTATGAAGATTTAGAAAAAAATGGGATTGAAATAAAAGAGGCAAAAGAGTTATTAGAAGTAAAAGAAAAAGGAGTAACCAAAATCCCGGAAGCAAAAATTGATTCGATTCAAATGTATTTGAAAGAAATCGGTCAAACTGCCTTTTTAACTGCCGACGGAGAAAAAAAATTGGCAAAAAGAATTGAAAAGGGAGACGAGGAAGCAAAGAAAAAATTGGCTCAGGCTAATCTTCGTTTGGTAGTTTCAATTGCCAAAAGATATATTGGGAGAAGTCCAAATTTAACTCTTTTAGATTTAATTCAAGAAGGAAACCTCGGTCTCTTTCGGGCAGTTGAAAAATTTGATTGGAGAAGAGGATATAAATTTTCAACCTATGCTACCTGGTGGATCAGGCAATCCATCTCTCGGGCTTTAGCTGATCAGGCCAGAACCATTAGAATCCCAGTTCATATGGTTGAAACTCTTTCAAAATATAATCAAGCCAGGAGGCGGCTTTTACAAGATTTGGGCCGGGAACCCTTAGCGGAAGAAATTGCCGCGGAAATGGGAATAGAAGTTGAGAAGGTCTATCATCTAATGAGGATTTCTCAGGAAGCTGTCTCTTTGGAAACGCCGATCGGTGATGATGAGGGGGATTCAATTTTGGCTGAATTTGTTGAGGATGAAAAAACAATTCCTCCTTCTTTAGAAGCAGCCAGAACTTTACTCAGAGAAAGATTAAAAGAAATTTTAGTTGATCTAACCCCCAGAGAGCAAAAAATTTTGGCAATGAGATTTGGTTTGGATGATGGTATTACTCATACTCTTGAAGAGGTGGGTAACGAATTTGGCGTGACCAGAGAAAGAATCCGTCAAATCGAAGCTAAATCATTAGAAAGAATCAGAGAACACAGATCTCTCGGAAAACTTAAGGGTTATTGATTATTTTCTGGAAAAAATTTAAAATTAAATATATTCCGCG
>Ga0210056_1005141_pt1 | contig 9956 bp, 11 predicted proteins | sample CryGeyCG2014_080_2_FD_183965 | JGI IMG/M metagenome (GOLD analysis project Ga0210056, IMG submission 183965) | Groundwater microbial communities from aquifer - Crystal Geyser CG07_land_8/20/14_0.80 (SPAdes) (version 2) | ecosystem: Environmental > Aquatic > Deep subsurface > Groundwater | place...
AGATATCTACAAACTTTAAGAAGAGAAATCCCTCTTTAAGCAGGAACTCATCTTTTTGGAGAACATCGGCCTGTTCAGCAAAAAATGGATCCGCTCTAACAGGCGATTTCATTGCTATTGCTAAAAATACGGCTAATGCCAACAGTATCTTCATCTTTTCAATAAAAAAGTGCGATTCATCGCCCTGTAGTGGTCGGATTTATCCGACGTATTTTAGCGGTGCGATTTATCGCACTTTTTTTACACAGAAACTTTTAATATTACTTTTTTCAATTACTTGGCCAGGACTACGCTTCCGCTAATAAAATCATCTCCTGCCTGAATCTGATAAATATAAATTCCGGATTCCATTACATTACCTGCAGAATCTTTTCCATCCCACCTCATAGTTCCACCAATAGAAGTCACACCTGAACCTGGATCGACTTCCCTGACAAGTGAGCCTGACAAATCGAAAATCCTCAATTTTATTTCTGATGTACTAACACTTGGAGTTTCAAAAGTGAAGAATACATAATCATTAATGCCATCATTATTTGGAGTAAATATAGGCGGTACCCTCCCGGTTAATGTCAATTTCGTTGGATTAGATGCTCCTGAAATAAGTGCATATTTGCTGAGATGATTGATTGTTGTTGTAAGTGTCTGGTTCACTGTATCAATTTCCGCAGGGAGTTTTATCCATTTAAGTCCATCAAAATAATATAAACCAAGTCTATCTTTAGCCTGAGCAGCACTTAGGGTTGTATTTTTTATCAGTCCGTTTTCAACCTCGTATCGCAGGGTAATCTTCACATTCGCAGGAAAAACAAAACTGGGAGCTTTATCACGATTTGAATATTTATAAGCATCAAAGGACATACTTGTGGCTACCAATCCCCGGACACTGCCTACCTGTTTGAGTTTTCCTTCATCCTCTTGTACCCTGGTTACCTCAATAAGGACATCTTCATTGGGATAGGGATTTCCTGCTCCTCCCTGATAAAGTGCTGAGGCAGCATCGCCAGGAATAAATAAGCGGGTATAAGTATCACCAGTTGTGATTGCATCACTTCTAAACGCATATAAATTACTGGATTTATCTGTCTCTACAGAATATACGCTCGTATTGTCCATATCATCCACAGCGACCATTGTATAAAAATAAGTAGGAGAATCTGGTCCTATTATATGGGTGCAGGAAAAAGTCTGACTGTTCAGTGTGGTAAGCACCTGATATCCACTTCTACTGGAAGTAGAATAATAAACTACATATATCTGCAATTGGACAGTATCTAAATCGCTATAACGGGTAACAGGACTCCAGGAAAGAGTAACTTCTGTATTTGAAAGGGTTGCTTTCAAACCAGAAACAATGTCAACCGGGATAATTTTTCCTTTTGCCTGACATAGATTGCTTATAATAGGAAGGACTACAGGAGTACCATCTGCATATTCCTCAGCATCCGGCCCTGTAGTAACAGGTGTTTCTCCATTAGAATGGAGATAAGTTACATTTGCAGTGTTATATACCTTATTGGATACTGCACAGAAAGAATATGTGCAAAAGAAAACTAACAAAAGGACAACTAACCCTGACAAAATCCCACATCTTAATTTTTTCATTTTCCCTCCTATAACTATTAAACCATCAGAAGTAAACGGGAACATTGATATGTAACTCAGGGCTTTAGCCCTGATATCACACCTTCCACCACGGCAGATCACACTCTGCCCCTACTTTCAATATAAATAATATCACAAATTTTTCATTTTGTCAAGTTTTTGTGGCATTTTGTCAATTAAAAATCAAAAGTAGACTATTTTTGAATGATTTAAAGACCAAAAGTAGACTGGGATAAGTTTAATCTTTGTTTAGGAAAAATTTGAAAAATTAGTCGTAAAGCAAAATTTTTCTTTATTTTTTATGATTTTTGAAAAATATGTTATAATATAATTGTCCCCTACCTCCTCGCTTCTCCAGAAAGGAGGTAGTCATGAAAGAACAATTGCACAAAAGATTTGCTGATGAAGGAGTAAGAACTCTTTTTGAAAGTTATCTGAAAAGAGAAATTGAAATTGGGTATGTATTAGAGATTCTCCAACTTAAAAGAGCCAGGTTTTTTAGAATGCTTAAAAAGTATAGAGAGAATCCTCAATCTTTTTCTATTCAGTATCCCAATAAAAATGCTGCAAGAAAGATAGATACGGAAATAGAAAAGAATATCTTAAAAGAATTGGGAATAGAAAAAAGTTTTATTGAGGATAAATCTATGCCCATAAAGTTTTATAACTATAGCTACCTCAAAGATGAGATTTGGCGCAACTACAAGCAAAAGGTTTCTTTACCAACAATTATCAATAGGGCAAAGAATCAGGGTTTTTATATTCCTCATAAAGAGAGAAAAATTCATGACAGAGAAGTATTAACTAATTATCCAGGGGAATTACTCCTCTTCCACTTCCAGAGTGCCTACTTTTGGCAGAGAGCCTACTTTTGGCAGCATGATTCTTCTCATCATCGCTGGTCTCCTTATGCTCTGGAGTCGCCCGAGGCGACTCACTACCCTTGATGATTATAGCCGGTTTTTACTATACGCAGAATTAGTTGAAAGAGCATTAAAGGACAAGAAATCATTTGGAAAGTGGACTCTACCACCACCTTTTCAATCAACAAAAGATGTTTTCTGTATTAGGATGAATAGAATGGTGAATGCTTATCGCAAAATCTCCATAAGTAATTTAGATTTAACAGTTCCTAAAGCACCTTTGCATGAAGAAGTTGAAATCCGTCTTTTCCTTGATGAAGAAACAGACTTGGTAGAAGTCAGATTTTGGTATGAAAAAAAATTATTAGGCACCCAAAGAGTTAAAAAAAACTGACTTGAATTTAGTCTCCTTTTGAATTTTAGCTAACAGATAAAAATATTTTTAAATTCGCACAAAATTCGCACAAAAATTTGCAAATTTGCTGGCAAATTTTTCTCAAAAATCTCCCTACTTTTCTCTTTTATTTCTTTCCAGCTTATTGATTATTGTTTCTATTTTTGGTTTGAGTTCAGGAATTATTTTTTGTATCACATCCCATACTATGTCCCAGTTTACTCCAAAATAATAATGGATAATTTTATCTCTCATCCCTGCCATTTTCCTCCATTCAATCTCCTTGTGTTTATTCTTTAAATCGTTAGAAATATTTTTAACTGCCTCGCCAATAACTTCGATACTTCTTGCACATCCCCTTTTGAGTAATTCATTAGAAATAAAATCTTCATAGGTTAATCTTTTAGTTTCACTTAATAAAAAAATTATCTCATCGAGGATGTGTTTGAGAAACGGCAGGTTCTGTTTCATACCATTTAATCTCCTTTTTCACGTAAGGTAAAATATATGGACTTATGTTTCCGTTTGTTATCAATTCTATTTCTCTGTCAAACAAATCTTCAAGGTAAAATACCAAGTCCATAAAGTTATCGAAGTTAGATCTGTCAAACTCAACGAGAAAATCTATATCACTATCTTTTTTTTGTTCTCCTCTCGTATAGGAACCAAATAAACCTATTTTTTTTACCCTATACTTTCTCAAAACACTTCTATGGTGTTTTAATATATCCAATATTTCTTTAGAAGTAAGTTTTTTTGTTTTCATCTTTCCCTTCTGATGGGAGAAAAATACAAAGGGACGCTTTTTTTCGTTCCATCCCCCCTACAATGTATAATTATAACGAGTTTTTACAAAAAGTCAAGGATTATAAGCTCAAATCCTTAAATTTTGCCAACTGACCTGCCCTTTTCTTTGCAGCAGAAACAGCTTTTATTAAAATTTCTTCGAGGTGATTATCCCACAAAATTTTCAGTCCTTCAATAGTTGTGCCTTTTTTTGAAGTGACCATTTTGCGAAGGGCAACCGGATCATTATTTATCTGCTCGAGCATTTTAACTGCACCGCGGGCAGTCTGGAAAACAAGATTTTTGGCTTGACCCAAGGAAAACCCCAGCCTCATTCCGGCCTTAACGAATGAGTTAATAATTTCAAAAAAATATGCCGGGCCACTACCGGACAAAGCAGTCACTGAGTCCATAAATTTTTCAGAAACTTTAAAAGTCTTGCCCATTGTGCTGAAAATCTTACATCCTATTTCCTCATCATGTGCTGTTGCATATTTCCCGCGGCAGATTGCTGAAGCGCTTTCCTTAACCAGAATTGCGATGTTGGGCATTACACGTATGATGCGAATTTTCCCAACAATTCTCTCAATATATTCTGTAGATATTCCTGCTGCAACAGATATAATAAGTTTATCTCTATTAAGGAAATTTTTGATTTCGTTTAGAACCAAACCAATTTCCTGTGGCTTTACTGCCAGAATAATAATATCACTCATCTTAACCAGTTCACAACTGTTCTTTGCTATTCTGATTCCTAACTTTTTAATTTTTGCACATTTCTTCTTGTCGATGTCAAAACCTATGGTCCGCCACTGAATCGACGGCGGACCGCTACAATTAGCAATGGCATTGCCTATGTTGCCCAGACCAATAATACCAATTGTTTTACTCTGCTTCATTTTAACCTCACTACATAATTTTGTTCCTCAGAAATGTAGGAATTTCAAGATTACTTGCAGCATAAACTTTCTTTTCCTTGTTAAGGTCAAGTTCAGCACCATATTTATCAATTATATTTCTCCTTCGAAATGCAGGACGGTCGAGATTCTGGTTCATATATGTAGAAAAATCAAGTTCTGCCCCTTTCTCGGACTCAACATAGAATTTCTTTCTGTCAAATCCTGAAGCAATAACGGTAACCCTGACTTCGTTTTTCAGACTTTCATCAGGCACCACCCCAAAAATAATATTGGCATCTTCGCCGACCATTTTATAAATCAATAAGGCAGCTTCGTTTGCCTCGCTCATTTCCAAATCCAGGCTCCCGGTAATATTAAAAAGAACCCTCGTAGCTCCTTCAAGGGAAATGTCCTCTAATAGGGGACTGGAAATTGCAAGTTTTACCGCATTAATTGCCTTTCCATCTCCTGAAGCAGACCCCATACCCATCAACGCCTCTCCCCCATCTTTCATGATTGTTCTTACGTCTGCAAAATCCAGGTTTATCAATCCAGGAGTAGTAATCAGCTCAGAAATGCCTCTCACTCCATGATATAGCACATCGTCTGCAATGCGAAATGTTTCCACCAGGGGAATATGCTCACTGGAAATTTTAAGCAGGCGATCGTTGGGAATAACAATCAGGGTATCAATTTTTCCTTCTAATTCCTTCAATCCCTGTTCAGCCTGCATTCTCCTCTTCCTGCCTTCAAAAGTAAATGGTTTGGTGACAATAGCAACTGTGAGGATACCCATCTCCTTTGCAATGCTGGCAACCACTGGAATACCTCCTGTGCCGGTCCCTCCTCCCATTCCAGCAGTGAGAAATACCATATTTGCACCTTCCAATGCTTCGCGCATTAAATCTCTGTCCTCTTCTGCTGCCTGTTTTCCTATTTCAGGGTTAGAACCCGCTCCTAAACCTTCGGTTATCTTTGCGCCAATTTGAATTTTGCAACTAGCCTTTGATGCACGAAGCGCCTGTGCATCAGTGTTAATAGCAATAAACTCCACGCCCTGGATCTGTGATGCAATCATGCGGTCAACAGCGTTGCTCCCACCACCACCCATACCTACCACCTTTAAATTTGCCCAGTAGCCCCTTTCTTCCTCAAACTTGAACATCACACCCTCCTTTTAAAAGAAATTTTTAAACCATCTTTTCAACCTTTCAGAAAATGTACTTTTAGCAAAAAAGGAGAAACCTTTTATGTCTGAGTACCTGAGTAATCCTGTTGCAACTGCCCATTCAGGGTTATTCAATTCTCCCAAGATTTCTCCTGTTTTAATATTTTTGGGTAAACCTATTTTAATTGGCAATTTTAAAATTTCGCCTGCCAACTCTGATATACCACGGGTATTTGCCACGCCACCGCTCAAAACAGCCCCTGCTGAAAGAAGGTCCTCATATCCAGTTTTCTTCACTTCAGCTTTAACAAGTTCGAAAATCTCTTCAATCCTCGCCTGAATAATTTCATTCAGCATCATAACGGAAAAAAAATTGCTTGCCCTTCCACCTAAACCCGGAACTTCAAATTCCCCTTCCTGTGGTACAAGGGAATAGGCACAACCATATTCTTTTTTTATGCGCTCTGCCACTTCTTGAGAACTACGCAATCCTATTGCAATATCCCCTGTAATCTGCTCGCCACCCAGCCCAAGTATATGGGTATGAATGAGTGCTCCTTTAACAAAAATGGCAATGTCCGTAGTCCCGCCTCCTATATCAATTAACACAACACCATTTTCAACTTCTTCTTCATCTAACACGGCAAGCCTTGAGCCAAAAATGCCAGGGATTATGTTTTTCACCCTCAGTCCTGCCAGATTTATGCTTTTTACAATGTTTTGCATAGATGTTATTGCACCCATCAAGAGATGAACTTTTACATCAATGTTTTCCCCTAAAATTCCTACAGGAGGCTCCTTTATTCCATCATGCCCATCCACAATATATTCCTGCGGCGAGATAAAGATTATTTCCTGGTCAAGGGGAATGGTCAAGGCACAGGAAGCATCCATAACAGATTTGACGTCCCCCTTTGCAATTTCTTTGTTTCCTCGTGTTATTTTTCTGGACCCGCTGCTATTTATACCCTTCAAATAAATCCCGCCCACATTTGCTATTGATTCTTTCACCTTTACATCTGCCATTTCCTCTGCTTTTTCCACTGCCTCTTCAATAGCCCGAACTGTATTTTCCAAATTTATTATAACTCCCTTCCTCAGTCCACCCGATGTTGGGCTAGAACCAAAACCAAGAATTTCAATACTGCCTTCTTTGTCCACCCTGGAAACAACAGCACAAGTCCTGGTAGTTCCGATATCTAAGCCTGTTAAGATCTCTTCTTTAGTCATTTCATAACCTCCAAAGGGGAACAGTCCCCATTCACATTTTAGTAATTGCTTCTTCACCGAATCGCAAATCTACATATTTAACAGGAATTCCTTTCTTTCTTATTTCAGAAAGAATTATACTTGCTCTTTTCAACCTCTTATATAAGTCTTCATTACCTAAATGAAATTCAGTCCCCTGAGTGGTAAAAAATATAATATCATCTGGATCTTTTAAATTCACCTCAGAAATCTCTTCCATCCGAATATTAAAGGAGACACTCATTTTCAGAACCTCTATTGCCCTTTTGAGAATGTTTATGCCATTTACTTCTGGGCCGCCAGATGAATAATTGATAGATAGTCCAGTTATTAAAGGTACATTATTAGATATATTATCTGTCTCTCCTATAATAATCCCATCTGCATCCACCTCTAAACATTTGCTTGTTCCACTTTTTAGCACTTTGACAAAAGGTATGCGTTCATTTATTTCAATTTCAACTTTGCCTTCAGATAAGTTTCTAAATATGTGGACACTTTTTATCCTTGAATCTTTAGTCAATTTTGATGCTATCCCTTTTAATTTTGTCTTGAACAGATTGGTCCCGGGATTTAATTCGACCATCCTCTGGACATCCTCGTGGTTGACTTTGTTACACTTTATCCCGAGGCTTCGAAGTGGAGAACCCCGGTCTATAAATTCACAGAACTCTACCACTATCACGATAAAGAAAAAAATAAATAATAAAACAATCCACTCGTTAACTCCTTTTCTCTTTCTTCTTTTAATCCTTCTGTTTTTTAATCTTAATCTCTGCATTTTAGTGTTTTAAAGCCAGATCAATCAGTCTCCTGACAAGTTCACTGAATTCAATCCCTGCTGCTCTTGCTGCTTCAGGCACAAGGGAAAGTTTAGACATGCCCGGAACTGTATTTACCTCTAAAACATATATTCCTTTTTTCCCGACTCTCATATCCACTCGCGAGTAATCCCTGCATCCCAAAACCCGATGCGCCCTCAACGCGAGTTCCTGTGCCTCTTTGTAGATTTCTTTTGGTAACGGAGCAGGAACAATATGCTCACACATACCAACTTTGTATTTTGCCTGATAATCATAAAATTTCCTCTTTGGTCTCAATTCAATCACCGGTAATGGCTGCTCATCTAAAATACTAACAGTAATCTCCGCGCCCGCAATATATTTCTCGATAAGAATTTCATTATCATATTTAAAAGCTAATCGCATTCCACTCCTTAACTCTTTCTTATTTTCGACAATGCTCACCCCTATCGTTGAGCCTTCACAGGACGGCTTTACCACAACCGGGAAAGGTAAAATTAGCCTCGAACGTCGCAGGGCAAAAGTCGAACGCCTAACAATATGGTAATCTGGAGTTGGAATCCCTTCTGCCTGAAATATTTTTTTGGAAAGAATTTTATTCATAGCCAGTGCAGAAGCCAGCACACCTGAACCTGTATAGGGAATATTCATTCCCTCTAAAAATGCCTGAATACCACCATCCTCTCCAAACTTACCGTGCAGGACAATAAATACCACATCAAATTTCTTTCTCATCATCTCAGCAAGCGATTTTCTACCTTTTATGTCAAAGGAAGAAACTTTGAATCCACCATCCTTGAGAGCTTTCTCCACTGCTGCTCCACTTTTCAGCGAAATTTCTCTTTCGCTGGACCACCCCCCTTTAAGCACAATTATCCGCAATCCCTTTGTCTTCATTCAGAACATCCCTACTTTTTCAATTTCTAACTCAAGTTTTATACGGAATAAGTTATAAATCCTCTTTCTCACTTTTTCAATTAATTTAGAAATATCTCTGGACTTTGCCAGGTTCACATTGAGTATGAAATTAGCATGCTTCCTCGAAATTTGTGCACCCCCGATTCTCAACCCCTTTAATCCTGCGAAGTCAATTAACACGCCTGCTGGAGATATAGGTGGATTTTTGAATATGCATCCAGCTGATGGAAAACCACAGGGCTGGCTCTTCTTTCTCTTCCTCAGAAAGAGTGCAATCTGATTTTTCATTTTGGTTGGGTTTTTCTTTTGTAAATTATTCAGAGCCACCTCCAGAATAATCTCTTTCTCACTTTCAAGATTGCTGAATCTGTAGGAAAAACACATGGCATTCTTTTTTCTTATAACAATTTTCCCGGTCGGGGTCATCAATTTTACCGAAGAGACAAAATCACCAATCGCTCTCTGGGGAGAGCCCGCATTAGCAACAATTGCTCCTCCTAATATTCCAGGTATCCCTGCTATGCACTCCAGTCCGCTTAGCCCATGTCTTGAAGTTTCTTTGAGTAATTTTTTGACAGAAGTAGAAGGACCTGCCAGGACCTTACTCCCATTAAACTTTATCCAGTCAAATGACCTCCCCAATTTCAAAACTATTCCCTTTATTCCTTTATCACCCACAAGCAGATTAGTCCCCCCACCAATGGTAAAGAAAGGAATTTTTCTCTTTTTAACAAAGATTAAAATTTTTTTCAACTCATCTATATCTTCAACCAGTATAAATGCATCCGCAGGTCCGCCAACTCTAAGAGATGTGTGTCTGCGCATCGGCTCGTCAAATAATACTTTGCTCTTAATTAATATTTTCTCGAGTTCTTTTTTTATTTTTTTATTCATTATTAATCTTCTCCAACAATTCTTCCCCTATTTTATACACATCTCCTGCTCCAAGAGTTAAGAGGAGGTCTTTGCTCTTCAATGTTTCCAGTAATGTAGATATAATCTTTTTAGTATCTTTTAAAAATTTCACATTTCTATTCAAGGGTTTAATTGCATCTAAAATTAGATTTGGATGAACCCCGCTAAGCGGTCTTTCACCTGCACTATATACTTTAGTAACAAAGATTAAATCAGCAACTGAGAGTGCAACTCCCAATTCCCTCCCCATGAACTTAGTTCTTGTCCAGCGATGAGGCTGAAAAACTACGACTATTCTTTTTCGATTAAGCATTCTTGCAGCCTGCAGGGTCATTCTTACCTCGGTTGGATGATGTG
>Ga0210056_1005146_pt1 | contig 9946 bp, 8 predicted proteins | sample CryGeyCG2014_080_2_FD_183965 | JGI IMG/M metagenome (GOLD analysis project Ga0210056, IMG submission 183965) | Groundwater microbial communities from aquifer - Crystal Geyser CG07_land_8/20/14_0.80 (SPAdes) (version 2) | ecosystem: Environmental > Aquatic > Deep subsurface > Groundwater | place...
TAAAGCTGAGAAAGGTGAAGATGTGGATCAAAATCCCCAACTCACACCGAGCAGGAAGGAATGGAATTTTTCCATTGCTAAATAGGCGAGGAGGTGTCGAAATATGTTTAGGAACTTATTGTTTGATGTTTTAGGACTTCAAGGAACACCTGAACCTTATACATTCGCGTGGCAGGAAATCGTAGTTGCTATTGTTGGTGCAGGAATCTTCATGGGGCTTATGCCAGTTTTTACAAGGATATATTTCGCCATGAATAAGAACGGCGCACCATCAAGAGTAGGCGGATGGTTAACTTCTATAGCACTTGCAGTTGTCTGGGCTGGAATTACACTCGATGTTCTCGGTTTTTTTTCAACTATAATTTTTCTTATTGCCGGTTTCGTTATACTCATGTCAGTGTTTATTTATGAAATTGTTGTTAAATAACGGGGGCTAAAATGTCAGAAAAAGATGAAATCAAGATTATGACGGAGGTAAGGCCAACTCTCCTAATAGGCATTGGAGGAACCGGCCATGAAGTTCTAATGAATGTAAGAAAAAAATTAGTCCAGCACTATGGGCCCCTTAAGGACCATTCAATTATACGGTTTCTTCAAATAGATACAGATCAAGGCCACATGAGTGAATCTGTCCCTGATCCAGAGTATCTTGGTGAAGATATAAGACTAAAGGCAAGCGAAGTGCTTAACCTTCAAGTAAGGGGTGGCAACGATCTTAAGAAGAATCAAGCCATTTCAGAGTGGTTCCCGGATCAGCTTGATATTGAGATTGATTTTAATATAGGTGCAGCGGGGAAAAGAAATTATGGAAGGCTTGCTATAGCCGTTAATGCTGATGATATATTTAAAGCGATAATGGATGCCACAACTCAGGCAAAGGATCAAGTAAAATGTAGGGAATTCGAGCAAAGGTTCCATGTCGAAGTAAAGGAAGAGGAACTTCTTGTGTTTATTGTGTGTTCTTTGGTTGGAGGAACAGGAAGCGGTGGCTTTCTAGATGTATGCTATATAACAAGGAGGGTGATTTCAGAATTAAAAAACAAGATACTTTTTGGTTACTTTATTACAGGTGGGACCGAGGCTGATGCAATCAAAAAATCCAATTGCTACGGTGCATTAAAAGAACTTGAATACTTTTCCAACAAGAACCTCTTTAATGTAAGATATCCAGCCAAAAACATTCCCGTGGTGACCAATATAGAAAAGGATAGTTATTTACCACCTGTGGATTGGTGTTACCTTATCAATGGTACAAATAGTGTGGGCATGATTTTTGATAAAAATACACTTTTCACCCTTTGTGCTGACAATATCTTTACAGAAATCACCCCTGGCATTTCCAATAAAAGGCGTTCTCTCCGCCAGGACATGACTGGTGAGTACGGTTATAAGAAATTAGATAAGTTGGGAAGGCCGCAATCCTTTATCACATTTGGAACATCGAGCATTGAATTTCCTGCCATAAACCTAATTGATGTTTTTACTTTTCACCTCGCATCAGATTCCATGATTAATTGGACATTTCCTGAAGCTGTTAAGATGGATGTGGTCAAAGAACTTGATAGAGATCTCGAAGAATGGGGACTCAGAGTTGACAAAGGACAATTGGAGAAGAGCCTTGCCACGTCCGATGATGGAGAAACCCTTTGGGTAAAGATTGCCACAAAACAAAATAGAGACCTAAACTCTTGTGGTGACTTTCTTCCAAAACCAAAGAGAGATGATCTAAGGCTTAAGGTTAGAAATGACCTCACAATGAACTCAAGGAATGTTGATGTATCTCTGGATAGACCAGGTGATTGGATAAGGACAGTTAGACATAGATTCGAAAAAATATTTAAGGAATCAGTTGAAAGCCATCTAAAACCAAAAATTTATAACATCATAACAAATGCTCAGGGTGGTGGTGTTAATAATGCCCTTGCTTATCTGGAAGCTCTTAAAACCAGGCTGAATGTTTACTCAGAGCAACACAGTCAGAAAAAAGAAAGGGTGCAGAAGGATATTGTAGCGGCGACAAGCCGCCTTTCAGAAGAAGAAAAGAGATTTTTGAGTGACATTCACGAAAAGGATTGGATGGTCAAAAGTCATCTCGAAGCAGTATATAAGGCATCTTCAGAGGTCCTACGGAAAATGGTAGAAAGCGAAGTTCATGAGAGAGCAATACGTCTCCTTATCGGCAGGAGAGATAGTAAAGGTGGTTGGCAGGAGGAAGGGCTTTTGGCGGAAGTGGAGCGACTAGAGAAATTGATTAAAGACACCTTTCAACAAAGGTTAAAAGATGTGGCAAATAAATTTAGGAAGAGTTACGAAGAAAATAGGAATAAAGTCACTTCGCCCACCGTTACGACTGAAGTTATGATCACTCAGGCAGAAATTGATGAGATATATAAAAAGATCATTCCAAATTCATATCTGGCTTCTATTGAGGTTAAAAATGAGGTGGAATACGCCATGGGTGAGGGGGATACACCCAGGAATATTTTTCTTTGTATAATTGACAAAATAGAGGAAACAGCAGATCTGGTCCTAAAGATTGTAAAAAAGAGATTTACAGGAATTAAAGAGATATCAGTAGCAGAAAGGCTTTCGAAGCTCTCTCAAGACGATACAAAACAGAGACTCGGGACAGCCTATAAAAAGGCTTACCCCCTCTTGTATATAGATATGGCAACAAGACAGAGATACTGCAGTTTCAATCCTGAAAAGACTACCCTTAACATGATTGGCATTATAGATCCAACAAAAGATGAGGCTTTAATGGCAAGTAACCAGGTTATGCAATCCATCGGCAGAGAGGTTCAGAATCCTTTTATCCTCCCACTCCTTCCGGATAGGTATAGAATTGTTTTTTGTCAGGAGGTTGGCGGGTTTTCCCTTAAATGTGTTGATGCGTTCACGGAGTACAGGGATATTTACAGGTCAAATACGGGTGGAGAGATGAAAAACCTTTTCCAAACAGATAAAAGAATCATTTTCCCAGACCTTTTTCCTCCAGAAGAAGAGGACTTAAAGAAAAGGCTTAAGGAACCGTTAATCCTTTCAAAGGCTCTCGGAATTTTTGAAAGAAGGATGGACCCGATAACAGAGGAAGAATATTATTATTATTTCTACGATGACATTCATGGTAGTCACCACTTCAAATTGGGTAGGAAGTGGGAGGAGGTTGAAGAATTCCTTTTTCAAACTCAGAAGGATAAGGAAATCAATGCCTTAAGCAATGACCAAACCCCCTTGCAGTTAATAGAGGAAGAAATTCATAAAAAAGGTTCGAAAGCTATTTCCCTGTCAGACAGGGAGAACGTTTGGTTGATACTTGAGAAATATTTGGTAGATTTAAAGGGCAAATTAAAAGGTGGAGAGCTCAATCCAAAATATCAAGAAGAAAATGAGGTGATAAAGGGTTATAGGGAAAAATATAGGCTCTTTCCACCAAAAAACTGGCAGAAGGGTGATGATCCGGAAAAGTGGCTTCAAAATGTTTTAGAGCCGCTTAAAGAGAGGAAAGAATCATTTGAAAATTGCCCAAAATGTGGGACTACCTTGCAAGAAGGATTCAAGAAATGTCCTGGATGTGGTTTCGAGATAGGTGTAGTCAGGAAAACATGTCCTAAATGTGGAAAAGTGATGGAACCTTCTTGGAAGGTCTGCCCATACTGCTAGAAATTTAACGACTAAATACAATTGGGTGGAGGTGTCAAATGGCAGCAAAGGCGTGGGTTTGCAAGAAATGCGGTCATGAAAATATTCCAGAAGAACCCAACTTTAGCTCAAGCAAGTGTGGGGCCTGTAATGCCAATCGATATCTTGTAATTTTTATTGCCGGGGCGGGGATTGTAGGATTGATCATTATTGTAATAGTTATCGTTACTGTATTGAGCCTTCCCAAAAGCAAATATCTGGCGTTATACAAAAAAGTTAGTGCGGATGGGATTTCCCCTGAGGAGCGGAAACAGCTTGATGACTTGGCAAAACGATACAGACTATCTCCAGAAAAAGTCAAACAATGGGAAGATGAGGCAAAGGTCATCAAAGTGATCGCAGGAGAGGTAACCAAGAAAGAGGGGGATTCGATTCCGACAGAAGCGAAGATTAACCTTCAACAAGGTATGAACTATGTTAAATCCAAAGACTATGAAAACGCCATCAAGGAGTTTACGCTGGCCATAGAGAAATATCCGAAATATGCCGTCGCTTACTCAAACAGAGGCGTAGCTTACATACAACAAAAGAAGCTCAACAAAGCTACAGATGATTTGTTAAAGGCGGTGGAATTGGACCCAAAAGATAAAGAAATTCATTATAATATTGCAGCCCTTTACTCTCTGCAAAATCAACTTGATCGTGCTTTAGATTCGTTAGATAAAGCCCTATCTCTTGGCTTTGGTGACTACGATGCTTTAAGGAATGATCCTGATCTGGCAAACTTGAGGAAACATCCTGAATTCAGAAAGATTTTGGAGAAACACAAGGTATTCATTAAGTGATTTTTGCTTATCATAGGAAATCTGTCGTGATACGAGTTCGAAATCGGACCGGATGATGGCGCGGATCTTCCCTCTTTCAAAAAGAGCTTCCTCTAAGATCTTATTCTTTTTGCTCATCATTCTCCCCTTTACTTCACAAGTCGCTTTTGGCTACGGAAGAACCCATGGATACATTACCGTCAAGGCGTTTGAAATATGGCCTGGAACAGGCGATAGGAGTGAAAATAAAGAATTTATCGAAAATGGTTATCCGGATCCTGAAAAAAATCAAACAAACAATAAGTTGTATTTGAGGTTGATGAATCATCAATCATTTGAGAATGAATATCAGGGAAGCACTGTACTGGAGGGTGTGGTTGAGGAAGACGGAGGAAAGAGAAGCGGGGGTATAGATACTGAACTCCCTAAAGTCGGAAAATTAATTCTTAAAGAATGGGTTGATCATTTCTGGGATCCGATGAACAACAAGACAATGAGTCCCAAAGACCCATTGATCTTCGCCTCAAACATTCTGACAAATGAACCACCCCAAGATTACTGTTTGACGGCTTTTGAAAAAGCCGCCTTTTGGTTCACGCTTGCGATAATCACATATAAGGAAGGGAATAACCCCTTAGGATATTACTACCTCGGGAGAACGGCTCATCTTTTACAGGATATGGCTGTTCCTGCCCATGTCAATCAGGACGTCCACGTCGTCAATCAAGACGAATATGAAAAATGGGCTGACAGAAACTTTATGTCGTTTCGAGAATTCAAAAAACTTGAGAGACTAAAGATTTCAGATTCAGATCTTATTCATGAAATCGATACAAATGAGGTAGAAGAAGGAAATTTACAGATTTTTTTCAGTAGAATTAAGCAGAAACTATTTAACTTTTCGAAGTTATCTTATGTTAGAGAGAGCAGCGAAAGCCTTGGGCATATTCAGATATTATTTCAAGGTTTCAGGAAAATCTCAGACAAGTTGTCAAGAAAGGAGCTAGACGAAAAGACTCTTTCGGCTTCCTTGAAAATGGTGAAAGTACTTTTCTATAATCTTGCAAGAGCTTCTCAGTATTTTCCAAGCGACGATTCGGATAAGACTCTGGAAGGAGCTAATCTTAACGCCGTAAGAGGTTCACCTTTCCCTCCTTTTGTGGTGAGGGGAAAATGGGAGAGGATAGAATCTCTCAGAACAGTGATTAATTCCCAAACGAGCCAATCAACTCCCGCTGTAATTTTGGACCCTGATGAGAATAAGCTTTTTACCATAGCCCAACATCTAATTCCGCGTGCCATCCAGTTTACGGCGGCTTTGTATGAACTCTTCTATAACTCTACAAATGGGTCTTCGAAGGCAATCTATCCGCCGATTCCTTATCAAGATCACGGTGCTTGCCCGTTTGAAGGTTGTACCTATGGTGAATGGATTGCAAAAAAGGATATCGTTTCCTTCAAAGATCAGGAAAAACGATCGCCTGTTGCCTTTACTGTTAAAAAGGGGGAGAAGGTTACTGCCACCACAGGCACTGTAATTACCACTAAACCTGGTAAGGCAAGGGTGTTAAAGGAGTTTCAACTCGGAGTCACACAGGCAAGACCAGGTGATATTGTTTATCTTTTGACTTATCAAGGGGAAGGAGTGTTTGTCATTTGGTTCAACGGGAAAATATACAAAGATCTTGGATTGGATCCCTTTGCTAATTTAGAAATCATTGAAAATCCGGTTTCTATATGGTGGGTAAAGGTAAAAAACAGCAAAGGGGAAATGGGCTGGAGTGATGAACCAGCAAATTTTGATGGCAAAGATAGATTTGGCGGTGGACCTTCGGAAAATCTCAAGCCTGTTGTTAGTAAAGAAGAGATTTTAGCTACGCGTGGGCATGTTGAATTGGTTCCTGCAAGAAGCACACTATTGCTGGATGTCGATTACGGAACTGTTCGCCAATATCCTGACCTTTTGGCGTTATTAAATTTGGATAACGTTGCGGCCGATCTGACTGGAATTGGGCTGCAGCCTAATCACCTGTCGAAATTGACCGTCTTTGGTGAAATTGGCTTAAACTCTTCCAGTCAAAATTATTTTGGGGCTGTTCTGGAAACAACTGTTGATTTGAACAGGATCTTAGGTAAAAAATTCCCCAGAGATCAAATCCAGAAGCTTTCTGGTTCAAACGACCAGATATGCATTCTAGGAGACAGAACGTTCGCAATAGGGACCCATGAGGCTCTTTCCGACATCATCAAAACGAAGACTCTTCGAAAAGGGGGTTTAGTCTCCAGCGGCAAGAATAAAATGATTCTAAATAACCTTCTAAACAAAAAGACTCCCATCATAATCTTCATGTCACTTCCTCAGAAACTTATAGATATGGGACACGCAGGGTTGGAGGCTACAAAATTCCTCTTAAATATTGCAAACCTCGGTGTGGTTGGCCAGATTTTAGCCAAAATAGGCATTGTAGAATCATTTGGAATGAGCATTACCCAGAAAGGCGCTTCTTTCCCCACGGAGTTGCTCTGCTCGATGGAGAGCGAAAAAGCAGCTAGTTTTGTTTCGGGATCTCTCAATTTATTAAAAAGTTTAGCTCTAAGCTTACCGACGGATAAGATGACAGAAGAAGATAAGCAAATGAGAGAATCCTTTGCGAATATGCGTTTCTCGAGAGAGAAAAAAGTTCTCACGATCGGAATGGCAATTCCACGATCAGAGTTCCTTGGGCGAAGGTAATTTATGATCAGCCTAACCGAACTAAAAATATCATTATTCCTTGTTTGGTCCGTCCTGTCTTTTATTATTCTTCTCATCCTGATTGCTACATGTATATTAAGGGGCAGCCATTAACATTGGACAAGAAGCAAATCATCACATATGGAAAAAAATATTTAGGGATTTTAAACCCAAAAAGGAGGAAGGCCGATGATAAGAAAATTGCTTGTATCTATTTTAGTTATTTTGCTTAGTGTATCGGCTTCGGTCTGGATAGGTGAGGAAACAAAATGTTGGGCTCAGTCTGCCGAGATAGCAATCTCTGTAGCGGGTAATATCATTAAGATAAGGGGTTATTATAAAAATTACCAACTATCTGTCTCGGCTGTTACGAATATGATTAACAAGAGAACTTTGGAAGCTATCAGGAGTGGTACTCTTAATCATTTTGCTTCAGACCCTATACCATGGACACCAGGGGTTGGAAGGCAAATCGTAGAGAGCGAATTAGCCCTTCAATGGGGTGTAGTAGAGTATTTAGAACGAATTTATAGACAAAAGGATCCGACTAAGCTAAGAAAAATAAAAGTTATAAAAGAAAGTCTACTTAGTTCAACTGAGGTTTTAGAAAAAACAAAACTACCCGGTACACGTGGCATAGTTGATAAGAGTTTTTATAACAATCTTACCTCGGTAAACAGGAAATACCTTGAAGAATTATTAAAGCCTTTATAAAAGGACAAAGAAAGGTAGTTTGGAATAAAATTGATGAGGTCGAGATATGGCAAATGGAATGTTTGAATTCAAAAGTAATGGTCTTGGCTAACTATTAAAGTAAGATTGGAAAAAAGGATCTAGGGTCAAACCTAAAGTTTACATTTTAGATAGGGGGAAGTGAGGCTGGGGGGCAAATCTTTATTTTTGACTTTATCTCAATCTCGATAAAGGGTTTTGATAATGGCGAGACCTCTTTGAATTCAGTTTGAAAATACTTACTATCATGTCCTCAATTAAGTCAAGGATAAAGACCCCAAACTCTTTTCAACAACATCCCCCATTCCCCTACGCAAAAAAATAAGGAAATTTTATCGATTTATTCTGTCACAATTTTATCACGCTTTGCCTCGGGTTCTCACCCCGAAGGTCACTCCCCTGCCCTATTCCAACAACATTACGTGTCAGTTTAATTCAAGTCAGTTTGAGTTTGAATTATTTCTATAATTTTGATAGATTAAGTCATCCTCGCTAATGTGAGCAAATTATACATGGACGTCGAGCCGAAAAGAACCTATTCCCAAAAAATGGGCTGTTTTATTTTTTGGTCAAGTTGACAGAATTTGGAGGAGAACATGTCGGCGATTGCACCTCTTGAAGATTTAAAAGCTGCCCAGAAAAATCTTCTCGAAGCAAAAAACCTGGAAGAATTGAAGGCTGCATTTAAAAAATGGCGGCGAATCGGGTGGAAAAATGTCTGCAAGCTCTGGCTTGGGGAGCGGACTCCTGAAGAATTGAAGGGTGAGAGTGGATAGATTTCTTGAAAATCCTATAAAATGAGGATGAACTTAATTCAAATTTCAAGGCCTGGCACCTCATTCTTCGATAACAAAAACAGGGTCTATTTAGTATTGACATGGAAACAATTTTTAAAAAGGATTTTCAAGTTGTTTAAAGCTCTTTTAAAGAAGATGAATCCTACGCTTAAAGAGATAAAGGATATGGAATTTACCCGGATAGACTACAACACTGAGAGCGAAGATTATTTTGAGATAATCGAGGGCAAGATTCCTATACTTCTATCAGCTCCTCATGGAGCTAAACATTTTAGGAATGGGGACTTCAAGGAAGAGGATGAATATACTTCCTCAATAGCTATAGAGCTAGGGGAGCTTACAGGGGCTTACGTAATCTTTGTAAAGAACAAGACAAGAGAAGACTCAAACTATTTAATCAGCACCAAATACAAAGATGCCGTAAAAAAGCTTGTTGATGAAAAGGGGATAAAATTCATCGCAGACCTTCACGGGGCAGACAAAGACAGGGATTATAAAGTTAACGTTGGCATTATGGATGAGCGAGATATGACCAAATGTTCATGCCCAACACCAAAACCTATAATTGAAGAATGCCTTAGGGGCTTCCAGCAGCCTTTGTTCAACCTTGACTCCTTTACAGCAAGCTTTCCAGGAACAGTTACCTACTTTGCGAAGAATATTTGCGGCATAGAGGCTGCCCAATTTGAAATTAATGCAAAATACAGGATAGTTGAAAGGAAGCCTGACAGCTCCAAGGCTATTGAAGGAGTGGATTCTGATTTTAAAGCTGAAGAAAAGGACGTTCTAGAACTTTTAAATCGTTTGAAGGAGATGATTTTGAAAATTGATAAGAAAATAGAACTGGATAAAAAAGATTGATAGACAACAAACAACAAATGGTAAAATAAAAAGGTTTATTAAAGCGAAAATGAAAGGATTGTAATCATAATTTCAGCAGAGGTAATGAAAATGAAAAAACTAGAAAATCCCTTTATTATTCCTACAGGACTTACTCCCACATCGGATGTTATAAACAAAGTAAAGGATTTCCTTAACAAGTTTAAAGCATTGGAAGTAGAGAATGGCACCCCGATTTTGATAATAGAACTATTGGGAGGCAGCTAATATGGCATCTATTGTTCAGTATTATGAGAGAATCAACTCGGTTGCCGTAATCGGCAACTATTCACCCCGACAGTGCGGTATTGCAACATTCACTACTGATCTTGTCGAAG
>Ga0210056_1005150_pt1 | contig 9940 bp, 11 predicted proteins | sample CryGeyCG2014_080_2_FD_183965 | JGI IMG/M metagenome (GOLD analysis project Ga0210056, IMG submission 183965) | Groundwater microbial communities from aquifer - Crystal Geyser CG07_land_8/20/14_0.80 (SPAdes) (version 2) | ecosystem: Environmental > Aquatic > Deep subsurface > Groundwater | place...
AATAAAAGTTGTAAGTCACGGTCTGCTCACGGTAGGGGGGATTATTTCTCTAATTTTAGGATCATTGATGCTCTTTGATTCGCCCGACCCGGCGCTGCGGGTGTCTTTCAAGGTATTGGTGCCGGCTGTGGCCGCGGTATCTTTATTCTTTGTAGCCGTGATCGCACTCGTTGTGAGGGCGCAGATGCAGAAGCGTTATACGGGGCAGGAAGGACTGCCGGGCGAGAAAGGGGATGCGATAACGGATATCCATGAAGACGGCCGCGTTTTCGTCCAGGGGGAATACTGGCATGCGTTTAGCGATCAAAAGGTGGAAAAAGGGAAGAAAATAAGAGTGGTAAAGGTTGAAGGTCTGGGACTTAAAATTGAAGAAATGTAAAAGGAGGGATTATGGGACAGTTTTTTCCGGTATTGGTTTTAATCGTTTTGGGCGTCATGTTTCTTTCATCTGCCATAAAAATCCTGAATGAATATGAAAGGGGGGTAATATTCCGTTTGGGCAGGGTCATCGGCGCCAAAGGCCCCGGCCTTATTATTCTTATCCCCGTTGTGGATAGGATGATCAGGGTGGACATGCGGACGATCACGATGGATGTGCCGCCGCAGGACGTCATTACCCGCGACAACGTGTCCATCAAGGTCAACGCCGTAGTTTATTTTCGCGTTCTTGACGCCAATGCCGCGGTCATCAAGGTGGAGAACTATCTGTACGCCACCTCCCAGCTTGCCCAGACGACGCTGAGGAGTGTCTGCGGTCAGGTGGAACTGGATGAAATCCTGTCGGAAAGAGAAAAGATCAATGTGAACCTCCAGGAGATACTTGATCGCAACACCGATGCCTGGGGGATCAAGGTATCACACGTGGAGGTAAAACAGATCGACCTGCCGGAAGAGATGAAGCGGGCAATAGCCAAGCAGGCTGAGGCGGAACGGGAGAGAAGAGCGAAGGTGATTGCCGCCGAGGGCGAATTCCAGGCTGCCCAGAAGCTGATAGAGGCTGCCGCCCTGATGGCAACCCAGCCCATATCACTGCAACTTCGGTATCTCCAGACACTGGCGCAGGTAGCGGCGGAAAACAATTCCACCACCCTCTTCCCGATTCCGATTGATTTGTTAACGCCTTTTCTGAAGATGGCACAAAAAGAATGATGAAAGAAAAAGAACCGATCCGGTTTCTCTCTGAAGGGGCAGGTAATTTTGATCCTTTCCAGGGGGAAAGAATTTTAATTGTCTGTGATTTCGACGGAACCGCCTGCAGCGTGGACCTGGGAAGCAGTATCCTGGACCGCTTTGCCGGCGAGGGGTGGAGGGATATAGACCGCGCCTACTGCGCCGATGAAATCGGCTCTCGCATCGCTTACACGAAGGTTGCTCCGCTTTTTCGGGGCAGCAGGGGGCAGATGGTGGAGTACGTCCGCAGCAATGCAATCCTCGATCCTTACTTCGCGGATTTTTATCGTTTTTGCCTGAAGCGGGGGTATGATCTCAAGATAGCGTCCGACGGCCTCGATTTTTACATTGAAGCCGTTTTAAAAAAGCACGATTTAACGGATATTGAGTTTTATTCAAACACCGCTATATTTGGTCAGGGCGATGGCATGTCGATTGCGTTTCCCTATCAGAACAATCTTTGCGGCAAATGCGGCGCCTGTAAGACCAACATTGTGAGAGGTTTCTATTCCCGTTACGACCGGATAATCTACATTGGCGACAGCTATTCCGACGTTTGTCCATCCCAGAGAGCTGACCTCGTCTTTGCCAAATACATCCTGTACGAAAAATGCCGGCAAAATGGCACAGCCTGCATCTACTACAATAACTTCCACGACATTATGGACTGCCTGACAAATTACTCTTTCGCAGGCACTACCGGAGTTGCGGCCGAAAACGCGCGGGAACCCTCAACAATCTGAACACCCGATGAAAGCAGAACTCCAAATTTCTGCGGAATTACGGCAGCTGGGCGGATGACGTTTTACCATAGCCATGTAATATGGGCATCATGGAACATAAAATCACAAAAGGAGGGCTTAACAATGGATGTAAAACTGGAAAACAAAAGCTGGAATCCTTACGTCGCCGGCGCTCTTGCAGGCTTGCTCCTCGTGTTCTCAGTATGGTTTACCGGCAAATATGTCGGGGCATCAACGACTTTCGTCCGCTCTGCGGGATATATCGAGATGCTCTTCGATGCAGAAAAGGTTGCCGCGATGGAGTACTTCAAAAAGGAAATTCCCAAGATAGATTGGCAGTTCCTCTTTGTGACGGGCATTTTCTTCGGTTCACTCATTGCCTCCGCAACGTCAAAATCCTTCCGGCTCCAAGCGGTGCCTCCCATGTGGGAAGGCCGTTTCGGTCCAAGTAAAGCAAAGAGAGCGATTGTTGCCTTTATGGGCGGCGCTGTTGCCATGTTTGGGGCGCGCCTTGCCGATGGGTGCCCGAGCGGTCATGGACTGAGCGGTTCGCTCCAGTTAGCAGTCAGCGGGTACATTGCATTGATATGCTTTTTCATCGGCGGGATAATTGTCGCCGGAATTCTCTATAAAGGAGGTGGCAAAAATGGGTGAGCTTATCTATGGTCTTGCCACAGGCATTATATTCGGCTTCCTCCTTCAGAAAGGGAGGGTAATCCGTTACGAAAAACAGATTGGCGCATTGCGTCTCAGGGACATGACCATTGTGAAATTCATGTTCACCACAATCCTCGTAGCAATGGTGGGAGTCTATCTCTTAAAAGACCTCGGCCTGGCAAAGCTTTCGATAAAATCTACAGTTCTGGGCGGCAATATTATCGGCGGTCTCATTTTCGGCATTGGCTGGGGGCTGCTCGGTTATTGCCCGGGAACGCAGTTGGGCGCCCTCGGCGAAGGCAGGTGGGATGCCCTTTGGGGCATTCTCGGTATGCTCGCCGGGGCCGGAATCTTTGCAGAATTTTACCCCGTCCTGAAGAATACGGTATTACAGTGGGGAGATTATGGAAAAATTACCATTCCTCAGGCGCTGGGAGTAAACCACTGGCTAATCGTCATTCTTTTTATCGTTATCGGGGTACTTATGTTCAGATGGTTCGAGAAGAAGGGCTTATAACAAAAAGGAGCTTTTACATGCGGTCAATCGCCCGCTCAGGAGAAAATACCATCGCCTCAGAAAAACGCATAAACCCGTTTGACCGCTAAGTGGTTGTTGATGTTGAAACTACTGGGCTTTAGCCGAGATACGGCCATCGGGTCATCGAGATATCCGCGGGCAGACCGAAGGATCGCGCGAAGGTGGCTGCGGACCCCGCGCAGAAAATCGTCCTCCGTGTTCTTGACGGTTGCAAATGCCCCAATCTCAGTCCGCAAGACATCCAAGACATTTCCAGCGAGGGAGATGGTCTCGTACGCCATCGGTGTTAGGTTGTCTGTGTCCATTCCCCTTGTGTTCTCTCTTGTCCTGCCAACGCGAAAGCTAATGGGCGCGGCGGCTTTATGCCGCTTCCCTCTTGAGCGTTTTGTTCCGCATCATTTTTCAGCCTTTTGATTATTGTGGGGAAGCGTCCCATTCCTGAGACGGTTTTCATATGATCCTTCCTCCTTGCATCGATTGATTATCGTTGTTTCTTCAATTGGTTCCCCCATCGTCCAGTAAACTAATCCATCTTCGGCGAAGTATGTGAGAACGCGTTGGTAAAAGCGTCCCTCGAAACCGTGTTGACGGATATGGCGAACCAAAGCTTCAAAGAGAACTCTGTCTACCCGCTCTCGAACCAGATACTCGTGGGGCCATTCCGGCATCGTCTTGGCAAACGTCCATTGTGAGGAGTCAACGAAGTCCCGTAAATCATCGGGCAGCGGAATTGAGCTATGCATTATCAATGCCCTGAGGTTTCGGGTTCAGTGCGTATATAACGTCCGCAATCCCTTTCAGACGATCCACAACACTCCTGACCACTTGGTCTTTGTCCTCACCAATAGCGATGTCGACGGCAACTGCCAGTTCGTCATTCTGAAAGGAAGTAAAGACGCCTTCCTTGGCAGCCCACGGTTCAAGTAAAGATTGTACCTCAAGAGCACGACTGAATTCACCTTTTGAAAATAGCAACCAAAGCGGGGTTTCGCCGTGCTTCTTCCAAAGACTAAAATGAATTCCAAGCCACATGCCAACGCCATTCTCATCCGAAAATCTCGCATATTGCCCAATTCGTTCCCATGATGTTTGCGGCATAAGCTTCTTGATATTGAGGACCCCTTCTGTAACCGCCAAGCCTACAGAAGCCTGTACAATCGAACTCAGTTGAAGAATAAAAGCAGGTGTACGTTGGTCGGATACCTCCACCGACGATATTGGTATAAAAGCATCACTATCAGCCGCTTCACAGAGTGCTCGCAACTGCAGAAGATCGCTTCTCGCTGACGGATCGTCGGTAACCTCAAGTTCCAAGGCAGAAAGCAGCCTCGTCCAAGACGTGAGCGCGAGTATCGGTCCGATTTCCGTCGTAATAGAATGAACGATGCTATTAGAGGTTGTCTCCCTATCTGTCGTTGAAATACCTGCATCTTGAAGTCTACGGCTCAGTTCGCGCCGCATAGTCTGCTCTCGCGCATCTGGCACAACCACGAAAAGGATTGTTGGCTGAGTGTATGCGGCAAGCTGCCTCAGGTAAGAGACGGGTTGATTGTCTGTCAGGCCAGCCCAGAACTTGTTTTCGACAAAGACACGCGGTTCGGCTTCGTCATAGCCCCACATATCCGGACGTTCCCGAAGCGCGCAGCGCTTCGGGAACAATTAATATACGAACTTCGCTTTTTCCGATGATTTTGATATCATAATAGCATGAGTCATAGCATGAGTCATTTTTTTCCAAAAGAAAAATATTGCATGATTACAAAAGAATATCTATTTACATCATGTCGGATATTATGATGATAAGGACTAAAAACGAACTTCGTAAAATATGGGAAATTTGTCCAATACTAAAGTCGGCGACGTCCTTTCGAAGTTTCAGAAGTTTCTCTTAGAAAAGAAACTTGCCCCGGAAAAGAGTGTATTTTTTTACGCCTTATGGGCCAGCAAATTTTTCAACTATACCCGTAAAAAGCAAATGTCTTCTGAAAAATATCAGGGAAACACTGTCAACGAATTTCTTGAAGCTCTTAAGTCAGACCCCAATGTCTCTGACTGGCAGATGAGACAGGCAAATGACGCTATCAGGTTATACTATTTTCATTACCGGGGCCTCAAACCCAGTAATCTACAGGCTGCAAAATCCACTGACTTCACGCCTGAACTACTTAAGGAAACAACACGGCTGATTCGGATTAAACATTATTCGTACAGCACAGAAAGAACCTATCTGCAATCAATGCTGTCCAAATTTGAATCTTTACGGCATTGGGTGATGTTCCGACAAAGGTTTTAATCTTCAGATTCTGTTTTAGGGCTTTAAAGAACAACTCAATCGCCCAACGATCCTTGTAGATGGCGGCAATGGTTGTGGCCGCTATGTTCATCTTGTTCGTTAGAAAAACAAAAACCTGCTCTTTGTCAGCATCATAAAACTCGACACGGCGCAAAAGATACGGACACTTTTCCGCTGTCCCGGCACCGGTAAAGGCGATAACCTCATCTTTGGGGATATGTGGTCGTTTCCGGGGAAGGGGGCTTGGTTTCAATGACGGTGTATACGGCGCTTCCCTTCTGCCTGGTAACAAAATAAACACCTTCTGAGGTCGCACTTGGCTTAAAGATGGTAATCATTATACCCACGATCATCTACAATAATAGTTCCAGGATCGAATCTCAGGGTGTAAGCTACCTTCACATCCGCACATTTCCCATCGGTTAAGCCACATCCCGGCAACGAGTGTGGCTTGATATAGACGGTGAACAGTCGGGTTGTCTGCCGGCTTCGATTGAAGTTGTGCCCGGTATGCTCCTCTTAATCGTCGACAGTCTGATGATGAAAAATTCCCCATTGCCCAAGGATTAATTCCCCATTTCGTTTTCCTACCGCACAGATATCTCATTTAAATAGTTTTTATTATCAATGAGTTGTATTTAGCGTTACGATCGTTATGAGTTATTTTTGCTTTGGTATGCAGCTTGCTTTACATATTTCAAAATTCTATTAGGAGGTAGGAAAAGATGAAACGTTTGATGATTTTTGTGGTTGGTTTGGTTTTTGTGTTTTCAACGGTAGCCTTTGCAGTGGATAAACCGGCAGCGGCAGCGAAGGCTAAGGAGCCTGTGGCAGTAACCGAAAAAGCCACAGCGGCAGCGCCTAAGGCGGCGGTCGCGGAACCAGTTGCCAAGGCCGTTAAAGAGACCAAGATGACTGCCACGGGGAAGGTTACGGAAATCTCCGATACGATGCTGAAAATCGAGCGCACCATAAAGGGGAAAGTGGAGACCGTGGAATTTACCTTGGAAAAGCCGTGCGCGAAAATTGTTGCCGGGGACAAGGTGAAGATCAGCTACGTGACGAAAGACGGCAAGAATGTTGCCCTTAAGGTGACCAAGGTTGCTGCTAAGAAGTCTGCCAAGAAGGCAAAGAAAGCAAAGAAAGCTGAAGAGGCAGCGCCTGCGGCTGCTGAACCGGTAAAAAAGTAAATTAACGCAGACTGTATTTTTTACTTTGGAAGGGCACGGAGTTGTTTTGTTTCGTGCCCTTTTTTTGACCCGTAGGAGCTCTGCTTTTTCACGAAAAAAGGAAAAATCTTATGAATTCTTACTCCTGAGTTCTTTCTTCGTGGTTACATCAGCCCGTATTTCTTCAACTTTTTGTGCAATGTCCTCCTGGTTATCTCCAGACGACGCGCCGCCTCGCTTTTGTTGCCTCCCGCCAGCTTCAGGATTTTCAATATCGCATCTCTCTCCACTTCTTCAAGAGAGGAACCGGAGGGCGCCCCCTCTTTCGGCATTGACAGAACCTCCGGGATTGTTTTTTCTCTCAAGAGCAATAATTCCTCTTCATCAAGATATTCCGCTCTGGAAAGAACCACGCCTCTTTCCACGGAGTTGATCAGTTCCCTCACATTTCCCGGCCATGTGTATTTCAACATTTTGTCCATGGCCTGGGGGGTAAATCCTTTGATGTTTTTATGGTTCTTTTCGGCAAAAAGCTTCAGATAATGCTGGGCAATAAGGGGTATGTCCTCCTTCCTTTCCCTCAGCGGCGGCGCTCCCAAGGTCACGACATTCAGCCGATAATAGAGATCCTCACGGAAACGGCCTGTATCCACGTCCTTTACCATGTCTCTGTTGGTAGCGGCGATGACCCGCACATCGATTCGGATCGCCTTATCTCCGCCCACGCGGACGATTTCCCGCTCCTGGAGTACCCGCAGCAGCTTTACCTGCATGGCCGGGGACATTTCACTGACCTCGTCAAGGAAAATAGAACCTCCATCGGCCTGGCGGAATTTCCCTTCTTTTCTGCGGTCTGCGCCGGTAAAGGCGCCCTTCTCGTGACCAAAGAGTTCTGACTCGAGCAATGTTTCCGTAACGGCGGCACAATTTATTTTTACAAAGGGTCCCTCCCTTCGGGGACTGTTGAAGTGGATGACCCCGGCGATCAGCTCCTTGCCCGTTCCAGACTCGCCGGTGATCAAAACCGTTGCCTCCGACGGGGCAACCTGGGCGACGGTTTCCAGGAGCTTTGTCATTGCCTCGGAGCGGCCGATCAGATTTCCTCTGTCGAACTGACTGCTCAGGCTCTCCCTGAGGAGCCGGTTTTCTTCTTTTAAATGACTGTGTTCCATGGCTCGTTCCATGATGAGGCGAAGTTCCGTGAAATCCAGAGGCTTGGTGAGATAATCATAAGCGCCCTTTTTCAGGGCGTCTATCGCAGTTTCTACGGAGGCATAGGCAGTCATGATGATAAGCGGAATGGCAGGGTTGAAGACCTTGATAGCGGCTAAGGCCTCCAGGCCGGAAACCTTGAGCATCCGTATATCCATCAGGATCAGGTCAAAAGGTCTTTCATGCACTTCCCGGATTGCCCCCTCGCCATCATCAACATCGAAAACCGCATAACCCCAGCCGGAAAGGAGCATCTTGAGCATGGTACGATGGGCAAGATCGTCATCCACAACGAGGATTATTTTTTTTGTTTTCACAATATGTTCCCCCTCATTTCCACCGCAGGCAACAGGATCGACACGGCGGTTCCCTCGCCGGGGGCGCTTTTCACGCTGATTTCTCCGTCGTGGGCTTCGATGATCTTATGGACTATGCTGAGCCCCAGGCCTGTTCCGGATGGCCTGGTGGTAAAATAAGGATCAAAAATATGGGATAAGTCTTTTTTATCAATGCCGGGTCCCGTATCGAAGACAACAATATTTACAGTGGAGTCGTTTAACCTGGAAAGTTTGACCGTTAAAGCACCCCCCTCCTCCGTGGCTCCCAAGGCGTTCAGACAGAGATTCAAAAGCACCTGTTTGATCTTGTCGGCGTCGATGACGACCTCCGGGATATTCGAAGCCATGTCGGTATGAATGGTGACGTACTTTTCGCGGGCCTGGTCTTCGATCATCTTCATGACCTGCCGTATCAAAACCGGGAGGGATGCCGATTTCTTTCCCATGGCCAACGGCCGGGCAAATTCGAGCAGTTGGCTGATGACGCGGTTCAGCCGTTCCACTTCCTGCACCATGATGTCGGCTGTTTCACCATCTTCGGGATTATCCCTGTAGCGTTCTTTGAAATAAGTGGCAAAACCTTTTATGGAACTAAGGGGGTTCCTGATTTCATGGGCCACGCCGGCGGCCAGGTTTCCCAGTGCCGCCAGGCGCTGATTTCTGGCTACTTCCTTTTTTAAATGCTGCACCTCTGTCAAATCTCTGAAAAGGATTACGTATCCGAGGAAAGCGCCGTTTTCTTCCTCCAGTACCGTGGCAATCACCTCCAGGGGAATCGCGTTCTCTTCCGCCACAGAACAATCGATTTCCTTTTCGATAATCCCCGGCGCCGCATCCAGTGCATCGATAATTTCCTGAAACGGCCGCGGCAGGATTTTTTTGCCATTTTCTCCGAGCACATCCCGGGCAACAAGCTGGAGGATAGATTCTGCGGTCTGATTGCAGGATATGATGTTTCCCCCGTTGTCAAGGGCGACAAGGCCGATAGGCATATTTTCCACAAGATTGTCGGAAAAAGCCTTGATACGGGACAGTGAAATCCGTGCAGAGCGGTATCCCTGAGCGAAAAAGAGTGAAACAATGCCGGAAACGCCAATGAAAAGCAACAAAATAGCCATCAGAATAGTATGGCGTGCGGCATCCTTTCTAATTGTCTCGATTGGTCCTACATTTAAGCCGATAAAAATAACCTGTCGCGATGCCAGTTCTTCTCCCTTTTCATCCGCTGGCCGAGCATCACCGTCCGGCAAGCCATCAAGCGGGGTCTCGTCATGTCTTCCGGTAGGCGCGACCCGGCGAAAGACCTCGAAAGTATCGACCCCGTCCTGATTCGGCACCAGCCGCCAGGCAATCTTTACGGACCGGGAAATGTGATCGAGATCCAGTTCCTTTCCATAAGTTTCCCCGAGCATAGAAGGATCGCTGTCGGCCAGGATTATCCCCTTTGTATCCGTGACGGTGATGAAGTCTATATCCGGTTGCTGCGCCGTTTCCATCAGGAGCTTCTGGAGATAGAAGAAATCCGACTGCCGTCCCATCAACCCGGTTCTGACGCCAGTCTCAAAAGATCTGATCATGGTATCGCCCCTTTCCATGAGGATCTTTAGCGTATGTTCCCTTTGTTTATGGATGTTATCCAGGGTCATGAAAACAAAGATCAGCGCCAGTATGACTGCGACCCCGATGATGATCCAGGGGGAAATGCCAATCCATGCTGCCCTGCCGGTCTGCTTCCTGTTACTTTCACCTGAAAATGCACCTCTAAAATGTTGTATTCATTGCCTGGTCACAAAAAATTATTAATGGTTCACAGGTGGCCA
>Ga0210056_1005171_pt1 | contig 9912 bp, 10 predicted proteins | sample CryGeyCG2014_080_2_FD_183965 | JGI IMG/M metagenome (GOLD analysis project Ga0210056, IMG submission 183965) | Groundwater microbial communities from aquifer - Crystal Geyser CG07_land_8/20/14_0.80 (SPAdes) (version 2) | ecosystem: Environmental > Aquatic > Deep subsurface > Groundwater | place...
CACACCTCCTGGAGAAGGGATACGACATCCGCACGTTGCAGGAACTCCTCGGTCACGCCAACCTCCAGACGACGACGATCTACACCCATGTCGCTAAGAAGAATAAACTCGGCGTGCGCAGTCCACTGGACGGACCGTGAATACATGTTGCAGGGAGGGTGGCCCACCGGTCTGGCCTCACACGACCCGTTCCGGCTTGGAAGGGAGAAGGATATGAGAAAGATTGGGTTAATCGCAATCCTGGCAGCAGTGCTTGGAGGCTCGGTTGCGAAGCATGACCTCGCTGCGACCGCTTTCGCCGACGGTGGTGAGGCGCGGCTGCCACGTCCCGTTAAGAACTCACAGCCCGCGTGAAAGCCTCGGCGGCCCACTGGTTTATGCTTTTGCCGCTGACTCGGGCGGCGACGGCAACAGCGGCGTGAACTTCGGGCGGAACGCGCAACATAAGTCTACCGGAGTAGGGCTTTTGCGGTGCGCGCCCCAACTTCTCGCACGCGGTCAGATAGTCCTCGACCGCCTCTTCAAAGGCCGTGCGCAACTCAGCGACCGACTCGCCGTGGAAGCCCACCACGTCATTGATGCCTGCGATATGGCCGATCAAGCATTGGTCTTCGTCGCTGTATTCGATGCGGGCTGCATACCCTTTGTAAGTCATCGTGTTCATGGTTTGATTCCTGCCTGCTCCAAGAATGACCGCGCATCGCGCACTTGGTAGGGTTTCGCCTCTTTTTCCGGGTGTGGCCGATGAAACGTTGCCACGACTCCCTTCAACTCAAAGCGCACCCGCGACCCGCTCCCTTCCACCGTGCGTGCGCCCACGGACAGAAAGAACGCCTCGATATCACGCCATTCCAGTGAGGCAGGCGCCGGTGTTTTGAAGATCTTTTCCAGAGTATCTCAATGGCGTTTGTTCACGAGCCGGATGATAGCATATTCTGCAATCGCTCGCAAGCAGAAGACGCCGTTTGACAACTGCGACGATATGCTCTCTATTGCGTTTGTTCATCTCAATAAAATCCCAGAGACACGAGCGACGGTTGACGGATTGAGTTGTCGTGGGTACCATCATGCGGCATCCCGTTTCGGCGGGGAAAGGAGAAGGCTATGAGAATGATTGGGTTGATCGTGATCCTGACAGCAGTGCTTGGAGGCTCCGTTGCGAAGCCTGAACTCACTGCAAACGCCTTCGCCGACGGTGGCGAGCCGTGGACGGAATCCACATCCAACTGGAGCTTGCAGATTCATCAGGACAAAACGGAGAAACCGCACGCGAGCAACCTCCGCTTCGATCGCGCCTTCAAGCGTTTCGGTGAAGGCAGCCTTGCTTTCGACATGGTGCGACCCGACCTGGCGAAGTTCCACTATACGGAGCTCCGGTTGACACTGCCTCAACCCTTCGACGCTCGCGCCTTCGACAATCTTTACCTGTCCTACCATGTCCCTGCAGGGATGAAGTTGACTCGCCTCTATGTCACCTTCACCTCACCGAACTGGAAGAGCAGTATCGAGCTGCCTGAGTCGCTCAAGCCCGTCACCGGCGAATGGCAGGACATCACGATTCCCCTGACGCAATTCGGCAGCAAGCAGCCCGGTTGGAACTGGGGCAACGTTGGCAACGTGACGATCTTCTTCTTCTGGGACGCAGCGCCGGAGAAGGCGGGCGCGATTCACGTGGACGGCGTCTACTTCGAGCGCACTGGTGATGGCATCGGCAACCGCAAGGCGCCCCCGGCGATTCTTTTCCTCGACTACTACTTCGCCAACAAAGACATCGACCACACACACCGCAAGACCATCGAGGCGAAAGGCTACACCGCGGTTTGGGACTTGCTGCAGAAGCAAACCTGGGCGACGATCAGCAAGTTCAACGTGGTCGTGTTGGGAATCCATCCCGAGATTGATATTAACAAGCCGACGGATTGGTCGGGCGAATTCGCGGGGAAAATCGATCTGCTCCGGAAGTATGTGCAGGAAGGTGGTGGTCTGTTCGTCACCAGCACGCCCGGATCCACGAATGCGGGGACCGGCATCAACCTGCTGCTCGAACCGATGGGCGTGACCTTTGTCAATGAGCAAGTGAGCGACCCGAAGGGCATCACCACGCAGCAGGAGATGTTCCCCAACATGGAGTTCGCTTACACGGACGCTGTGAAGAAGGACCCGCTGACCGACGGCGTGCCGGGAATGTGGTATTGTACCTCGGTTCAGTTCACGGGTGGTGGCGGCGGCAGCTTCACCGCGGCGCTGATACCAGGTGCCGACTGGAACGTGTTGATTCACGCCGGCGCAACAGCCGGAACCCATCGTTACCAGGGAGCCTTCGGAATTGAGGAAGCGACGGCGACCTATTCCTCCTCCCCTCCGCTCTGCGCCACTCGACAGGTCGGTAAAGGACGTGTCGCCGTACTACCGATGAACATGACCCACACTTGGCTCAGCGGTTATCATCCGTGGTGGCAGGCACTGGTGATGAGCAAAGGCGCGAAGGACAAGCCCAGCGGAGTCGAACGGCTGATGCTCAACCTTTACGACTGGCTCGCCAAGCCGTCGAAGGAGAGCGGCAGCGTCGGAGGTCACCTCGGTGCCAAACCCGAACCCATCACAGGAGCCAAACTCGTCTCAGCGGGAGATGAAGGTGGAAAGATTGACTGGGAAAAACTTCCACCTCCCCAACCCTCCAGCCACAACTACATGGGTCTCATCGGCGCGCACTCGGCCTATTCCGACGGTCAGGGGACGGTCACCGAGTGGGTCGCCGCCGCCAAGGCGGCAGGCTACAACTGGATCGCCTTCACCGAATTGCATCCCAAAATGAACGCGGAGAAATGGGAGCAACTGAAAGCGCAGTGCAAGCAGGCGAGCGATGAAAGGTTCTGCGCGATCCCCGGGATGGAGTTGATTGACCAGGCGGGAAACCACTCCCTTGTCCTCGCGCCGATTCCGTGGCCGGACCCGAAGTTGGAGAACGACCGGATGGATTTGCCGCAATCGGTGGGCTACGCCTACGGCTTCCCCGCGCAGGTGCAGTTCCGCATGCACGAAGGTTTGCTTCCGTGGTATCGCAACCAGTTCCACTTCGCCGGAGTGTTCACCTACCGCGACGGCAAGCTGGTAGACGAAGCCGAAAAGGAGTATTGGGAATTGCAGGCGCGCACCTTCAAGTGCTGGCCTGTGGCGGTTCACGAAACCTACAAACCCGAGGACATTGCGAAAGAGCGGCAGGTCGGCTACCAGACATGTTACACCTTCGGTCCGCTCAACAAGATGCTCGACGACTTCTGCTTCGCCAACTACAAGTTCTTCTGGCACCACGACTTGGCCTATGTAAGCTCCGGTCCGCGCATCGAGCGGTTCAGTATTCAGAACAACGGCACCTCCTACTTCGACATCCCGCCGGAATGGAGCGATTCGTGGCGGGCCACCGAGGGCGCGGATCGCTGGAGGGCTACGCTGAGCGTTTCCTCGCCTGTTGGACTCAGCAGCGTGCGTCTCACCGACGCCGGCAAGCCTCTGCGCGACTTCCGACTTGCCGGCGGCAAGTCGTTCGCGCAGTCGGTGGACGGCCATCACGACCGGCAGTATTGTCTTGGCGTTGAGGTCACCGACGCGCAGGGCGGGCGCGCTTTTGCTTCGGCCAGCGGGACCACGGCCGGCCGGCACCGATATGGAAACTGCACCGACAACGTGAACATCATGGAAGGTGGCACCTACGGAACCTCGGACAAGCCGCCGCTGGGTTACGAGTGCTACTTCCCACGCTGGGGATTCTGGTTGTGGCCCGATCTCTACTTGCAGGATCGCGGACCACTTCAACTCCCGCACGATGAACGACTGAGGTTTGCCTCCACCGACTGCACGATCGTGGACCATCTCTTCACGCTGACTCATGATCCGAAAGTCCCCAACGTTGGCGGGGGGCGCGTGATGCGACCTCTCTATCCCATCAAAGACTTCGAGGCGCGCACCCGCGCCATCCGTTTCACTGCCGGAGTGGATACGCCTGAGTTCATTCTTCTGGAACCGCAGATCAAGTTGAGGCGCGACGTGACGTTGACTGCAGGCCCATTTCCGAATCTTCGCTTCCTGTTCCTCAGCCACGGCAAGCCGATGGCGAAAGGCGACTTCAACTTCGAGACACTTACTACCGACGACGGTCGCACCCTCGTCGAATCTACGCCCACGAAGAACACCTGGCCGTCGGTCAGCAAGAGAGGCACGCTGCCCGTTGGTGGCTACGCCGGAGCTTTCCCCAACTACACCGGAGCGGGCGCGGTGTTCGCGCTGGAACCCGACACCCAGTTCGCCATCGAGGGCAATGCCGATGGTCGCCGCATCCAGATTGGCAAAGACCTCAAACCGGGCACAGTCCTGAAAGCAGGAACCGTTCTTTCCACCCGCGTGCTCTACATGGAAGGCAAATGGCGACAGCCCGCAGGCAACAGCGAAATCGAGAACGCCCGCAAGTTCCTCGGTCTCAACGGCCCTCCCGGCTACACCGTCACACCCACCGTCGGCAGAGTCGCCGACACGAGGTTCATCTGCACCCTCGCTACCGACAAAGGCGCCTTCCGCGCCAAGTTCAGTCAGACGCCGCTGCCGGTCGATCTTCCAGTCCTCGTCCCAGATCTCAACCCTCGCTGGGACGCGGGCATCTGGATTGTCGGCACTGACCGCGTCCGCCACTTCGGCATTTTCGAGGGCGCGGGATACACCACCCTCCGCCTCGACAAAGGCCCCGTCGAAGCCTTCATCGGCCACCCCATCGTCTGCGACTCACCCGACCTTTGGCTATCCCTCATCGAAGCCGACGCCAAGCGCCTCATCGTCGAAGTCCACAACCCGACAGACAAGCCGATCAAAACGCGGGTGAGGAAGAACGCGGGGTTTGAGTTGGGACCGGGGTTGGAGAAGACGGTGACGGTGGAAGCGGGGCAGTCGTTGAGGGTGGAGGTGCCGTGATAATGGTGCGAATGGAATCTCAATTGAACTCCTCAAGCGAATCATCTATACTACTTGGCAGGACGCTCCGAATTGGCGTGTCGGCGCGTGCGCGAACAACCTTCAGGAGGAACGCCCGTGGCTCAAGCACCAGGTGGCTTTCCACTGATACAGGAGCTTGTTCGGCAGCGGAAGTATTACTGGTCCAATCATGTCGGCCAGCAGGTAGATGCAGGTGAGTTCGATGAGACAGACCTGGAGGCCTGCATTCGGTCCGGCAGTGTCAAGAAGACAGAGCGCGATCGGTTGGGAAACTCGGTTGGCAACAAAGTCTATGTGATCGTTGGACGCGATGCGAAGGGAAGGCGGTTCTATACCGCTGGGAAAATCCTTCGTAGCAACGGACACCAGTATTTCTTCATCACCGCCCATCAAGCGAGGTGATAGCAATGTTCGGTTTCAAGTGTCAGGAATGCGGCAAAGGAACGGTGAATCCAACCACCGTTCACGACTACCAGACGAGGTTCGATGGACAGCACTTTGTCGTGCCGGAGGCGGTCATCGGGGTTTGTGAGTCATGCGGCGCCCGACATTTCAGCGCGGAGGAACGATATCGCTGGCGACAACTGTACGCGGAGCGACATGAAGCCCACGTCAAGACGACCGTTTCCATGCCTGCCTCCGTGCACCTCAAGTTGCAGAACCTCCGACGAACCCGTAAGTGCTCCCAATCGGCGATCGTCACTGAATTGATCCGGAACGCGTCCTGAGGCTGTACCCAGGCGCATACCACCTTCCCCCTCGACAGAGGCCCCGTCGAAGCGTTCATCGGTCATCCCATCGTTCGCGACAACCCGGACACACGGCTGTCGCTGACCGAAGCCGATGCAAAGCATCTCGTCGTCGAGGTCCACAACCCGACGGACAAGTTGGCAACCCTCTCGATGAGAAACCACCATCCATGAAGCCAGGGAGACGATCGAGAGGTTCGAGGTCCCCTGACAGCCCGGTTGGCGATTGAGAAGGCGACCAATGACAAGAGGACATACGACCTCTCCGGCCCCGCCGGGACATTGATTCTTCTATACCTCTTGATAGAGCCCAAAACCCACCTAACGGGCGATAGCAAGACGGCTTCCGTGCTCCATTCTAAACATGCCAAATGTATCAGGAGGGAATGGCTTAGCCTGAACTCACCGAGTTCGCGAAGCCTCGCCCTCCCATTGCCAAAGGAGATTCGGTTATGAAGTTCCCATCGCGACTCAAATCCTGCCTTGGCGGTCATGAGACACATACTGCCACCTTTCGGAGACTAAGGGGATTCGCCCTAACGATCATTTGCCTCGCCCTGCTTGCGCTCATCGCAGGCATGGTCTTTTCCCAAGAATCAAGAACCAGGGAAGAGAAACCACAACCCACGGATGAAAAGGCGCAGCCGAAGGAAGAAAAGCCACAGACCACCGGGGAAGAAAAGCCGCAGCCAAAGGAAGAAGAACAACCGAGGGAAGAAGAGCCAAAAGCCAGGGAAGAAAAGCCACGGCCAAGGGAAGACAAACCACTGCCCAAGGATGATTTTGAGACGAGGGCCAAACGTGACTACGACCGAATCGAGAACCCCGAAGTGACCTTCCCACACTACCTCGAATTGCGCAAACAGGAGGCCCTCCGGCAGAATCAGTTGAAGAAAAGCCCGCAGCTCGCGTACACCCCGGTTATTGGGCAGAAGACTCCCTGTGGAAACGGCGACTTTGAGGCAGGCTTGAACCCAGCCGAATGGCAAGGTGCCTATGGCCTGGTTCCCGCCAATGGCAACCCCATTTTTTCGAGCTTCACCAATGGGATCGTTAGCGGCGCCATCAACCTTGGCACTTCCCGCCAAACGGTGGTAGGCCCCAGCGGCACGGACCCGAATGTGGGCATACCGCTCACGGCGCCGGGGTCTACTCGCGCGGTCCGAATCGGCAATGCGGTTACTGGCGCCGGTTCCGAACTCTTATCCAAAACCTTTACGGTTACTGCGGCGAACAGCCTTATCTCGTTCTGGTACGCCGTTGTCTTCCAGGACCCGGGCCACGTCCTTTCCAACCAACCCTCCTTCTGGGTTCGAGTGACCGTAAGCGGTAATTACGTTCCCGGCCTGGTCAACCTCGGCAACAACTCAGACAAAGTGGTGGCTGACGGTAGCAACGTGTTTTTTCAAAAAACTACGACGGGGCTGCTCTACAAGAACTCGACTTGCGCCCAGATTGACCTTTCCCAACAGATCGGGAAGACCGTGACTATCGAGTTTGTGACTGAGGATTGTACGCAGGGAGGACACTATGGTTACGCTTACCTCGACAATTTCTGTGGCAGTTGCGCCGGCAGCCCCACAGGAAGTCTGACTTTCGCCCCATCAACAAGCTCGACCTGCGGGCCGGGGCAATTAAGTAGGTGGTCAAAAATACTGTCCCATAGTTCCCGAAAAGGTAGTGGGGGGTTATGCTATTTGACAGTTTGATTCGGTAATGGCAATCCCCCCGGACTTGTTCCGGGGGAAGGTTAGGTTCGCGCTACAACCCGGACGCCGCGCAACCTCTTCTTCAATCCCCCCGGACTTGTTCCGGGGGAAGGTTAGGTTCGCGCTACAACCCGGACAAGAGGGGCTTTCCACTCCTCCGGTTAGCGTGGTCCTAACCGTCCCCCGAAACAAGTTCGGGGGGATTACCGAATCAATCGGGTATGTCCGTCTTCGTTTCAGCAGGGACAGTATTTTTGACGACCTACTTATCCCGCTGGCACAGCAATCGTGTGGGCGTTGGTAATCGGATTGGTCGCGTGCATACTTTCTGGCATCTGGACGGGTATGACCAACATGGCAAACGAGTCTACCCGAAACTCCCTAAGGGGAGAGGCAGTTCACGTGCGAGACCGCGCTGCACAATTACATCAGGACGCACTGAACCAACTCGAAGCTCACAAGACAATATTTAATGATGAACTGAAGAAAGAGGATTCCCCTGGAGAAAGACATGCAAGGAGCGCCACAGCATTGCGCGAATTTGGTGGAATTCAAGTTGAGTCTTGACCAGGCGCAGGAGGACGAAACCGCGCTGGAGGAAGAACGGATGCGGGGGAATACGGTTCTGTTCCCCGTCCGGCTGGATGACGCGGCGTTCTCGGTGGACAAGGGCCGGCCGAATCTCCTCAAGAACTCCCGCAACATTGGCGACTTCACGGACTGGAAGAACCACGACCGCTACCAGCAAGCCTTCGACCACCTGCTGCGGGACCTGAAGGTGGGGTAGCTACCGGCGCGGAAGGCATTATTCCCCCATCTCCACATCTCCCTTGCTTACACCAATGCCTGAAGGTGCGGGAATGGTTGGTCTGGCATCCGACTACCGGTAGATCAACTGCCCGAACCGCTTCGGTTGTCCGAACAGACCGAAGGTCGGCGTCCAGCAGGTGTACTCATCGGGCTTGACCGTTCGTCGCACACTGCACAGATTCAGTCCCGACACGTCGCCGGGCAACGGCGCCTCACCGCAAAGAGCTGAGAAGGGAACGGGAGATTCTTGTGAATGCGAATCCAGGAATCAATGAGGCGCAGACACTCGCCTCGTGCGAAGGGAGGGAGGCATGAACTTCTTCGACCACATGACAACCGTCCACTATCCGACAAAGTTCCTTCAGCTTGCACTGAAAGGCGACAGGGGGTCTGGAGCTCGCCCCCCGAATGTGGTGGCCATCAGGAACTGATATCTGCCGGCCGGCCCAACTCGTCCGTTGACACCGGCATTGCTGGAGTCTATGATATCCGGCGATGATCCAGTTGGCCGGAACTGAAAGGCATATCAAGCACGCTGACCCAATGAATCCATGAGTTCCAGAGTCTATCCCTAACACAGGACTCTCGATAGCCCATGAATACCTACACCTCCATCCCGAACTGGCCTCACCTGCGCGAGCGTTACCTCGCCTGCTGGCGCGGGGAGGTGGCGGACGACGCGATCATCGCCCATATCCAATCCCACAATCCCAACCCGCAGGTTGACAGACCTCGAGACATCAGGCAGAATGCACCCAAGAGGTTTGTTGGGAGGGTTGAGTCATGCAATATGCTCGCATCACGGTGAACCCCAACCAGATGGGAGGGGTTCCGTGCATACGCGGGATTCGCGTGCCGGTGGCCACGGTGGTGGACATGGTAGCCGACGACATGTCGGAGGAGGACATTTGCGCGGCCTTTCCTGATCTGGAAAGGGAAGACATCACCGAGTCCCTGCGCTTTGCCTCTGAGGCGGTACGCGAACGCGGGATCCCACTGGTGACCGTTGGATGAAATTCCTGGTAGACAACGCGCTTTCGCCGTCAGTAGCGGCCGGTCTGAGGGACATTGGGCACGATGCCGTGCATGTGCGGGACTTTGGAATGCAGGCTGCAGAAGATGGTGCGATCTTCGACCGGGCCGCTGTGGAGGATCGGATCGTCATTTCAGCGGACACCGACTTTGGCACTCTTCTGGCGCTCCGTCGGGCAAGCAAACCCTCGGTTATCATTTTCCGTCGCGGGTCGGAGCGTCGGCCCGGCCGTCAGTTGATGCTCCTGCAATCCAATCTCAGTCAGGTTGAGGCAGATCTCGAAAAGGGGAGCATTGTCATCCTTGAGCAGACGCGAATTCGCATCCGACCCTTGCCGATCATCGGGCCGTAGACGCGAAACATTCGGGGCATTACCCCTTGCCTCTCTCATTGCCTTCGTTCCGGATGCCCCGCCCCTGCTGGCCAACGGAACCGGCGTTGTGGTCAACCAAACGGGTCGCGGGACCAGCCGAGTAGCTCGGGACTCTCAATAACGTATGATCACCCACACCTCCATCCCGAACCGGCCTCACCTGCGCGAGCGTTACCTCGCCTGCTGGCGCGGCGAGGTGGCGGATGGCGGAATCATCGCTCACATTCAGAACCCCAATCCCAACCCGACCGGAACCGG
>Ga0210056_1005173_pt1 | contig 9910 bp, 10 predicted proteins | sample CryGeyCG2014_080_2_FD_183965 | JGI IMG/M metagenome (GOLD analysis project Ga0210056, IMG submission 183965) | Groundwater microbial communities from aquifer - Crystal Geyser CG07_land_8/20/14_0.80 (SPAdes) (version 2) | ecosystem: Environmental > Aquatic > Deep subsurface > Groundwater | place...
GATTTTAAAAATACGCAAAGCCCTCAGCAATTCAAAATGCCTTGTTGTAATGCTCAAAAGCACGGCGAAAGACACTGAGGTTACAACGCGCGTAATAAATAAAGCTGCCCCGTATAGGCCCTGGCGCGTAATAATCAGCTTGAAACCTAATATCTTAAAAACAATCAGCGCTTCTCCCGGGGTTACAATACTGAACAAGGCAGGGAAGGCTATGAAAAGCGCGAACAGAGGTATGAACACCCATGTCCTTTTCAAAAAAAATCCTAAATTTATCCTGGAAAAACACGCTAATAGTATGGATATCGCATAGATGCCCAGCAGAATAACTATATCTTTTACGAATAATATCTGAATTATAAAAAATAAAAATATCCCTATTTTGAATCTTGAGTCAACGGATTGCAAAAAACCTTTTTTCAGGGCATATTCATCGCTGAACGCGGATTCTTTTAAAAAAGACAAAACACCCATGATAGAGCGCTCTATAAAATTATTATTCTTTGCCACTGGTTATTCGCCTTTCTTTGTTAAAATCTTCCCTATAATCAATATTACAGCCACGATTATTGCTATCCCGATTACAGCTGATATTATATAGGCAAAACTGAGAGACGGCAATCCTTTTTCCTCCCATCCTTTAAACGTGTAATCCGGGATAGGCGCGTTCCATAATGATGACAGTTTCTCCAATCCTCTGGGAATATAACCTACAAGTTTCTGCATCTCACTAGCTCCCCATTCACCCCATGCTGATCCTGCTTTAAAATGTTCAGGCAATAATAATCCCAAAGGAGAAATTATAATCAGAGCAACAATACCAATCCATAATTTAGTGATAAGCTTCATTATGCCACCTCCCCTTCTTCAAGAAATTCCGGAGATTGTTTCTGCAGATATTTTATTACAAGTGCCGTTATAACAGCTTCCACCCATCCGAATATTAAAAGGTGTTCTCCTGCCATTGCCGGTACAGCTATATTTAATCCATACGGACAGTAAAGCGCCTGGCCATTTGCTGTGTGATGCAGTAACGGTTGTAACCCAAATTCAATTCCTGCTAAAAAAGCAGCGACATTTATACCTATATAACCAGCTACGCCTGCTGCAATTACTCTCCTATTAGAATCCGCAGGAGCATTATAACTAATGGCTTTGTAAATATAATATCCGGCAAAAGGAAGGATAACTGCCATGTTAAAACAGTTAGCCCCTATCGCTGTAATCCCGCCGTCTCCAAATAACAATGCTTGAATAACTAAAGCAACTGTTATAGCAATGCATGCAGCCCACGGCCCGAGAAGTATTGCCACCAGCACTCCTCCAACTGCATGGCCTGTAGTGCCTCCTGGGATAGGCACATTAAACATCATGATTACGAAACTAAACGCAGCGCCTATTGCCAAAAGCGGCACCTGCCTTGCCCTGAGCGTCTTCTTAACAATTCTTGAAGCAGCTGTCCATATGGGCAGCATTACTGCATAAAACACGCCGCATGTCGCAGGCCCTAAATATCCATCTGGTATATGCATGTTTTCTCCTTTCTAAAATGTATAAACACAGGTTAAAACTATGGCATCATTTGCGTCTGTATTTGTGCCTGTTATCACTCTTTGATACGTTAAAAGCGCTTGAACCTTATCATTTGACCATCCCATGCCTGGCGCAATCATAAGATACTTAATATCAGAAACTGAAGTTTTTGCGCCATCTTCTCTCTTATCACCTTGTAAGAACCCGTTTGCCTCAAGCATAAGATTAAGCCCGCGGGGTAAGAAATATTCCAATCCAAAATCATAGTTAAGGTAATTGGCATAACGCGTCTTGACTCCATCTATTCGCGCTTTCTGCGGAAAACTGTATATAGCATCAGCATGCAATATGAATGGCTTCGCTTTCTTGGTAAAAATCAATCCCAAGCCATGGTCCCACGAACCGCCTCCTGAAGTAGCGCCCATTAAATCCGTGCCCAGCTTATCTACATTAGCATGCTCATATTTTCCGGTAGGAGCTTTGACCTGAAATAAAGCGGCTATGTGCGGAGTATTATCTTTTTCTTCTTGCAGACAATATCTCATAAAAATATAACTATCGCCAAACCCGTTAGAATGCGCTTTTCCATCAGCATTCTTTATATAATTTTCTTGATAAACTATCTGGCCATCTATTTCCAGTGCATCTGTAATGCCATATTGCGCGAACAGCTGCTCCTGATACTGATATTTCCTCTCTCCATTGTCTAAAGGATTATAATGGCCTTTTTCATTAAAAGCCCCTCTGGTGCTGTTATAAAAGAAAAATGGCTGCGCTACAAAATTGCCTTTACCGCATAATGGCGCTGTCCACGTACTGACAGGGCCAGCAGAAACAGGGTTCCAGTCGTCTTCTGCATAGCCAGCTGAAACGCTTAAAAATAATAATCCTAAGGCAGTAGAAATAAGCAGTGTATTTTGTAACATTTTTCCTCCCTTTTGTGTTATCTTTTTTATTTTCGTGCTACTATAGCACAAAAAAATAATACTAAAACTCCTTGCCCAGTGTTGTTATACTCAGCGTACCATGTTTCACGCCTTTAACAGCGCGTAATTTATCTGAAAGCGTTTTAATCCTGTCCGACTTCCCTTTAACAATAACCACTTCCAGGCAATTATGGTGGTCCAGGTGGGCGTGCTGGCTCGCGACTATCATGTCATGGTATTCATGTTGTATGTCCACAATCAAGTCCATGAGTTCTCTTTTGTGATGGTCATATACAATGGATATGGCGCCCGCGACCTCTTCATTCTTTTCCCACTCTTCTTCGACAAAGCTGTCGCGTATCATATCTCTTATCGCCTCTGAGCGGTTAGAATATTTCTTACGGGCAATAAGCCTGTCAAAATCCTCTAATAATCTTTTTTCAAGTGATACGCCAAACCTTACTAACCCTGACATTCAGCCATCTCCTCAATACTAAGTGTTACGCTTTTGGTAATTATAGCACTAATTTTCCTTGTGTCAAGCACAAATGTTACACTTCTGACAATGTCAGAGTGTAACCTTGCTAGGATAATTGGATATCTATCCTTTTTACTTTTCTGTCTCTTATGTCTAAGGAATAAGGCGGGCCTATCGTATCTTTTTGGATGTCAATTTTTCTTCCGTCATCATATTCCAATACAATGGAATTCACCTTTGCGGAATTCTTTCCGACCGTATCTTTCATTTTAGGATTGTGATAAACTACAAGGGTACTGCCTAAAAATTTAAACGCATACGTATTTTTCGGGAAACCGTTGCAGGTCTTTTTCGTAAAAAGCCATGAAGGCAGTGCAGGGCTGAATCTCAGGTTCAGTCCGCCTTTTTCATTTACAGAAAAAGGTTCTTTGCCTGCGCTCATCAATAGCCATATATTAAGCATTTCCGCTGTAGAACCGCTCAGGCGCGCCACAAAACCCCTGCCATGCATCTTCGCGTCCGGAAAAGCGCTGGAAACTATAAAAGAAGAATTCTCAAAGATACTTCTTCCGTATCTCTCCGGCTTCTGGAATGGGATCAGGGTATTTTTAAAATTCTCGAAAAATTCCTCATAAAGGCCCTTTTTCAATATTTCCAGGAGATATTTATATTCCATGTGAAGCCATACGGATTCATTCTCCAGCCAGCCGGTGGTAAATATGCTGGAGCGGCCCACTTCCTTTGATACGCCTTCCAGAGGCTCGTTAATCTTATACATCTTTAATTTTGTGTCATATATCTTTGTTTTCTTAAGAGACACACATAAAGCCTTTGCCCTTTCCGCATCAGGCTCTATCTTTAATGCCCTCACAGGCCCTTCCAGGAATAAAGGCAGCCTGATATTTTTAAACGCTGTGGGCTTTACTAAAGGCAGTTCTTTTATCGGATCCAACTTGCCCGATAATTCATATTTTACAACTTCATTTATAAAATAGGTGGTGTATGCCTTTTTGCCGGGGTCATATGCCTTTTTAACCGCGCTGTCAATTTTCAGGAGAAAGTTATTCATCGCCTCTTTTAATTCGCCGGCGCTCAGCGTTCTTTCTATGCCGCTAAAACCAAACTTTATTTTATGCCTGTATTCTTCCTTGAGAGAATTAGATTTATCCCAATAATAAAAATCATCCCCTTTTTCTTTTATGATGCCTTCCAGATTTTTTATAAAATCACGCAGTTCTTCCGGGAGATTAACATTGCAAGAGTCGTCGATATCAAGTTTTTTAAGAGAATCGAGTATAAATACAACCTGGCGTTTTAATTCAAAAACCTCAGGCGTAGACGAACCGCAAAGGCCAGGCAAGCCGTTCATAGAATCGCACCAGCCCGGCTTATCAGCCTCCATTTCTATACCTATGCCGAACGGGTCAAGTGAAGAAATTTTATTGGCCGCGATGCAGAGCATTTTTACCAAAAGCGTGGTTTTATAAATATCACCTTCTCCGTTATTTGTCCGCATCAAATGAGGGCCGCCGGCGCGCTGTTTTATCAGATGAGTTTTTCTGGCGTCATGCTCCAATGAATGATATTGCCTTATAACGCCTTCGCTTTTTAATAAATACCTTGCCGAGCGGGGTTTCACGCAGAATACATTATCATAAAAAGTAAATTCTTTTTTATCTAAAAGGACTTCCTTTAACTTGTCCGGATATACGCCCAGAAAACTTTCAACCAGATCCAGATTATACGTCCAGTGGTCTACCCAATACCCCTCTCCATGCTCTGCGTCATAAATAGTAACGCAGTTCTTTGACAAAATGTCCAGAAGAGTGTACCAGGATATTTTTAATTTTACGCCCAGCCTTTCTATTTCCATAAATAATTTACCGGGCGTAAATTCGTCTGATAAAACAGGCCTTAATTTTTCGAAATCAGATTCATAAATATTATCTTTGAGAGCTTTTTTTATTAAATCCACTTCTTTCAATTTAAACTTTACGCCTTTTAAAACCAATGGGTTATATCCGTCCGCCTGTATCAAGCTGTAGAAATGCAGTATATTAAAATCCTTTATATCCGGATTGAAGAATACGTCGTTTCTGCGGTTCTGGTTGGTATCTCTGTAATTACCGTCGCCCTGTGAAAAATAAGCCGGCTCTATCGAGAATTTATTGTAATCCCTTTCCAGGTCTCCGTGCTTGCGGGAATACACGTAAAACGCATGCGTGTAATGATTAGAACAGGTGATCGGAATTCCGCCTCTTAACACATTATCTAAAAACGTCTGGCCGCAATATGTGTTATATTTCTTATCAGCGCTTACGGTAAAAATATTATCCTGAATTTTATCTATTATATTTTTATTTTCTTCTCTTTTTGAAACAAAGAATTGTTCTTTAGTCAATTCGGGGAGGAAAGAGTTCAGTTTATCTTTTGAGCTCATATGGCCTAATAAAGAATAAAGTTTAATCTCCGCGCCTTTTTTGAGTTTAAAAGCCGCGTAAGCCATGGCGCTTGGCAATTTATTTTGATTCATCTGGTTCTTTGGTATCTTAAACTTATTACCGTTCACGAAATTTACAGGATACGAAAAATCCGTTATATGACCGAATATGATCTCCGGATCAACCGCGACAGGCAGCGCCTTGCCTGAAATAGAGGCCAGATAGAAATTGCCTTCTTCTACAAATTTTACCTCTGAGGCGTCTTTTGGATCAGCCTTTAACCTGTAAAAAGGCGCGTTGTTTTCCATGTTCTCGACAAACATCCATGCCTCGATAGTGCGCCTCATCTTTTGTAAAAAGAAATTAGACGTGCCGTAAGGAATTATCATAGGAGTACCGTCCAGCGTTTCCATGGAAAAATCTTTTTTAGAAATATTCTTGATTGCGGCTATCCTCACGAGCCCCGCAAAAGGCTGGTTCGGTATCGTGAAATACTTTATTTCCACGCTTAAACCGAGCGTGGAATTTATCTCCTCAATCCTCAATTCATGCGGGCTGACAAACATACGCTGTTTTATGACAGCTTTTGTCTCGCCTGAATAGGATTTGAAAGGTTCATAAAAAATATTATCCTTTCCCTTTTTGATTTTCAGAAACGTGCGGAAACCCTGGGATGAAACTAACTGGTATGCCCTGTTTGCTGGGAAAAATTCCATTATTGAGCTATCTTTGCCGTTCACTCCAAAACTGCAGACAGCCTGGCCCCTGTTGACATAGAAAACCCACATCGGTATGCCGAATAGGCCTGCTATGCCGGGCAGGAAATTCGAAAACGCCCCTGCCAGATTATAATTTTCTATAACAAATTCATTATTCGAATCTATATAGTACTTTACCTTTTTGTCCATTGTGTAATTCTATCAGATACTCTTAAAACTGGCAAGCAAATTAGATAGGGCTTTATTCTCTGTAAAATTTGCGGTTTTCCAGGATTCTATTATATCTTTTTTGTGGTCTTTCCAAAGCGCGTAGTAATTCTCAAAGCCGTAAACAGGCCCCTGGCGATTAACCCATGGAGGATTGGCTATATATTGATATAAACCGTCCGGAAACACGCTGTTTGCCACAGCCTTATATGTCCAATATGTCCAATGAAACCCGAATTCCTTAAAACATTTCAGTGTATCTCTGACCCATGCTAATTCGCCATAGCATCCTTCGGCGCATCTGGAATTTACTCCGAATTCTCCGACAAAAATCGGCACGTTCCATTTCCTGGAATAATTATAATAGCCTTCGAGCCTTTTTCTTATCATATTTATATCCCAGTATCCTCCTAATATTTTTCCAGGATATCTGAGATTTTTATGAAAATTAAAAGTAAACTCCAGTGGATGATAAAAATGAATGCTATAAGATAAGTTATCCGCAAAGGGCTCACCTATATGCTCCAGGGCCTGAGACCAGATATTGCCTTCTAAGAATATTATATGCTTTTTATCAATAGCTCTTACGCGTTTGACAAGTTTTACGTAAAGACCCCGGAGTTTTTTACCGGCATCGGACGTTTTGATTACGGGTTCATTTAAGACATCGTAACCCGCCACTATCTGCTTGTCCTTGAAAGTACCTGCCAGCAATTCCCACAGCTTAAAAAACTTTTCCTGATGCCTTTTATTTTCCCACAGCTCTGCCTTGCCTTCGCTATCGCTGTGCCAGTCTTCATTCTGGGAACCAGGCGCGGCATGCATGTCCAGTATGCAGTAAATGCTGTATTTTTCGCACAGTTTAACTGCCTCTTTAAGAATGTTTATGCCTGATTTATTTTCTATTAACCTGCAATTGAAAGGAAGCCTGATGCAGTTGAAATCTAAAGATGGTATATTTTTAAAATCTTCTTCTTTTATAAAATTATTCCTGAACGTATTAGTAAAGTTATCTAATTCTTTTTTGCCGCAGCACCTCGCCATCTCAGCCTTGAATGACTTCTCGGGTATATTCCTGCCGTGAAGGATATACCCCTCCATCATGAGCCATCCACCGAGATTTACGCCATGGAGAAAAACTTTTCCGCCTTCAGAATTTATAACATTTCCATCTTTTACGCTTAGCATTGAAAAAATGGGCAGTTTAGGCTCGTGCCCGGGAGCAGAGACTGCAGCCCTCTTTGCAATGAGCCACAGGTCTTAACATGTAATGAATAGTAACCTTCATAAGGCACCTCCTCTATTTAAAAATTATCCCTGTCTCTTTAGACCAGAACAAAAGATCCAGCTCATCCATGGAAATATTTATCTTTTTGCAGAACTCCCTGAGTTTATTTTCTATCCCGAGATATTCTCTTTTAGTAAGCGATTTTGGAATTTCTTTTATCACTCCATAAGCTTCTAAGTTCTTTAGTATATGCACATCTAATATCGCTAGGTCTTTTCCAAAACCTATATTTCTTAAAAAATGGCTAGCCTCTTTATATCCTATGCCTTTCACGTTTCCTGCAAACCATTCCCTGGTTTTAAGAATATCCTTTTCGTCTATATAATCCTTTATTGAGAAACAACCATTCTTTTTAAATAACTCCCTGGCATTAACAATAAACTCTGCCTTTTTATTCAGAAATCTAGCTGCTTTAATATACGGGCTTATGGCCTTCGGCTGGCCGTTAAAGAGCAGGCCGTTAGTCTTTAATTCCTTTATAGCCTTGCCGCATTCGACGGCCTCTGCCTGAGGCGTCAATATGCAGAAACAGAGCTCTGAAAAAACATGCTTATCGTCCTTTTTATAACTATCCTCAAAATCTTCAAGCCTGTTTTTAATCAGTTTTTTATTTTTCCTGTAATATTCCAAAAGATTTTTCATATACTAAACTCTAAGTTGACACTCTGACATTGTCAGAGTGTCAACTTGTTAGGTTAAATTAAGAGCTTTGGATATGGCATCTTTATCAAAACCCACTATTATCTGGCCGTCTATATCCAAAACAGGCACGCCCATCTGACCTGATTTATCCATCATCTCCTGGCTCGCCTGGCGGTTTATACCCACGTCTATATTTTCGAACTGGATATTGTTTTTCTTTAAAAACTCTTTTGCCATCACACAGTAAGGGCATGTGGACGTAGAATAAACCTTTACGCTTTTTGCCATAATCAACCCCCTGACATTTTTATACCAAGCTCGAATGCCTTTTTCAAATAAGCCGGGTGCTCCGATATGCTCCCTTTTACGTCAATGGCCGGGCAGAAAAGCTCATATTTATAAACTGCGTTAATAGTGGCGAAAAAAATCTTCACTATCGCCTTGGCGTTCTCAAAAAAATCTTTTCTTCTGGACCCTTCCAATGAAACAAAAACTCCCGGTATTTTCTTGTACCCGGTATTCTTCTTTAATATGCATTTCGCCCTCCACGCGCATTGGAATCTGTCTATCATCATTTTGCTTTGCGCGCTAAGGCTTCCGAAAAATACAGGCGAGGCAAATACAATTGCGTCAGCCTTTTTTATCTTCTCATACACTGCTTGCATATCATCTTTTACCAGGCATAAACCGTCATCGGCCATTTTATCGCATTCCTGGCATGGGACAAATTTCAGCTTATTCAAAATAATCTTTTCTGTTTCAGCGCCTTTGGTTTCAGCGCCTTCCAGGACTTTATCCAAAAGAATATCAGTATTGCCGCCTATTCTTGGGCTTCCGTTTATACCTAATACTTTCATGATTAATAATTCTCTGTTAATAATTCGTAATATGCCTGAGGATGAGCGCACGTAGGGCACTTCTCAGGCGCCTCTACGCCTTCTATAATCCTGCCGCAATTGCGGCATTTCCATTTAACAACCTTTTGTTTTTTAAACACAGCGTTTTCTTTGACATTCTTCAGAAGTTTACGGTATCTTTTTTCATGCTCTACTTCAACCATTGCTATTTCTTTAAATTGATCCGCAATCTCCGTAAACCCTTCTTTACGCGCGACATCTTCAAAACCCTTATAAAGCTTGGTCCATTCAAATTGCTCTCCGTCAGCAGCAGCTTTAAGATTCTCCGCGGTATCTCCTATTACCCCTGCCGGATAAGACGCCGTGATTTCCACGTCTCCGCCTTCCAATGGCCTGAAAAACCTTTTTGCGTGTTCTTTTTCATTATCAGCTGTTTCCAAAAATATAGCTGATATCTGCTCATACCCTGCTTTTTTAGCTGCGCCGGCAAAATATGTATAACGATTCCTAGCCTGCGACTCTCCCGCAAAAGCCGCCAAGAGATTCTTTTCGGTCTGACTGCCTTTTAGTTTCACATTACACCCCCTTGTATTCGCCAGCACCAGTAGGGCAGGTTTAAACCTGCCCTACTGGTGCTAGTCTCTACTTTTTTATAACTACTGAGAAACGCAAAAGTAATGGAATAATTTGTCATTGCGAGCGAAGCGAAGCAATCTCAAAAACAGATTGCTTCGTCGTCGCTGAAAAACGCTCCTCCTCGCAATGACAGTCATTATGACAGAATTTCATTATTTTTATTGTTTATGCGTAAGTCAGTAATCT
>Ga0210056_1005174_pt1 | contig 9909 bp, 7 predicted proteins | sample CryGeyCG2014_080_2_FD_183965 | JGI IMG/M metagenome (GOLD analysis project Ga0210056, IMG submission 183965) | Groundwater microbial communities from aquifer - Crystal Geyser CG07_land_8/20/14_0.80 (SPAdes) (version 2) | ecosystem: Environmental > Aquatic > Deep subsurface > Groundwater | place...
TCCCGCCATAATTCGACTGATCTCGTCAGTTACATAGACATTTTTAAGATCGGTTGACTGTTTGGCGATGTTATAATAAGAGGCATCCTCGGTACTTATACCCAAGACTTGTAATGCTTGTTGTTTTTCTTCTGGTTTAAGCGTACTTGTCAAAATATTATCAACCAGCTTATATGCGGCATCTTTTTTGACCGCTTTTTCGTAATTGGTAGAGGAGGGAAGGGAAGAAACCGAGCCTAAGTCGATACTTTTTGTATTTGCAGATTCTGGATCCCAATAGAAAATTTTATTGTCTTTAATTTGACTTCTTCCTTGATTTTGTTCTATTTGTTTTTTAATTTGATTCTCCGTTGCATTACTTTGTAACTTATCTGTTCTTTGTTGATACATTTGCTCGAATTGAGGATTTGCCTGACCCATCGCATAGGGAGCAATATAATTTGATATATTTCTACTAGAAGGATTTCCCTGAATATCAGTATATGCTGATAAGTTTTTAGTTAAAAATGGAATACCGGATGATAATTGTTGACTAAAACTATTGATATCTGGTTTTCTGAATATTGGATCAATAATCGTAGAAACATATCTTTGAAACCCACCCATCGGATTTAATTGACCTATGATTTGAGTTAAATTTCTTGTCATCGAAAAATCAGTATTTCCCTGAACCAAATTAACAAACGATCCCAGTCCGCTAACGAATGTTTGTTGTGACCAAAAACCCAAAGGAGATAAAAGTTCTTTTGTAAGCTTGGTAACTTGATCATCTGTTGTTGCCGTCCGTGAGTTGTCATTAAAATACTTAACGGCAGCCGGCAATGCTAGTGCTAAAGCAAAAACCCCAAAAATTTGCATTGGTACCCAGTAGTCACCGATTTTTACCGAATATGGTTTGCGACCCGAATCATAGAATAATTTTTTTTGGATTGGATCAGCGGGAACCTCCCAGGTGGTTCTTCCTTGCATTGCCACCTCAGCGCCAATCAGTGTTGCGATTGATCCCAACATCGCCTTTCCCAATTGTTCTCTTCCGTTATAACCCGAGACACCCGTTGCCTTACTTAATCCTATGTCAGTCAATCCCACCGGTGAATATTCAATCCATTGCTTGGCTACATCCATCGACGTTCTAATAAAAGGAATAAACCATCCTAACCCTACTTTTCTAAGTTGGTAAACTGCCTTTGTTACGTTATCTATACTATTAAGGATTCTACCTTGGGCTACGGGATTTAAGTCTCCTCGGAAAAGAGAATAATCCGCCATCTTAGAGGCTTCAGCTTCAGTTGCTCCTCTTGCTTGTTCTCCGGCTTTTATAATCGAGGTAAAAAACTTATCCATCCCCTCCATTGCGTTTGATGGTAGATTATAAGCACCCAATCTTTTTGGTTTATTTAGTTGACTACCCATTTCCGACATATCTATCTTTGCAAATCTAGTTCCAGACTTGAATGAATTCTTAAAGGCCGATATGCCATCGGAAATTCCACTCAATGTCCCAAGTTCATATTTTACTGCCTCTATTGGTTTACCCTGTGCTACTAATGTTGCCGGTCTTACCAAGAAAGCCTGTTGAAGATTGCTTATTCCATTTCTAAGGTGTGTAAGCGGGTTGGAAAGCATATTATTATACCTAAATTCATCTATCACATCCGAAACACCCCATGGAAGTTTTTTGCTTATATACTCGAAAACCTGTTGCATTGCCTTTGTTTTCTCTTGTCCTTCTGGCAATGAATTAACATTCCTCATCATTCCAGTAATTGCTTTTGAATCTTCGGCAACCCACTCTGACTTTTTACCTAAAATTCGGTTAAGAAGTGGCATATCGTTGGTAGCTTTTTGTATCTCACTTTGTGCATATTTGACCATTCCTTCTGGTGTAGATTTAGACCACATCGCAAGTGCTTGATCTCCTTGCCCAGCCTGAGTAGCCTTAACTGAAGCTGTTTTAATAATTTCATTACCCTCGTTCCATTTTCCTTCGGCAAACGATTTTTGCGCCATTAATTCTGATAGTGCGGCATTATCGCCAGACCAGACTCCCGTTTGGATTTGCGATTTAGCTTTGTCCCACCCAAGAACTCCTAAAGTGTTAGCGGCATTTGCCGACTCTTGAGAATTTGTTGTCGGATTATAATAAGAATTAAGGGTTGCCTTTGGTTCTTGTGGTGTATTTTTCGACTCCTTAACCGTGGTTATAAATCCCCTCTCTTTTGCACCTAGTGGTATAATGGGATTTAATGGAATTTCATTTGTCGGTGGAATTGATGGCGGAGTTACTCCTGAAACTACTGGGGTTTCTGGCACTTGGGGCGATATTTTGGGTAATACTTCCTTATTTAATGCGCTAACCCCCACTCCCCCTACTTCTGGTAGAGAGGGTTTTGCTTGATTCGCTAAGTGTTCTGCCTCTGTCAATGGTTTGACACTTATTCCCACGGGGATGTTTTTTGATTCGATTTCAATCGCAGTTTGTATATCTTCCAGATGAACGGGCAAATAAGGATTTCGTTTGTATCGAGTATTGAATCTCTGTTGAAAAGCCCATACTTTCTTTGGCATACCACCTGGTTTAATCGGCGTTTCTCCTACTTTCCAACTTTTAGATAATTTTATTAACTGCGCCTCTATTGCAGGTGTTCTAGTTGTAAGTTGCTTTATTATTCCCATCCCCACTCCAAGACCAGATAATGCGCCGCCCAAAATCAATCCACCACCAGCACCCTCAAGCGTTGGCTGAATAGTAGACTGTAAAGAATTTTCTTTGACCACGTTGGAATCCGAAGCCGCATTAAAAAAGTTTCTACCTCCACCATATGCCATACCCTTTAATGAACCTTCACCTACTGTCTTTAAAAATCCCTTTTTGACTGCTTGTTTAAAACCTTCTTTAGCAATCTGTTTGCCCATTCCCAAGCCATAAATATCAATAGCTGCGGTTGCGAAAGGAGCAACTGTATTGACTAGCTTTGTTCCCGTAAGTGGTTGTTTGTTATTTATTACATCGTTAAAAAGATTTGTTGATCTTGCCCCCGTTTCAAAAGCTCGACCTGGTGCATTAATAACTCCTTCTGCGATACCAGAAACTAAGTTAATCGGTAAATTAGCGACATTAGCAAAAGCATTTCTTGTGTTATTTGCCCACGTGGGAACATTCGGATTGTTTTGTGATTGAAATTGAGGAGTATATTTAGAAAGACTAACCTTGGGAAGCGTAGCGTTAGCACCCAAAACACTATCTAATCTTCTTACATTATTTTGAACACCAGCATTTCCCCAGAAGTTATTACCAGCATTACTAACGGTTTTTCCTACACCACTTAATAATTCTTGAAGAGGTTTGAGTTTTGATATTGCCATGTCATATTATGTAAAAGTTTGATAATTACCCATTCCCTGAGAAACTCCTCTTACCTGATCCGGAGTTATTCCCAACTGGGCAGCGAGTTGCTTTTCTTCTTCCGTGTAATTTCTCACTACTTTTGAAACCTTAACCGGCGGAGTATTTACCTGTTGTCCAAGACCGACAGTATTCATTGGCTGGTTGGGATTAAAAGTATAAGCTGACGGATCAAAACCTCCAGTTGACTGTAAAGCGAACTTTTGAGCCGCTTCTAGCATTTGTCCTTTTTCTAAAGCCCAAACTTCCATGCTTTGTATCCATTTGGTTTTTTCAAGATTAAGGTTAGAGATATTATTAGCGTAATTCTGCCACGCCTCAAGAGTTGATTGAGCCTTTCCTCTTCCGGCCTCACCTTTAGCCATAGTAATATTGTTAAGTTTGTCATTAAGTTCGCTTTGAATATTGACCTTAGCCTCTCTTACTTTTTGATCAAGAGTAGTTATCGCGTTTGAGTAAAAATTCTTTACCCTTTCTTTTTCGCCGTTGATTAAGTTCATTACTTGTTGTCCTTGATAACCTAAAGTCCCCATAGAACTAAAGGCCTGTTTACCAAAGGCTTCTGCCATCGCTGGGTTGGTACTTGATCCATAACCCCCCGTATAGGCAAGTTGCGCTGATTGACGATTTTGAAGTTCGCTTAAGAGTTGTTTAACTTTAGCTGTTTCTAATTGCTGTTGCTGTTGGGCTTGACCTTCTCTTGTTTGTAATTCACCTAACCTCGTTTGTTGCTCTTGCTGATAGACCGGAACAACGGCGGCCTGTTCTCCTGTCCAGTATTGTTTTGCTTGTTCCGCTTGCTGGGGAAGGTTTTGTTCAAGAGTATTTAAACCACCCATTTGAGCGTCATAGGCTTGATTAATTAAGTCTTGTTCCGAAGGGCCAGAATAACCGCCACCGCCGCTGCCAGCCTGACCACCAAGAACTTGACTACCAGTAGATTGACCACCAGTAGATTGACCACCAGTGCCCGCTATTTGCTTTTGTGTTGCATTCCATGCTGCCAACCGTGCTTCCTCTTCAGGTGTTCTATAAGTAACGCCGGATTTGTTACCAAAATTATCGGGTGTTTGTTCGGCGGCATAAGCAGGTTTAATCCATTGGAAGGTAGACCCCCTAGGTGCACCTCCAAAATTCTGAAGGGAAGCACCTAACGCCGCATTGTTAGGCCCAAGTCTTCCGGCACCAGCCGCCGTTCCAACTGTAGTTATCACTTTACCAACAGAACCAAGCCAGTTTTTTTTGGCTTGTTGTAGGTTTGTAATCCAATCTAAAGGTGATTTTATCATAAACTTGATTTAATGTGTTAAAATGTAAATATGTTTAAAAGACTAAGAACAAAAATGTTTTTTTATTTCAGTTGGCCAATCGTTTCGTTTTTTATCGGATTTTTCGTATTGTTTGGAATGGCGAATCTTTGGTTTCAACGAATAGGACTTTTTCTAATACTTTCATCGGTTAGTCTTCCTCTTGCTTATTTACTTTTATCTAAATCTAAGCTCCATTCATAGTTATTTCCCCATTTTAAAACACAAAAAAAGACCAACCTATAAATTAGGTCGGTTAAGTTCTTTAACTAACTAACAATTATTATATCACTTTCAAAACCAATGTCAAGAATCTATTTGTCAACCTTTCCTCCTCTTCAAGTCAACCTTATGATCTCCCCATCCACTATCAAACTTATTCCTTCTTTGGTTCTTCCGTACTGTTATTCTCTAACAATTCACAAATTCTTCCATAAATTAAAGCATTGTAGAAAAAACCAACTCTCTCTTTAATAAAAGCTAATTGGTCAACAGTAAAGTCTGGTTCTTTAGAATAAAGTTTAATCCCTATTTGAAAAGCTTTGCTCTTTACTTCTCTCGTTAAAAGATGTTCTTGACTTTCTGCTACAATAGCATTAGCAATAACACTTTTTGCTTCAACTGGAAGTTTATCATCGCCAAGAATTTCCTTGCCTTCAAAATTTAGCAAATGGCTATTTACATTTATTTTCATTTAATCCACCTCCTTTATTTTATACTGGTTCAACATTTTGCGATTTTAATAATTCCACCTTAGTAATAAAAGCCTTTTCTTCATCTATCTGCTTTTGTAATTCTACCACTTTTGCCTTGTGTTCACTAATAGTGTCGCCAACCACGATTTCAGGTAATTCTTCACCCGTAGCTTGGTCAAAGTTTTTACTAGAAATAGCCAAAGCGTTAGTAGTTATTCTTACTAATGTAACTAATCCTGCAGCTTCTTTTTCAAAAAATTCTTTTGTATCAATCATAAATAATTCACCTCCTTACGAAAAAACTGGACAAAAATAATTATACTCTTGTGCCACTCTTTGTGGTGAAAATTGAGCATAAATTAAAAAAGTGCGTTTATATCCCTCGACTGTTATTTTACAAAATCCATGTTTAGCATAAAGACCGTCATAAAAGTTTTCAATGTCATATACCATATTATATTATTAAGCCGTATTTAACCAACCATAAGTTTCCAAAACCAGTAATGCTGCATTTATTGCTGTCCTAGCTTCTGCATCAACGGTAGCTCCCCCAGAAGCGTCAACTATGTGAGCTTGTCGAACTACGGGTGTGGTAGAAAACACCCCAATTTTATTATTAATCACATCAATCATTACGGCGGGAGTTGTATCTGCGGTTGCTCCGTTATTGGTACCATTTGTACCAATAATTTGTACTTCGGAATTACCACTTCCAGTTGCTAATTGTCCACCTATTTTCAAAATACCAGAGGCAAGATTTGTTCCTCCAACTACACACCCACCAGCAAGAATAGATAGTGCTTTACCTGCCGTTGCCGCTGTCGTCATCCTTTCCATCCAGAATATTCTATCAGATTGCCCTCCTAAACTTAATAAATTAGTTGGTCCCGTCGTCCCGATGCCGACGTTGCCGCTTGTATCAATTGTCACTTTTGGTGTATCAGAAGTCCAAAACTGTAAGTTGCTACCATTGTAATAATCATCTTTGGTTGTAATTAATTTGTGGCCCGAAATACCAAGTTCAAATGCATTAATTTCAGAGAAATTAGACTTTAGGTAAGAAGTATAATATGATATCCCATCAGCCTGATAACTTGTTGCCTGAATGGTTCCCATAACTTCTAATTTTGCATTTGGCCCCGTTGTCCCGATGCCGACGTTGCCATTCAATAATGTCTGAGTAATAGCAGTATTTCCTAAAACAATCTGGTTGCTGGCGGTGGTATAGGCTCCATTACCCAGAGCCATAGAGTTTTGAGCAGTAGTAAGCTGAGAAACGTTGTACCCTGCTCCATAGCCTAGGAAAGTATTGCTGTCTCCTGTAATTAAGGTTCTCCCAGCATTAGCACCAACAGCCACATTGTATCTTCCCTCGCTATTAATCGCCCACCAGCCTGTTTGGGTAGTTGTCCAGGTAGCGGTGAAGTAGAAGCTATCAACATCAATAACCGTAATGGATTTGGAGCCGTTGTAGTCGGTTGTTCCAGAAATCATTTTAGTAGAAGTACCCGTTAAACCATGAGCAACCGAGGTAGCTTTAACAGTACCTGCCACTGTGCCACTGTAATCGGCAAAAGCAGTAATGGCTTTACTGGTAGGTTTAAGATTGTGGAGAGCAGCATACCCCTGAGCTGAGTTGTTGCTACCAGTGGTGTTGTAGTGGAGAGCAGCATACCCCTGAGCTGAGTTTTGGGAACCAGTGGTGTTGTAGAAAAGAGCATACATTCCCTGAGCTGTGTTTTGGGAACCAGTGGTGTTGGAAAAGAGAGCCTGCATTCCCTGAGCTAAGTTTTGGGAACCAGTGGTGTTGTAGAAAAGAGCATACATTCCCTGAGCTGTGTTTTGGGAACCAGTGGTGTTGGAAAAGAGAGCCTGCATTCCCTGAGCTGAGTTTTGGGAACCAGTGGTGTTGGCGTAGAGAGCATACGTTCCCTGAGCTGAGTTGTTGTAGCCGGTGGTGTTGGCGTAGAGAGCAGCATATCCCTGAGCTGAGTTGTTGTAGCCGGTGGTGTTGGCGTAGAGAGCAGCATATCCCTGAGCTGAGTTATAGTAACCGGTGGTGTTGGAAAAGAGAGCATACGCTCCCTGGGCTGAGTTAGAGTTGCCGGTGGTGTTGGAAAAGAGAGCATTCACTCCCTGAACTGAGTTGTAGCTACCGGTGGTGTTTTTGGCTCCGGCATTTTTGCCGATAAAGGTGTTGTAAAGGGTATTTGTTGAACTTCTGATTTCTAAGTTAGAGACACCTGTATTGTCATAAAGAGCAAAAGTGGGAATAGAATTTCCCGTGATTTGTTTGATGGAAATGACAATCGTGCCGTTAAAATCAGAAGTAGGAGTGATGATGAGGTTGTCTGTGGTAGTGGCTCTTGGGCCAAAAGTACCGGTGGCGGTAATACCTGCTTCTGATTGACCACCAAAAGCAACCGTAAAAGAACCGGCGGTTCTGTCGGTAACGGTATAGGCAATCTGGTAGTAGTTATTAACGACAGCGGCAAGAGTATTGGAGAGAGCGTCGGTAAAGCCAGTGGTATGTGTCCAGCCGGTTGCCCAATCGCCTGTCCAGTTGGTTGAAGTCCAGCCGGAAGCGGATAACAACTCACTGCCCAAAGTGGCTGACTCGTTAGCAGCAACTGATTTAAGAGAGAGAAGAGAACCAGGAGAAGTTGTCCCGATGCCGACGTTGCCCCCCGTAGCTTGTAAAATTACATAAGAGGTCGTTTTAGTCGCACTGGATGTTCCGTTAATTGTTATGTCCCCGTTATCTGCCGAAGAACCGTTTATTAAAGGCACAGTAAGCAAGGTGTCCATTACATACGCACCTGTTCCAAAAGTACCTGCGGTTACAAGTGAAGCGGGCACTGCTCCCGTTGCTAAAGTTCCAATGGCTGTTAAAGAAGAAGTTACTACTGTTGATTTTAAAGTTGTACCCGTTAGAGTATTGGCGTCTGCGGTTACTGTAATTGGTGCTGTACCATCAAAATCTACACCATTTATTGCTCTGGCGGTTGCCAGTTTAGTTGCTGTTCCTGCAAGACCAGTTATAGAACCTGTAATAGCGTTAGTTACTGTAATATCGGTAGCCCAAAGTTTAGTGAGTCTCGCTCCTGTTGCCCCAATAGTTTGGCCTGCCGTCTGGTCAAGTTTCAAGTATTGCGTGTGAGGGTCACCTGTGGTTAAATTAGCAAGTGAATTATGGTCAACTCCTGCAGGCAAAACAGTCGCTTTAAGTCCTGAGGCATCTACTGCTAAATCTACCGAAGTAGTATCTTGAATGACTAAATCAGCCTTTAAATCCTGTGGTGAAGTAAGCGTTAAATCTATAGAGTTGGTATCGGTTACTGTCGCTACCCCCGCATGAGCCAATACCTGCCAATAAGTAGTATCTGTTGGTAAATTACCCGCCGCCGCATCTACAAACATTACATAAGACGAACCCAAGTAGTCAACACTGTCACCTACAGCATAGTCAGTGGCATTATCGTAAGCACCTTTAGGAACTAAACCCGAAGGGATAACAATATTTTTTATTGGATTATTTAAAAGTAAGGCTGTGTTCATAGTTGTACTACCTCTGATACTCCTGTTATTAAATCTCCTGTCCAAGTTATAGTTATTTGATACTGCACAGAATCTATAGTTTCGGTTAAGGTGGATATTTTGTCTCCTGTATACCCAAGAACAAGGGAACCATTTGTCTTTGTTGAGTCGGTGGGATAGGTTTCCTTAATCTTGGTTTGCTGAATTCCGTTAGTTTGATTGGCAGAGGTGGCGGCACCACCCAAAGTATTAATTATTTTTTTACCTACTGGTTCTACTTTTTCGGGTACAAACATTTTATCTCCTTATCGCCTCCTGCTCTTTAAATAAACTATCTAATTGCTCGTCAATTTTTAAATAGTTGATAATTCTTTTTAATCTGTTTTCGCCAGTTGGCGGAGATCCCATCCTCATCTCCAGTTTTTTAAGAGCCAATAATTGGTCTCCTTTTTCCGTTCCTTGTTTTCTACTCCAGTCATAGATATACCTCAAATCATTTTTCTCGTCTAACAAGGGGCGATCCATACCGAAAAAATCCAATAAAGGAGCAAAGTCTATTTCTTCCAGAGTTGAAGCGTTGCCCACGTTTGGCGTTACCGTTGAAACGTCTTTATTTATTTGTTGTGTTGATTGTTCGTCTTCCATATAATTTAGTATTCTAACGCCACGTGCTAGGGATGTTGCCGACACTTTGCGGTCTGACCCCCAGCTGGCTCGCGATTATTTGCGCTCTTGACCCGCTTCCGGAAATTCTAACCTGTACGGAAATAACATTTGGCTTGTTAAGACTGGTATATTTATAAACCATTACCGTATTAGACACCGAAGTCGAAGGCTGATAACCCCATTTGTTGTTAAATCCCCATGGTTTTGATCCCCAACCCGCCAAAACGTTTACTCCACTGACAGAAATGGATTTTACTGTTTCCGTCTTTCCTACACCCGTTGAGGTTTCAACAAGGTA
>Ga0210056_1005176_pt1 | contig 9905 bp, 5 predicted proteins | sample CryGeyCG2014_080_2_FD_183965 | JGI IMG/M metagenome (GOLD analysis project Ga0210056, IMG submission 183965) | Groundwater microbial communities from aquifer - Crystal Geyser CG07_land_8/20/14_0.80 (SPAdes) (version 2) | ecosystem: Environmental > Aquatic > Deep subsurface > Groundwater | place...
GCGAAGAAGCCATCCTGTTGTTCGCACGGCTGTTCGCCAGGCTGCAACCGGTACCCGTCTAAACACCTGCCCGGAAGGCACCGTAAATCGACTGCGCTCTACACGTCCAGAATCACAACACACGAGATTCTAACCGATTCCGTCCGGCCGTGAACTGGGAAGCGGTGGCTATCGACTGCCCCCAACCCAAGGGGGAGACCGACGGGGGGCGGAGACGCGTAGCCCAAACACCGTGGCCGTCAGGTCGGGGTGGAGCCCCGCTCCTCGCCATGTACGCGCACGCAGTTGCGGCCTTCTTCCTTCGCTCGGTAGAGCGCTTTGTCGGCCAACTCCACCAAAACGGTCGGTGCAGACTCGAGCGTAGGCACCGCGGTGGCGACGCCCAGGCTGAGTGTGACGTGGTCGGCCTCGGCGCGGCCGGTGTGCCTGACCTCCGGGGCGGCGACAGCGACACGGAGGCGCTCCGCCACCAGCGCGGCTCCTTCGACGGGCGTGGTCGGCAGCACCGCGACGAACTCCTCGCCGCCGTACCGCGCCAGCAGGTCGGCGGGGCGCCTCACTTCTTGGCTCATCGCGGCTGCGACTTGTCTCAGCACCTCGTCGCCCGCCTCGTGTCCGTAGGAGTCGTTGTAGGACTTGAAGTGGTCGATGTCCATCATGATCACGGCCAGCGGCGTGCGGTCTCGCGTCCCTCGCTTCCACTCCTTGTCGAGGGTCTCATCGAAGCAACGGCGGTTGGGGAGTTCGGTCAGCGCATCGTGGATCGATAGGTCTGCCAGCCTGCGGTTGGCCTCTTCGAGCGCTGTCACCAAGTCCTTCAGCGCCAGTTGTGTGCGAATCCGCGCCAACGCCACCGGCATGTCGACGGGCTTGGCTACGTAATCGTTTGCGCCGGCGTTGAGGGCTTCGACGATCTCGGCACTGTCATCGATGGCAGTGACAACCACGACGGGCAGGTCGGTGGCCGCATGCTCCTGGCGAAGCCGCTGAACGACCTCCAAGCCGCCGCCGTCCGGCATCAGCAGGTCCAGGAGGACCAGGTCGAAGTGCTCGCCGGCCACCAGTTCGAGTGCCTCTCGGCCATGTCTGGCTTCGGTCACCCGGTAGCCTTCGTGCGTCAGGGCGCGGTGCAGCACCACGCGGCTTACCGCTTGGTCGTCGACCACCAGCAGGTGCGCTGCGCGCGGCTGGGCAGGCGTCGCCTCGCTTGTGGCTGTTGGCGTGTCGCCAGTGACCGGGGGGGCGGGTCTCGCCGGTGCCGGCGGCCCCTCGCTCTCGGCTGCCGGCTCGACGGCGGGGCGGGGCGTGAGGCGGGTGGCGATGGTCGCCAGCAGCGCAGTGAGGCGCTGCGCAGCGGTCTGGACGTGACGGAGGTCGGCCGCCGCTGCGGAGCGCCCGGTGCTGTCTGCCTGCACGATCAGGCGCTCGCATTGCTCGCCGATGGTGCGTAGCGGCTCGCCCAGTCGTGCCTCTAACGCGTCCCCGAGGGCGTTCAGTTCGACGTCGCCATACGCGGCGATCTCAGGACTGAGAAGCTCGGCGACGGCGCTCAACAGCTCCTTCCCGGCAGCGTGGATCCTCTGCAGGTCAGGAACCACCTCCTGCAAGTTACCGCGTTCCGCCTCGGCCAGCAGCAACTGGCTGTAGCTGACGATGGCATTGACGGGGTCGCGCAGTTCGTGGCGGACGCGCCCCAGAGACTCGACCAAGTCTTCGGTGCCTCTCGGTGCCTCACTTCGGAGTGCGCCGGCGGGAGTGGGGAAGGCGGAGGAGTCGAGAGTCCGGTCGGAACTGGCAGAGGTCATCTGGGCACCACAACAACTGCTGGAGAGTCGCCCCTGTCGTACGACGATACCCAAGCTGGGGGCACTCGATCTGCCCGGAAGCTCAGCGGCCACGCCGCACCACGGCGGATATCATGACCGAAGTGGCGTCGTCCTGTCAGGGCGCCTCTGCGGTGGCCGCACCGACGAAGTCCGGCTGTAAGACCAGCGTGTGCGCGGCAACGGCGTAAGATTGGAGGGCAGTCAGCATCGCGGCCTCGATGGCGGCGCAGTCGCCGCGGGCGAAGGCTAGCATGGTTGAGCCTGCACCGCTGAGCGCCGCGCCCACGGCGCCTGCTTCCAGCGCCGCCTCGATCACGGTGGACAGCCACGGCATGAGCTGCTCGCGATACGGCTGGTGCACCTTGTCGCGCATGGCGGCGGCAAGGAGGTGGTCGTCGCCTTCGATCAGAGCGGCGAGGGTGAGACAGGCGTGGCCGAGGTTGAAGGCGGTGTCTGCTTTGGAGAGCGTGTCGGGGACGACGCGGCGGGCGTCTTCGGTGGCGATCTCCGTCGCTGGGATCAGCACCACCGCGGCAGGCAAGTTGGGGGCAGTCACCCTCAGCGCCAGCGCTCGGCCGGTGCGGTCGTCGACGGTAGAGGCAACCAAGCCGCCGAGGAGCGTCGCCGACACGTTGTCCGGGTGTCCCTCCAACTCGACGGCCAGCGCGAGCATGTCGTCGTCAGCCAACTGCCTGCCGGTCAGCTCATTGACGGCGAAGAGGGCGCCGACTCGGGCGGCGGCCGAACTCCCCAGTCCTCGCGAGAGCGGGATGGCGTTGTGCAAGTGAAGGCGATACCCGGACGGGCGCTCGCCAAGCGCGTCCAGCCCGCGTTCGACGGCCTGGACGGCGATATTGGAGGCGTCCCGCGGGAGCGAGACCTCCCCCTCCCCGGCCACGGACACCTCGATGTCCGGCTCCTCGCGCCAGGACAAGGTGACGTAGTTGTGCAGGCTGAGCGCAAGACCCAGGGCATCAAACCCGGGACCAAGGTTGGCCGTGGTCGCTGGCACACGGACGGTGACGGAGGAAAGTCTGGTATCATTGTTCATAGCTGGAGGCGCCATTGTAGTGGCGCGCCGCGACCAGCGCAATATGCGACGCACCGATTGCGTGCCTATCCCGGCCGGGTCACTGGAAGCCAACTTGAGATCCCCTGCATTCGCCGCCGCCGTCCTCGCCGCCCTGCTCGCCGCCCCGGCTGTTCCTGAAAGGACCGAGTCAGCGCCAGTCACCGCGTGGGTTGTTAGCCCCTTGGTTCGGGTCTTCCGAGACTCGGAGCCGCCGGCGGATCCCACTACCGAGCTGCACCTGTCGGCGTTGCGCAACGAGTACGAGTCGGCACAGCTCGCCGTGCGAGCCGCCGCGGCAACGTCGGTGTCCGTGTCCGTCAGCCCACTGACGCTTGCCGGCACGGACGAACGCCTCCCCGCCGACGCTGCGCGCATCCGGACCGTCGGCTACGTTCCGGTGAAGAAGAACACGCCCGACACCCCCGCTGCCGAACAGGAACGGAAGGCGCCGAGCGAGTTCCCCGACCCCTTGTTCCCGCACTCCAGCGCCCGGTTGGCGCCGAACGTCACGCAGCCGTTCTGGATCACGCTCCGAACGCCTTCGGAGGCGACGTCCGGACTCTACCGAGGGAGCCTGACGGTCGCCACCGATACGAGCGCCCTCGCGCTGCCGATCTCGATTCGGGTCTCGCCGGTATGCCTCCCCGCCGCGCGCCACCTCTGGATGACCAACTGGATCAGCCCCAACGCCATCGCCCGCTCCCTCGGCGGGGCGCCTTGGTCGGAACCGTTCTGGGAAGCCCTGCCCGCGTACGCGCGGAACCTGGCGGAGCACCGGCAGAACGTGGTCTTCACGCCGCTGGAACTGGTCCTGCCCACCCGGGCGCCGGCCGGCAGCCTGCGCTTCGACTTCACCCGGTTCGACCGGTGGGTGGCGATCTTCACCGAAGCGGGCGTCATCGGCCTCATCGAGGGGTCCCATGTCGCCAAACGCAAAGGCGCGTGGACCTCGCCGACCTTCGAGTTCCTGCCGGTGAAGGCGGTCAACGACAAGCAGCCTCCCGCGCCCGCACAGTCCGACACCCGGGCGCTCCTGACCGCGCTCCGCGATCACTTGGCGGAGAAAGGCTGGCTGGACCGTTACGTCCAGCACATTGCGGACGAACCGACCCGATACAACTGCCAATCGTGGTCGAAGCTGTCGGCATTGGTGAAGCAGTGGGTGCCGGAGTTCCGGCGGATCGACGCGATCCACTCGCCCGAAGTTGGCGGTCAACTCGAGATCCGGGTCCCCCAATTGGACCTCCTTGACCAACAACGAGCCGCCTTCCAGACGGAGCCGAATCAGCCCGGCGCGGAACTCTGGTTCTACACCTGCATGTACCCCCGCGGCACCTACGCCAACCGGCTGCTCGACTACCCCCTGCCCAAGACGCGCGCCCTCCCCTGGCTCGTCCGCCGACTGGGCTGCAAGGGTCTTCTCCACTGGGGCTACAACTTCTGGAGTCCCCAGCCCTTCGAAGACGTCGAGCGCAGCAGCCTGCCCCCCGGAGACTCTTTCGTCGTCTACCCCGGCGCCGACGGCCCGCTGGATTCCCTCCGCTGGGAGGTCCTGCGCGAGGGAATCGAGGACTACGAATCGCTGTGGTTGCTCGATCAGGCTGGTGCGGGCGACGTAGCCGACATGCTGTGCAAGCGGCTGGCGGAGGGACCGACGACGTGCGAGCGCGATCCGGCGGTGTACTCTCAGGTGAGAGAGGCTGTGCTGGCGGAGGTCGATCTCCAGGGGAGCAGCCACCGGGCTCAGGCGTCGGTAAACGCCGACCGGAGAGGAGCGGACCGGCGATTGCCGGCCGGTGCCCAGTTTCCCTGAGCTTGGTGTCTCCCAGGCGCGACCTTGAATCGCCGCGGGGAATGGGACATAATCCCTTTTGCTGTATTCGGGTGGCACGCATTCCCGCAGGACCGCCAATTCGGGCGAACGATCCTCCGGCTTCCTCTCCCGGCAGGCACACGGGGTGCGGCTGTCAGACGTGGCGCAACGGGTGGTTGGCCTCACTCCGAATGCAGCCGACAGGATGTCGCGCGATTGGGGCCACCCCAATGCACCAGAGACCCACCGGCGTTCACGTTCATGAAAACCGAGCCGACACTGGACGACTACTGGCGGATTCTGGCGCGGCACTGGCGGCTGATGTCGTTCGCTCCGCTCCTCGCGGGGGTCGTCAGTGCTGCGGCAACCCTGACCGTTGTACCGCGAGCCTACAGGGCGGACGCCACGCTGCTGATCTCGCAAGGCGGCGCACAACAGTCGCTTCTGAACGCATTTGCGAGCGCCCTGCCGATGCCGTTGGCGGGCGCAGGCGTGTCCCCGGGCGCGATCATGACGTATCGGGCGATTCTAGAGAGTCGCGCCGTGCGCGTCCGACTGGCCAAAGACCTCGACCTACGGCGGCAATTCCAGACGGCGACCGAGGACGGTGCCGTGAATGCCCTGCGGCAGGCCACTACGGTGACTGTGGACTCACCGTCGAGTGTTCTCACTATCAGGGTGAGCATACAGGGGACTCCCCGGTGGTGCCGCAAGCGGACCTGGGGCACCAACGACATTCGTGCCCGAAAGTTGGCTGCCGACATCGCCAACGGGTATCGTCGATACCTGGAGCAATACCTGCGGGGGAACGCGGTGTTCCAGGCGCAGCGCAACCGCAAGTTCTTGGCAGAGCAGGTTGCCGCCGCGAAGGCGGAGCTGACCAAGGCGGAAACTGTGCTGCTGGCATATCAGGAAGCACGGGGTATCGTCTCCCTGCCCGACGAGATGAAAGCGGTCCTCCAGCAGCACGGCGAGCTGGCGGCGCAGAAGACGGCTGCCGAGTTGGACCTCAAGCAGAAGTCAGACCAACTCGCGGCACTGCGGGAACGTCTGCTGTCCCAGGCGAAGGCTGGCATCACGGAGTCCCTGCCCGACGTGCGACCGGTGGTGGACCAGTCGCGCACGAGACTCGCCGAGCTGGAGGTCGAATTGTCGGTCAAATCGGAGTCGCTGGCGCCCTCGAACCCTGAGATCCGCGAGCTCCGGCGCCGAATCGACGAAACGCGCGTCAGCCTGAAGGAGCAGCTCGACCGGGTCTTCGGCACGGTCGAGAAGGGGCTCGTGACCGACCTTGTGGACTTGGAGGTAGAAAATGCCGTCTCACGGGCAAAAGTTGAGGGGCTCAAGTACGCGTTATCTCGGACTGCCAGAAGGCTTGAGGCGATGCCGGCCAATCTGGTTGGTGTCGGCCGTCTGCAACGCAATGTGGAAGTCAAGCAGAAGGTCTACGAGCTGCTGTGCATCGAGCATGAGCGGGCAAGAATCGAGGAGGTGCGAGAGGTGACCGAGTTCGAGATGCTCGACTCAGCGACCGTGCCGGCGAAGCACTACGCCCCGCAGCTCAAGGTCAACGTCCCGGCCGCCTTTGGTGGTGCGTTTCTGCTGGCCGCGGTATTCGTCTGGTGTCGCGACCCGCGAGTGGCGAGGGGGACGCCCAGTTGAGGCAGGTTCTGCTGCGACAGGGCGAGACGGCTGTGGAAGAGGTCCCGTGCCCGGCAGTTCAGCCGGGCACAGTGCTCGTTGAGACGTGCTACTCGATCCTTAGCAGCGGCACCGAACGGTCCGGTGTCCGGGCGAGCAGCGCCAACAAGAACTTGGTCGTGGCGGCGCTCCGAGACCCCCGGAAGCTCTCCAAAGGGCTCCAGGCACTCGCCACGAAGGGACTCCGCTCCACAATCGAGAAAGCCTCGATGCTCAGCAGCGCGCAAACGGCGCTCGGGTACTCCTGCGCGGGACGGGCCATCGCTTTGGGGGATGGCGTGACCGGGGTCACCGTCGGTCAGGAGGTGGCCTGCGCCGGTGCCGGTTACGCGAGCCATGCCGAGTACGTCTGCCCGCCACAAAACCTGGTGTGCCCGGTTCCGGAGGGGCTGGAACTGCTGGACGCCGCCTCCGTGGCGATCGGCTCGATCGCACTGCAGGGGGTTCGCCGGGCTTCGCCCTCCCTGGGTGACAATGTGTGCGTCATCGGCTTGGGGCTGCTCGGCCAACTGACGGTCCAGCTCCTCAAGGCTGCCGGATGCCGGACCTTCGGCACCGATTTGCGCGAAGACAGGATCGCGTTGGCCGAGTCCCAGGGTCTTGATCGAGGGCTGCGGGGCGACGCCGGCGATCCCGTGCGCACGCTCCAGAGCGAAACGGATGGTCACGGAGCTGATACCACGATCCTCACGGCCGCCACCCAGAGCGACGAGCCTATCAAGCTGGCCATGGCGCTCACGCGGAAGAAGGGAACGGTCGTTGTCGTGGGCGATGTCGGCCTGGACCCGGGTCGCTCACCGTTCTATGAGAAGGAGATCGATCTCCTGATCTCGTGCTCCTACGGTCCCGGGCGATACGACTGGACGTATGAGGAAGGCGGCGTCGACTACCCCTACGGCTACGTGCGCTGGACCGAGAAGCGCAACATGGCCTCGTACCTGGCACTGCTGCGTTCCAGGGCGGTCAGCTTCGGCGGTCTGGTTGGGGACGTCTACCCGATCGACGAGGCAGCCGCAGCCTACGGGCGAATCCTCGCCCAAGATGCATTGGCTGTCGCGTTGCGCTACCCCGCCGCAGATCGGGAACCGGCCAGCCCCCCCCGCAGCCGGGTCGTCACGTCCGCGCAACCCGCGGCGAAGACGGGCCAATTGGGACTGGGGGTCATCGGCGCAGGCAGCTTCGCCCAGTCGGTGCACCTGCCCAACGTTAGGGAACTCGCCGAAGACTTCCGTCTCGTGGCGGTCGCCGATGTGCGCGGGAGCGTCGCACTCGCCGCGGCGAAGCGCTTCGGCGCCGCCTATGCCACCGCGGATTACCATGAAGTCCTGGACGATCCGGACATCGCTGCCGTCATCGTAGCAACCCGCCACAATCTGCACGCGCCACTGACGGTCGAGGCGGCGCGCAAAGGCAAGGCGGTGCTGGTCGAGAAGCCAATGGCCATGGATCCGGACGAACTGGACGAGGTACTGCACGTGCTGGAGGAAACCGGGGCACCCTACTTGTGCGGCTTCAACCGCCGGTTCTCGCCACACGTTCAGTACATCCGGCAGCAGGTGAGCAAGCGCTCGTGTCCGCTCGTTGCCACCTATCGTGTGGCGGCCAGCTACGCGCCCCCGGACCACTGGGTTCACGGCCCCGAAGGCGGCGGCCGTGCCGTGGGCGAAGCGTGCCACATGCTGGACGTGTTTCGCTGTCTGGTCGGGCATCCGGCGACGAATGCCCGAACGGAGCACCTCCCGACCGCCGACCGGGAAGCGGACCAGCATGACAGCTTCGTGACTACCGTGACATACCAGGACCACTCGATCTGCGTGCTGTGCTACCTGGCTGTGGGCGGCGTGGGACTTCCCAAGGAGTACCTCGAGGTCCACGCGCAAGATCAGACCTTTCTCCTCGACGACTACCAGACCACGAAGGCGTTCGGGCCGGCCGGCAAGCCGGTCGCTACCCGCGACACGGACAAGGGACACCTGGAGGAGCTACGACGGTTCGCCCGCTACGTGCGCGGGGACGCGGAACAGCCCATTTCGCTGGCTGAGATGGTCGAGTCCACGGAGTTGACTTTCGCGATTGCGGGCCGAGAGCGGCGAGGAGCTTAGCGCAGCGCATGTGCGGCATTTGTGGCGTTTTCCGCTACGGCGACCATGCGCGCATCGTTGATGAGCCCCTGCTCACCAGGATGCGGGACACGATGGTGCATCGTGGCCCCGACGACGCAGGTATCTTCCTGTCGCCGGATGGAGCCGTGGCGTTGGGTCATCGCCGACTCAGCATCATTGACCTCAGCCCGGCAGGTCACCAGCCCATGTGCAACGAAGACGGGTCCGTGTGGATCACTTACAACGGGGAGGTCTACAACCACCGGAGCCTGCGCGCGGATCTTGAGCGACGAGGACATCACTACCGGTCGCGATCCGACACCGAGACGATTATCCACCTGTACGAGGAACAGGGAGCCCGCTGCATGGACAGTCTTCACGGGATGTTTGCGTTCGCCCTGTGGGACAGCAACAAGCGAGAACTGCTCCTGGTACGTGACCGGATCGGGATCAAGCCGCTATACTTCACCGTGGTACCGGGTGCCATCGTCTTCGGCTCGGAAATCAAGGCGCTCCTCGTGCACCCGGAGGTCCCCCGCGACCTCAGCCTGCCCGCCCTCTACCACTACATGACTTTTCTCGTTCCGCCAGCCCCACTGACGATGTTCCGGGGCATCTACAAGCTGCCGGCGGGGTGTTGTCTCCGGGTCGGTAGTGATAGCACGGTTCGGTTGGAGCAGTACTGGGACGCTCTGCCTCGGGCATCGAGCCGGATGAAGGACCCTGCGGAGGCCAGCCAGCAGGTCAAGATGCTGCTTAAGCAGGCGATTGAAAAACGGACGATGTCGGACGTGCCCTTCGGGGTCTTCTTGAGTGGTGGTATCGACTCGAGTCTGAACGTGGCCCTGATGTCGGAACTCATGGATCAGCCAGTCCGGACTTTCTCCGTCGGCTTCCGCGAGCCCCAGCATCTCAATGAGTTCGAGTACGCCCGCCAAGTGGCGAAGGCATTCCGCACTGACCACCACGAAGTCGTCATCGACGAGACGGACTTGCTCAACTTCGTGGAGTCGTTGATCTACCACCAAGACGAGCCGATCGCTGACTGGGTCTGCGTGCCGCTCTACTTCGTCTCGAAGCTGGCGCGGGACACAGGCACGATCGTGGTCCAGGTGGGGGAAGGAAGCGATGAGCAATTCGGCGGATACGGGAGCTACCTGCGGACCGTCCGGTTGCATGAGCGAGTCTGGCGTCCGCTCCGGAAGGCCCCGCCGTCACTCGTGCGCGGCGCGGCCGCATGCGCCCGCCGGTTCCTGCCGACCGGCCGGCGCGGGGGCGCAGTAACAGAGCTGCTGAACTTGGCTATCGATGAGGAAGAACTCTTCTGGGGCGGGGCCATCTGCCTTCGCGACTCCGACAAGGGAGCGCTACTGGCCTCGCACGCGTTCGAT
>Ga0210056_1005181_pt1 | contig 9901 bp, 9 predicted proteins | sample CryGeyCG2014_080_2_FD_183965 | JGI IMG/M metagenome (GOLD analysis project Ga0210056, IMG submission 183965) | Groundwater microbial communities from aquifer - Crystal Geyser CG07_land_8/20/14_0.80 (SPAdes) (version 2) | ecosystem: Environmental > Aquatic > Deep subsurface > Groundwater | place...
AAAAACAGTATTGAACAGGCTCAATTTGTATAATCTCTGCCCATTTTGCTTCTGTTGTCTGGAGTCTGATGTCCATAGGATAATGTCAATTGCGGGCAGCCTATGTTCTACCGTCTGAATCACAGAAACCGAAACGTTCCGGCAATAACAGAATATAAGTTGACAAAAACAGGGGGAAATTCTACAGGAATATACGTTCCGGTAAATCACCATTGACAGTCATTGATTTCTCTATTAAGGGTAATGAGCTCGTAAAAAGTCGAAAAACAGGCCAAATTCGACGGCTCCGTAAAAAGCTCCGCAGGCAAGGCGCGCGTGGTTCGACTGTTCGACAGGCTCACAGCTCACCATGAGCGGAAGATATCCTGCCCTGAGCTTGTCGAAGGGAGGGATGAAGCGCAACGCAGCATCCGGACCTTTTACGAAGCCATTAAGGGTAAGGTGAAAGGATCTAATCTACGGCGGCGCAGGATAGGCACAGAAAAGCACGGATGATGCGGAGATAATTTATGGGGAGAATTCCTATTACGAGATCAGGGTTCGAGAAGCTGAAAAAAGAGCTGGAGACATTTAAAACGGTCCTAATTCCGGAAAACATCAGGGACATCGAGGTGGCAAGAGGACATGGCGATCTTTCCGAGAATGCCGAATACTCTGCCGCAAAGGAAAGACAGGCCTACATTCACGGGAAAATAAAGGAAATAGAAAATAACCTTGCCCTGTCCGACGTGATCGAGCTTGCCTTCACGGCCACGGACAAGGTTATTTTTGGCGTTACTGTCTGCATTGAAGATATGAATAACGGACAGGCAACCAAGTATCGGCTGGTCGGTCCGCTGGAATCAGACATCAATGAAAACAAGATTTCAGTTACCGCTCCCCTGGGGAAAGCATTGATCGGCAAAAAGATCGGCGAAGTGATAAACGTCAAGGCGCCGGGCGGATTGAAGAAATATGAGATAGTAGATATCTGCGTGGAACCGTAAGGTTTGATGTTTCAGCCTTTGCTTGCCACGTTCAGTCTGGCAACAGCCCTCATAAGGGCGACTCTCATCTTTTCGTAGTCATCCCTCTCCGCAGGCGTTATACGGGAAAGCTCCGACTGAGCCCTCTCCTTGGCCCTCAGCGCCCTCTCCTTGTCAATGGCATCGGCGCTCTCGGCGGTTTCCACCAGGACGGTTACCTTATTCGACGCCACCTCCGCGTAACCTGTATTTACGGCATAATAAAATCTCTTGCCTTCTTGTACGAAATTCAGTTCGCCGATATCAACAAAGCTTAAGAAAGGGGTGTGCCCTTTCAATACGCCGAACTGGCCTTCACTCCCCGGTATGGTTACCTGCTCCACCTTGCCGCTGAACGCGAGCTTTTCCGGGGTAACGATTTCCAGCAATATTTCATCAGACATTTACAAAGCCTCAAATCATCCGGCAGTGGTCTTGCGGCTAACCTGCAAGCCTCTTCGCCTTTTCCACTGCCTCTTCAATGCCGCCCACCATGTAGAATGCCTGCTCGGGCAATTCGTCATGCTTGCCTTCAAGTATCTCCTTAAAACCTCTCACCGTCTCGGCAACGGACACAAATTTACCCTCCGTGCCGGTAAACTGCGCTGCCACGAAAAAGGGCTGGGAGAGAAATCTCTGTATCTTCCTCGCGCGGCTGACCGTAAGCTTATCTTCTTCGGAAAGCTCATCCATGCCTAAAATGGCAATAATATCCTGTAGGTCTTTATACTTCTGCAGGGTGACCTGGACGGCTCTTGCCGTTTCATAATGCTCTTTCCCCAGCACGTTGGGATCGAGGATGCGCGACGTGGAATCAAGCGGGTCAACGGCGGGATAAATCCCCAGTTCCGTGAGAGGTCTTGATAAAACGACGGTGCCATCCAGATGGGCAAAGGTCGTTGCCGGTGCGGGATCAGTAAGATCGTCGGCAGGCACGTAAACGCACTGCACCGCCGTGATGGAGCCCTTCGTCGTGGAGGTGATCCTCTCCTGCAACTCGCCTAAGTCCGTCGCTAAAGTGGGCTGATATCCCACCGCCGAGGGCATCCGGCCAAGAAGCGCAGATACTTCAGATCCTGCCTGGGTAAAGCGGAAGATGTTATCAATAAAAATAAGCACATCCTGTCTTTCCACATCCCGGAAATACTCTGCGACAGTTAGTGCCGTCAGCGCCACCCTCGCTCTTGCTCCGGGGGGCTCCGTCATCTGCCCGTAGATCAGGGCAGCCTGCTTGATAACACCGGATTCCTTCATTTCCAGATAGAGGTCGTTGCCTTCCCTTGTTCTTTCGCCCACGCCGCCGAAAACGGAAATTCCTCCGTGATGCATGGCTATGTTGTGGATCATCTCCATCATCACGACGGTCTTGCCGACTCCTGCGCCTCCGAAGAGTCCCATCTTGCCTCCGCGGGGAAAGGGAACAAGGAGGTCAATAACCTTGACGCCCGTTCCGAGAACGTTCACACTCGTATCCTGCTCCAGAAATGTCGGCGCCTCTTTGTGAATGGGGGAATAATTCTTAGCCGTCACAGGTCCGAGACCATCAACAGGGTGGCCTATCACATTGAGTATTCTCCCCAGACACTCGGGACCGGCCGGCACCATAATCTGCTTGCCCGTATCCACGGCTTTCATCCCCCTTACAAGACCATCGGTAATATCCATGGCGATACAGCGCACCACGTTATCGCCCAGATGCTGAGCTACCTCTACGACCAGGTTGTCTTCATGGTCATCAATGGCGGGGTTGGTTATGGTAATGGCATTTAAAATACCGGGGATATTCCCGTCTTCAAAGGCCACGTCAATGACCGGCCCTATTACCTGTACAACCTTTCCTATACTCATACCCATCTCCTTATATTAGGGTTCGGGGGTCAGTATTTATGAAACTTAGTAAGAGGACTTCTGGTTCTTAACCCCCCGGCCCCTGCTCCCTGACCCCTGACCCCAGATTTTATCCCTTAGCCAGCGCCTCTGTGCCGCCTACGATATCCATTAGTTCTGCCGTAATAGCGGACTGCCTGGCCTTGTTATATTTCAGCGTCAAATTATTTATCATCTCCTCGCAATTTCTGGTTGCGTTGTCCATAGCCGCCATCCTTGCGCCGTTTTCTCCCGCCGCAGTCTCCAACAGCGCACGGTAAATCAGCACATGTACATACATGGGAAGCAGCCTCTCAATCAGCGCCGGCTCGGAAGGTTCATAGATATAATTCACCCTTTTATCGAAGGGCAGATCATCTATGCTGCCGATGGAAGGCAGAGGAAAGAGTCTGACCACGATAGGACGTTGCACCGAAACGTTGGCAAACTCGTTATAGATTATATAAAGCTCGTCGTATTCCTCCCTGATAAAAGGCTCAATTACGTCTTCGGAGATGCGGACCGCCAGGGTCATATCGAATCTTTTGAATACATCGACGCGCTCTCCCCGGATCGTGACCTTTTTACGAAAATAATCCCTTCCCTTTCTACCAATGGGAATCAAAAGCGTTTCTATGCCCTCCCGATTTTTTCCCTTGATGAATCGCTCCGCGGCCTTGATGAGATTGGTGTTGAATGCCGCGCACAGCCCGCGGTCGGAAGTCATGCATATAACCCAGCATTTTTTCGGCTCCCTCACGGACAAAAGAGGATGCACCACTGATTCTACGCGCAGCGCCAGGCTGTTCAGCACATCTATAAATTTCGAGGCATAGGGCCGGAAATTTGCCATCCTTACCTGCGCCGCCTTAAACTTCGACGCCGCAACCATGTTCATGGCCTTCGTAATCTGTCTGGTTTTCTGAACCGCCACTACTTTTCTTTTGATTTCCTTTAATGCGGCCATTAAAGTTCACTCCCCCATCCATCGTTTAAAATCAGCTTCCGGTAAATACCTTATCGAATTCCTTCAACGCTTCCTTAAGTTTCTCTTCCAGTTCAGGAGAAATGATCTTCTTTTCATCGATCTCTTTCATAATTGCGGGATATGTACTTTCCACAAAACTCAAGAGCTGCGGTTCGTAATTTGAAAGCGAGGAAACGGGATACTTATCCAGATAGCCCCGTGTACCGGCAAAAATAATGATCACCTGCTGGGAGAGGGACATGGGCTGAAACTGGGGCTGCTTCAATATCTCCACCAGCCGCGCTCCCCTCTCCAACTGGGCCTGCGTTGCCTTATCCAGGTCACTGCCGAACTGGGCGAAAGCGGCCAGTTCCCGATACTGGGCAAGATCGAGCTTCAGCGTGCCGGCTACCTGTTTCATGGCCTTCACCTGGGCTGCCCCGCCGACACGCGAAACGGAAAGACCGACGTTGATCGCCGGCCGGATGCCGGAGTAGAAGAGATTAGGCTCCAGGTAAACCTGCCCGTCGGTAATGGAAATAACATTGGTAGGAATATAGGCTGAAACGTCGCCCGCCTGCGTTTCGATAATGGGCAGGGCGGTAAGCGAACCCCCTCCCAGCTCATTGCTCACTCGGGCGGCGCGTTCCAAAAGCCGCGAGTGATTGTAAAAAATGTCTCCCGGATAGGCCTCGCGCCCTGGCGGTCTTCTGAGCAGCAGGGAAATCTGCCGGTAGGCTACGGCCTGCTTGGAAAGATCGTCGTAAACAATCAGGGCGTCCTGACCCTTGTCGCGAAAGTATTCGCCGATGCTGCATCCAGCGTAAGCGGCGATATACTGCATGGTTGCCGGATCGCTGGCACAGGCAGAAACGACGCATGTATATGAAAGAGCGTCGTGCTTCTTCAGCTTTTCCACTACCTGGGCGACGGATGATTTCTTCTGGCCGATAGCCACATAGATGCACTTGATCCCCGTATCTTTCTGCCTGATGATGGCATCAACGCCTATGGCCGTTTTACCAATCTGGCGGTCGCCGATGATCAGCTCCCTCTGTCCCCTGCCGATGGGCGTCATGGCATCTATGGCCTTGAGCCCTGTGTACATGGGTTCATTAACAGGCTGCCTCTGAATGACCCCGGGGGCAATCATTTCTATCCTTCTGAATTCGTCCGTCTCAATGGGGCCCTTCCCGTCAAGCGGCGCGCCGGTGGCGTCAATGACGCGGCCAAGCAGTGCTTCCCCCACAGGAACCTGTGCAATCCGCCCCGTTCTTTTGACGATATCCCCTTCCTTGATGTGCGTGACATCACCCAAAACGGCAACACCCACATTATCTGTCTCCAGATTCAGAACCATACCGAGGATGCCGCCGGGGAATTCCAGTAATTCCATTGCCATCGCATTTTCCACTCCATATACCCTGGCAATGCCGTCGCCCACGGATAGTACGATGCCTGTTTCGCTGACGTCCAATTTCTTTTCATAGTCTTTAATCTGCTGAGAAATGATCTGACTGATTTCCTCCGCCCTGATAATCTCCATGCCCTATATCTCCTCTCCTGCGACTCCGCAAAAAGTTCATATGCAGCGTTGCGCACATTCCTTCCTTCGACAAGCTCAGGGCAGGCTATCTTCCGCTCATGGTGAGCCTGTCGAACCACGCGCGCCTTGCCTCTGAATCTTTTTACGAAGCCGCCCCACATAGCATAATTTATCGACTTTCTACGTGAACATCTCCTAAGAGCTTCATCATATTATTCAGTTGCATCTTAATGCTGCCGTCGTAAAGCTTGTCGCCTACTCTCACAACGATACCGCCTAACAGCGACGCATCTTCTTCCACCTGCATATCCACCTGTTTACCGGTGAAAGACTCAAGACCCCGCTTCAGGCTGTCCGACAACCCCGGAGAAAGAGAAAAGGCCGTCTTCACCTGCACCCTTGCTATCCCCAGAGCGTTATCCATGAGCTTACGATAGGCATCCTCGATTTCACTGATGACGCCAATTCTTCGCTTATCCACCAGAAGGTTGAGAAAATTGGCGGTAGAAGGTGAAATGTTGAGCATTTGCAGCACCTTACCGACAACTGCCTTTTTATCCTTATTTTCGAAAACCGGATTCGATAAAAAGTCTTTCAGTCTCCTGTTTGTCTCTAAAACACCCACAAACCGCTTCAACTCGTCATAACAACGCTCATGGCGGTCTTCCACGTCAAAAAAGGCCCGTGCATATCGTTTGGCAATATTACTGGCAATCAATGCTTAGTCACCACCTTGTCTATATAGTCTCCCACCATGCCGGCGTGGTCGGCAGGAGTAATCTGTTTCTTCAATATCTCTTCAGCCATTTCCACGGAAAGACGGACTGCCTCAGCCCTTAATTGGTCGCGGGCTTTTTTCATCTCCCTCTCCATCCTTTTTGGGGCGTCCTCCTTCATTTTTTCAGCAGCCTTGCGGGCGTCGCCAATAATCCTCTCCTTCTCCGCCAAACCTTGCGCCGCGATCATATCCGCCATCGCTTTTATCTCTTCCGTGGCTTTGTCTAACTTGGCATCGTATTCCCGAAACTTTTTTTCCGCCTCTTCTCTGGCGATTACCGCCTCCGCCAGGGCGGCCTTGATGTCGTCCCGCCTGCCGCCAAAAAAATCCTTTACTTTTTTGGCAAGCAGCCAATAAAGAATTCCTGCCAGGACGGCAAAGTTAAAGGCTCGCCAGAAAAAATCGGGCCAATTTCTGCCGCCTGCCGCCTCGCCCCCGCCTTCCGATGCATAGGCCCCGGCAAGAAAAACGCCAAGTAAAAAGATAAAGGTTACTGACACCGCATTTATCCTTCCTGATGGTTTCGATAAAAATCGTCGGTTCGGCTTCTCCACAGGACAACTCTTCATTGGATTCTCCTTCCCAGCGTCTTTTCAGCTATCTCCACGGACAGGATGCGGGATTGACCGCTTAAGAATTTCCTGGCCACATGAACTTCCTTTTCCAGCCTTCCTGAAAACTCTTCAACTATTAGAGATATTCCCCTGCCGGTCTCATCGAGAATCTCTTTGGCCTTGTCGGCGCCTTCTTTAACGTATTCCTTGTTTTTTCCGAGGTATTCGCTCCTCGTTGCGCGCATTTTCTCTTCATAGACGGCCATCTTCTCCTCGACCGTCCGTTTGAGGCGGTTTATTTCCTCCTCCGATTCTTCAAGACGCCTTTTACGCTTGTCGACGACAGACAGCATGGGCTTGTAAAGAAGGAAATTAAGTAAAAAAATCAGGAAAACAAAGTTGATGATCTGCAGAAGCAACGAATAATCAAGTTGGATCAAAGTTTCTCCCCACCTTATAGAAATAAAAAAAACCGGCATCCTTTATCAGGCCGCAAGGCTCTGCACGCATTATCTAACGCAGGCTGTCGGAACGAGCATAACTAAAAAACAGCCACTTTATAATCACAACTCAAAATATTTGTCAAACGAATTTCCGGTGAACGAGAGGTTTTTTATTTTAACCTCCCTCCTTTTTACAATGAAGATGCAGGACTCGTAAAAAGTCAAAAAACAGACCAAATTTGACGGCTTCGTAAAAAGCTCCGCAGGCAAGGCGCGCGAATCCTGAGGAGTGAGGCGTACTTTTTCGTACGCCGCAATGACGAAGGATGAAACGTAACGCAGCATCCGGAGCTTTTTACGAAGCCGTCAAGACTGCAGAACAAAGCGTCTCATCCTCACATTAAGCAGCAATCCGATGCCGGTCATGAGCGCCACCATGGACGAACCTCCGTAACTCATGAACGGCAAAGGTATGCCCACCACGGGAATAATCCCCAGCACCATTCCGATATTGATAAATACCTGCCAGAAGATCAGCATGGCAACTCCCACAGATATTAATCTGCCGGACAGGTCCTTCGACCGGTCGGCAATCTTCAAGCCCCATAATATCAGTGTCAGAAAGAGGAACATTAAAATCACTCCTCCTAAAAAACCCCATTCTTCGGCAAAGACGGAGAACACGAAATCCGTTTGTTGTTCCGGCAGGAATTTCAACTGTGTCTGCGTGCCCCTTAAAAAACCCTTTCCGAACAATCCTCCCGATCCGACTGCAATTACGGACTGGATTATATGATAACCTGCGCCGAGCGGATCTCTTTCGGGCTCAAAAAAAGCCATGATCCTCTCTTTCTGATAATCCCTTAAAAAAAGCCAGGAAAGAGGAATCAGCGCCAGACCGCCGCAAGCCGACAAAATTATCGATTTCCATCTGACGCCCACGACGAAGACAATGGACAGGAAAAGAAACATCAGTATCAAGCCCGTTCCCAGATCCGGCTGTTTCATGATAATCAGAAAAGGAACCAGTACAATAAAGAAAGGCGCCGCCAGTTCTCTCAATAAATATCCGCTTTCCGACTTGTGATCATCAAAATATCTTGCCAGCGCCAGGATTACCGTCAACTTTATCAGTTCTGAAGGCTGGAATGAAAACCAGCCGCAGGCAATCCATCGTTGCGAACCGCGCGTTGCGTAACCAATGACAAAAACCAGCAAGAGCAGGACAAGAGAACCGAAATAGATTGCATAGGCGTGCCTCGTGATGGTGCGGTAATCCACGGAAAAGGCCAGCGCCATGAATAAAAGACCGGCGCCCATCCATTGAAACTGTTTGATGTAAAGAAACTTCAGCCTGATATCGCTCAGGCTGAATCCCGCGCTGTAGATATTTAAAATGCCCAGGAGGCAGATGCCCAGGACTAAAATCAGCAACATCCAGTCAAAGTTAAAAAATAAGCGCCGGTCAAATTTCATCTTTCCTTAAATGCCACTTTTCTCCCATTCCTTTCCACTTTCTGCCTGAAATAGGCGTCAATGATTTTTCGAGCTACCGGCGCGGCAGCCGTTCCTCCATGACCGGCATTCTCGACGACTACCGCAACGGCTATTTCCGGATTTTTATGAGGCGCGAAACATACAAAGAGGGCATGATCCCGGTGCTGGTAGGCAACCCTCTTCAGGCGGCGCGCCTTCTTATCCTCGGGCAAACCGACGATCTGGGCTGTTCCGGTCTTGCCGCAGACATCCGCCTCGTATCTTTTTAATGCGTAGCCGGTGCCGCCTCGTTCGTTTACCGCACCCCATAAAGCACACTTAAGTATCTCCTGGGTTTTTTTGCTCAGAGGAAGGATGCTCTTTTTTTCCGATGAAAATTGTTTGATCGCCGCGCCGTCCGCTGTCTCAATTTTATCTATTAACCGGGGGTGGAATAAGGCGCCGCCATTGGCCAGGGCAGAATAGGCGTTGACCAGTTGCATGGGCGTAACGAGGTTAAATCCCTGTCCGATGGCAGTGGAAATTGTTTCACCCATTTGCCAGGGCTCCCCGAATCTTGCCAGTTTCCACTGTTTGGTGGGAACCAGCCCGCTTTTTTCCCGGGGCAGGTCTATTCCTGAAACGGACCCGAAACCGAAGCGGCGTGCATACAAGGCTATCTTATCCACACCAAGCAACTTGCCCAGGTTGTAAAAATAGACGTCGCAGGATTCGACAATAGCGCGGTGAAGATTGACGACGCCATGGCCGTTCTTCTGCCAGCATCGGTAAACCCTGTTTCCCAGTTTATATTGCCCGTTACAGAGGATTGTCTTCTCAGGCGTAATCAATCCCTCCTCAAGGGCCGCCGCCGCCAAAACTATTTTATATGTGGAACCGGGAGGGTATTGGCCGGCAACAGCTCTATTTTCCATGGGATGGAGGGGATCCGTCGACAGCTTTTCCCAACTGGCAAAGGAAATCCCTCCATTAAAGAGATTGGCATCGAAAGACGGCGAGCTGACCAACGCCAAAACGGCGCCATCTCGCGGATCCAGGACCACAACCGATCCGCTCTTGCCTTCCATTGCCCTCCAGGCGGTCTTTTGCAGGGAGGCATCGATGGTAAGCACCACGTTGCATCCCGGTAAAGGCGGAACCATGCCGAGGGTTTTGACTTTTTTCCCTATAACGTTTACCTCTATCTGCTCGGCCCCGTTTTTCCCTTTCAAGTAAGCATCCAGATACCGTTCTATCCCGTATTTCC
>Ga0210056_1005194_pt1 | contig 9888 bp, 9 predicted proteins | sample CryGeyCG2014_080_2_FD_183965 | JGI IMG/M metagenome (GOLD analysis project Ga0210056, IMG submission 183965) | Groundwater microbial communities from aquifer - Crystal Geyser CG07_land_8/20/14_0.80 (SPAdes) (version 2) | ecosystem: Environmental > Aquatic > Deep subsurface > Groundwater | place...
TTCCCTTTCCACCAGGTGAACCTCATGTCCCTGGTTGGCTATGGAGAGAGCACAAGTCATGCCGGCCAGGCCTCCACCCACCACTAACGCCGCCTTGTTGACAGGCAGATCAATTTCCCGTAATGGCTCCAAATGGTAAGCGCGGGCTACCGACATCCGTATGATATCCTTTGCCTTCTGCGTGGCTTCTTCCTTTTCTTTAGAGTGGACCCAGGAGTTATGCTCCCTAATATTAGCCATTTCGTAGTAATATTGATTAAGTCCCGCCTCCCGAACGGTGTCCCGGAATAGCGGTTCAAGGGTCCTGGGGGAGCAGGCAGCGACAATTACGCGATTGAGCCCTTTTTCCTTGCTCATGTCTGTTATTTCTTTGGCACAATTAGTAGCGCATGAAAATAGCTGTTCCTGAGAGTAGACGACATTAGGCAAGGTTTTGCAATATTCAACTGTTTCAGGAACATTTACTACCCTTCCGATATTAGCCCCACAATGACACACAAAGACTCCTATCCTGGGCTCCTCTTTGGAGACATCCCTTTCCGGCGGATAGATCCTTTCTTTGGCCAGCTTCCCTCGCCGGTAGTCAAGGAGTTCAGCACATTGGGAACCGGCTCCGCTGGCGCTAAAAACCGACTCGGGAATATCTGTAGGACCCTGGAAGGCTCCGCTTACAAAGATCCCAGGCCTGGTGGTCTCCATAGGATTGACAGGATTGATTTTACAATAATCGTGATGATTGAGTTCTATGCCGAACCTTTTTGCCAGGCCCTTCGCATCATCAGGAGGATTCAATCCAACGGATAATACCACCATATCGAATTCTTCCTCTTTTACTCCCTCCTCGGGGGTAGAATACCGTATGGTTACATTCTTGCTTCCCGGGTCCTCTTTTACTATTGATGTGTAGCTTCTTATAAATCGAATCCCGGGAAGTCTCTCTGCCCTTTCGTAGAATCGCTCAAAATCCTTTCCATAGGAACGAATATCGTTATGGAATATTGTACACTCTGCCTCTGCGTCATGCTCTTTTGTCAAAATTACCTGTTTCTGGGTATACGTGCAGCATACGGCTGAACAATAGCTGTTTTCGCCCGGAGTAACCCGTCTGGAACCGACGCATTGAATCCAGGCTATTTTATGGGGATGCTTCTTGTCGGAAGCACGCAGTATCTCACCTTCGTATGGCCCGGTGGCGCATAACAGCCGTTCATAGTCCATACTGGTTACCACGTTCTCAAACTTCCCGTAGCGATATTCACCCCTCACCTTAGGATCAAATGGCTCAAGGCCAGGAGACAGAATGATCGCCCCTACATTGACTTCCACCTTCTGCGTCGTTTGATTCAAATCGATGGCCTGATTCTTACATACTCCTTCGCAAATACGACATTTCTTCTCTTTAAGGTAAAGACAGCTTTCATCAATATAAGTGATAAGGGGAATGGCTTGAGCGAAGTATATATGGACGGCTTTATTCTTCGATATCTCTTGATTAAATTGATCAGGGTATTTTACCGGGCAGTATTCTACGCAGGTCGTACAACCCGTGCATTTGCTCTCTACAATATATCTGGGCTTTTTAATCAGGGTGACCTTGAAGTTTCCTGCTTCCCCTACGACACTGTCAACTTCAGTATACGTCAGGACCTCTATATTGGGATTCCGGCCGACCTCGACCAGTTTGGGCGCGAGTATTCAAATGGAGCAGTCATTGGTGGGAAAGGTCTTGTCAAGCTGGGCCATATGGCCGCCAATGGCAGGTGCCTTGTCGACCAGGTAAACCTTAAAACCCGCAGTGGCAAGATCAAGAGAGGCTTGAACACCGCTGATCCCTCCACCGACAACCATAACATCTCCAAAATTACTGTCTGCGAAACTTTTACGAATACTGTCCGCGAGACTTTTACGAATCTGGTCTTCAATTTTTTCTAGTTCTTTTTCCACTTCTCTATGTCCTTATCAGATGTCTTGGTCCCCTAAATGACTTCCTGGAGAATCTCCGTGATGTCCTTAATCTGTATGACCTCACTATCCTTCAGGGCTAACCTGCTATCCTCGAATTGGGTGATGCAATACGGGCAGGAAGTTACCAGCACCTCAGCCCCAACCCCAATAGCTTGTTCCAGTCTGAGGTTGGAGAATCTTTCAGCCTTTGGAGTTTCCATCCAAATCCTGCCTCCTCCCATTCCGCAACAGAGACTATTTTCCCGCGATTCAGCCATCTCAATCAGTTCCAAACCAGGTATCTTCTTCAAGACCTCTCGGGGTTCATCATATATGCCATTATGTCGACCCAGGTAACATGGGTCATGATATGTGACTTTCTTCCCGTACTCTTTGGTGAGCTTAAGCCTTCCCTCATTGATCAGCTCGAATAAATATTGGGAGATATGAACCACCTCAAAGTTGACCTTGAATTCGGGATACTCGTTTTTGAAAGTGTGGTAGCAATGAGGGGAAGAAACAAGGATTTTCTTTACCCCATTTTCGATAAAAGTCTTGATGTTTTCCCTGGCTAAGCGTTTGAATAATGCCTCATTGCCCGCTTTGCGTACACTCTCACCACAGCAACTCTCCTTGGGACCCAGTATCCCAAAATCTACCCCTGCCCTGTTAAGGATATTGGCTGTGGCAGCAGCTACCTTTCTTAATCTTGGGTCATAGCTGGGATAGCAGCAGGGGAAATAGAGTAGCTCAGTGTCCTCGCCGAACTCCTTTACCCCCAGGCCTTTAGCCCAATTTGCCCGGTCCTTCGGTTCTTGTCCCCAGGGATTACCTACACTGGCAAGGCTTGTCATGACACTCCGAAGATTGGGGATGCTTGCAGGAACGACACCGTCTGGCACCAACATCCTGCGCATAGCCCTCACAATGTCGATTATTTCTACGCCTCTGGGGCACCGCTCGACACAATTACGGCAGGTGGCACATAGCCATATGTCTTCGGCTTCGAAAGGAACCACGCCTAAATGTGCCTGACCGATCATTCTGCGAACAAAAAATCTTCTTACACGATTCCACGGACAAACAGTATCACATAATCCGCATTGATAGCATAATTTGAAGGCTTCTCCACCTGCCTCTTTTATGCCATCTATTACCACTTTGTAGGGGGCTAGGGCTACAGTCTCCACTGTCTATCTTAATCCTCTTCTTTAGATGCTTACACCTTTAAGTCTAATAAGTCTAAAAAATTATCTCTAACTTTAATTATTGTTACGGGTTACGGGTTACAGGTTGCGGGTTTAGAAATCGAAGCCCTTTATCCAAAAACGCGTAACGCGTAACCCGTAACTCGTAACAGAAAAATTTCAAATAGCTTGAGCTAGCCCTTCTTTGACATTCGGGCGACGGTATCCATTACCTTCTGCAATCCATATTTGTCTACCATTGATTCCAATCCTATCTCCACGTCCTCCATCTTCACTTCTTCTTCCACTTCCTCTTCCCTTTCTTCGTAAGTCAGGGCATCATTAATGCACCACTGAACACACAAGGGCTTTTCTTGTGGCGGATCGTCTTCACACATATCACATTTTAGAGGAAGACCGGAATCGGGTTCTTTGAAAACATCCCTGGATGGGCAGGAAGCCCTGCAGAAGTCGCACTCGTCGTATTCCTTTCCGTCAATCACATATTTGTCTCTGCCAGTACATTCGGCTTTAGCATACTCACCCGCGTATACAGGAAGATATACGTCTCTTATTGGTTCACGAATCAGCCGAATACGAGACCTCGCCGGATTATTGCTGCTATATTTTGGGTTAGCGTGAAAGGCGGAACAGATTAGCTCACATGCCCGGCAACCATTGCACTTTTCAATATCGATCTTGATTACCTTGACTTTCTTCTTAACCTTGCTCATTTTTTATAATCCCTCTCTGTTCAAAATCTTCGCTAACGTAACCCAAGGCCAATTCATGTAAGGACTCTTTAGTAGGAATACCCTGATTATCCCACCCCTTAAATTTGTAATACTCATCTAAGAGCTTAGCTTCGAGCTCGGGAAATCTTTTTTTCCAATGGTCCTCAGGCGGCTTCTCATCTTTTCTCCTCATGCCTCTTCTTACATTAACGGCTCTAAGTAGAGTTCGGTTCCTCTTGGTTATTTGCGTTAGTCCGGCTTCATCCATATCGATCCCGGTCGCTGATGAGATTAAAGCCGGGTAATTGTGTATATGATAGGGGGGCTTCAGGGGAAATGATGACAAACCGGCGCACACCCCGAGGGCGTCATCAATGTAGTGCATCCTCTCCATCCAGTCAACAATTTCACAGGACATTTCAACAGTTGGATAATATGGATTTGAGCGTTCTCCGCGCATTTCCCAGTCCAGAAGATATTTCTTAAACTTTTCATCAGGAACCTGGATCCAATCCTTTACAAAATCTTCTCTCTCCTCCATCGTAGGAAAAGGCGCCTGGGGGAACTGCCCTTCAATTTGGGTAATGTTTATCTTCTCGCCGGTAGAATACATAAGGAAATAAACGGGATTCAGCATTCCAAGCTTGAGAGGCAGCTGCTCATGTTTCTTAATGTTATTATGAGCATATGCTTCTGCGCCCTTACCGATCTGTTGGGCCGCCCAATAAGTGCCATTGGCCAAAATATCTCCAATCCCTTCTCGCCGAACAATTCTGTCAAGTAACCAGTAAAATCTCCCCTCGTTATCGGACGGCATTCCTGCCATGTCCTGGTCAGTCAAAATGCCGGCTTCATAAAGCTCAAGGCCGAAGGCCATCACTTGCGGGGTTGAGTATGCGTCCACTCCATACTCCGTAGCACGTTGAGCGATTCTAAAACCAAAATCCAGGTCTGAAAAGGCCGCCATTGTATAAGTAAGTTTCGAGAAGCATTTCATCATATAGGTTGAAATTCCTGGGACGGAAATTAATGCCCCGCATTTCATCGGACAGTTATAGCAACTGATTAACCGCGTCCGCACAATTTCTTGAGTCTCCTTCCACTTCTCTTCGATTTCCTTGTTCCAATAATCTCTTTTCCGTTCGCGGGCATTCCCCCACATGAAATTCTGGGTGTGCCACTCCTCATCAACGAGTTTCATCTCTGCCGGTGACCCAAGCCCGGCTAAAATGGGCATTACCCCCGGAACTGGCTTTTGTTCTCGGACTTTTATATATTGCAGCACTTCGTTGCAAAGCTTTATGAATTCAGCCGGTCGGGCAATATTGATGTCCTTTGTTCCACGAACAGCTATCGCCTTTAACCCTTTGTCTCCCATAACGGCGCCTATTCCGAGTCGGCTGGCGCTCGACCTGCCCTGCTCGATGGAAGCCATATAAACCCTATTTTCACCGGCCAGGCCGATAGCAGCCACCTGGGCTTTCGGCTCCTTCAACTCCTGTCGAATAAGATCTGCAGTTTCACCTGCGCCTTTACCATGCAAATGAGAGGCATCACGTATTTCTACTTTGTCATTGTTTATCCACAAATAAACCAGATTGGGGGACTTGCCGCGAATGATCACTTTGTCATAACCGGCATGCTTCAATTCTGGTGCCCAAAATCCCCCCATCATTGAATATCCCATTAACAAAGTCTGAGGAGAATAGGTAGTAACAATGGTACGATTAGCGCCAGGAGCAGGTGTGCCACATAAAAGACCAGTGGAGAATATGAGTAGATTATCAGAAGAAAAGGGTTCGGTTTCAGGGGGAACCCTATCCCATAATATCTTGGCGTTAGTACCGAGACCCCCAAGATGAAGTTCGGTTAATCTTAGGTCAGTTTCTACCCTCTCAATGCTTCCTCGGGTTAGATCAATTTCTAAATTAAACCCTGTCTCTGCGTACCTCATTTTTTAGCCCCTCTTAGGTATCTCCGCAGCCATGGCCTTCCGCTGCGCAAGTTGTTCATGTTTGTTGCACCCAAGCTCCCCCTTAAGGCGGAAGGCTTCAATCCAAATGTTTCCTAAGATTGATAAATGGGGAACGGTCAAAACCAATAGCCTTGAAGAAGGAAAGCATATCACCGGCATCCCAGCGCACAACGGTATGGATGTCGTGGATTCCCTCCTTTTTAAAAAATGCAAAAAGTTTCTCGGCTAAGATTCGGCCAATTCCAACTCCCATCTGCCGTGGATGTACCCCTACCACTTCGATCCAACCACTTTGCTCCAGACCAAAACCTTCCCCTTTAATTTCTCCTATGATGAAACCCACCACCCGACCATCCTTTAAAGCAACAAAGCCTACTCCCTCTTGTTTTTTAAGATGACCCTCTACCTTTTGAATCCACTTTTTTGATACTTTCTTCTGTAATATGGATTCCTGGATAGCAACGATCTCAGAAACATCTTCAGCCCTAATCTTTCGGATTTTGATCCCTTTTTCCATTTTCTTCTCAGTCAATCCGAATGATCTTGACATGTTTCCCGACCCATCCCGGAGGAAGATAAACCCGACCACTATTTCCACTCTGTTTAACTTCCTTCTCGATCATCTCCTCGCCGTAGACCTCGAACTTAGACTTGTTCTGTATGTTTATCGAAGGTAAGAGATCAAGTTTGGGTTCTTTTTTTTCTATCATGCCATTCATTAGAGGATTATTAATGACAAGTTAACTATTTCACAATCACAATATATTTATAATAGAGCATTTAAAAGTTGTCAAGAAAAAGTTTATGAGAAATTGAAGATAAATTGGTTTTTTTAGCTCTATCTTAATATATTGTTTTTATTTAACAAATTTGTTTTAAGTTCCAGTTTTGCAAAAAACACAAAAAAGTTAGTGAAATAATTAACATTTTTGTTTGTAAATTTCTTATTTTTGACCATCAAGTATTCATTTCGTTAATTATTCAAGATGGTCTAACTAATGAGCTGAGGCAGAAGAAAGGATGCTTTTATCTGATGGATCCATTTTTTGAATCTTCACTGCGCAAACCTTATACTCTGGAATCTTTGCAATTGGATCGAAAGCGGGATTGGTCAAAATATTCGCCCTGCTTTCAAGAAAGTGGAAAGGCATGAATACTGTTTTTCTTCCTGCTGCATCAGTCAGCTTCACACGGGATGAGACAGCCCCTCGTCTTGATGCGATGACAACCCAATCGCCATCCGCCACTTTAAGTTCAACGGCATCTTCAGGATGCATTTCAAGAAAACATTCACTGATTTCCCGTTCCAATGAAGGAGAATTTCTCGTCATCGTCCCGGTGTGGTAATGGACATGAACTCTTCCAGTGGTTAATTGAAAAGGATACTCCTCATCAGCTATCTCTGCAGCGGGTTTGTATTCAATGGCGCTAAACAAACCTTTGCCTCTGGTAAATCGACCCTGATGCAAAAATTTGGTTCCAGGATGTTCGGTATTGGGACAGGGCCACTGCAACCCATCGCCTTGAAGTCGATCATAAGTGATACCGCCATAAGATGGAGTGAGCTTTGCAATCTCTTCCATGATGGCACGGGGTGATGCATAATCCATGGGATAACCAAAACGGCTCGACAGCTCCTGGATAATTTGCCAGTCTGGTTTCGACTCTCCAGGGGGTTCAACAGCCTTTCGAAGTAACTGAACCCTTCTCTCTGTGTTGCTAAATGTGCCCTCTTTCTCCGCAAAGGCAGCCCCCGGCAAAACCACATGAGCCAGATCCGAAGTGGGAGTTTTGAAGATGTCAATGACCAAGAGAAAATCAATGGCCTTGAGCGCCTTTTCTACATGAAGGCAGTCTGCATCACTCACCACTGGATTCTCACCCAGGATGATCAATGCTTTCATTTTACCATCGAGCACTGCCGGAAACATTTCAGTAGCGGTCAACCCAATCTTATCTGGAAGTCTTGCTCCCCATGCCTCCTCAAATTTCTGTCGCACCGCCTGATCGATCACTGCCTGGTAACCTGTATAAACATTTGGCAACCCGCCCATGTCACAGGCGCCCTGGACGTTGTTCTGCCCCCTAAGGGGATTGATGCCAGTAGATTCTTTGCCGAGATTTCCAGTGAGCATCGCCAGATTAGCAAGGGACTTGACATTATCCACACCTGTGGTGTGTTGGGTAATACCCATGGTGTAGAGAATGCTTGCACGCTCGGCCTTGGCATAATATTCTGCTGCCTTTTCCAGATCAGCCACCGGGATCCCCGTGATCTCCGATACTTTTTCAGGAGGATAATTCTCAACGACCTTTTTCAGCGCTTCAATATTTTCCGTACGCTCATCAATAAATACCTGGTCTTGCCACCCTTTCTTCAAGATGATATGCATCAGACCATTGATGAGGGCCACATCAGTTCCGAGATTCTGTTGAAGGTGTAAATCACTTTGAAGGATGATCGGAATTTTACGAGGATCAGCGACGATTAATTTGGCTCCTCTTGCTTTGGCACGGGAGACACGTGTGGCAATGAGGGGATGGGCTATCGAAGTATTGGAGCCGATGATCAAGATACAATCAGCACCTTCGATCTCTTCAATGGAGTTGGTCATTGCCCCGCTGCCAAATGCTGCGGCCAGCCCGGCCACCGTGGAGGAGTGTCAGAGCCGGGCGCAGTGGTCGATATTGTTTGTTCCGATGGCTGCCCGAGCAAACTTCTGTAAAACATAGTTTTCCTCATTGGTGCACTTGGCAGAAGTCAATACACCAATGCTATCCGAACCATATTTTTCTTTAATCTCCTTCAGACGTGTGGCTGCAAGATTAAGCGCATCGTCCCATGAGGACTCTTGCAAAGTATCGCCCTTCCGAACCATGGGTTTGGTTAATCGGTTGGGGCTTGTAACAAACTCATGAACAGTCCAGCCTTTGACACACAATTTTCCATGGTTCACGGGACTGGTTTTGGAAGGAAGGGTCCCAACGAGTTTTCCATCGAGGACCTCTAAGAGCAATCCGCAACCACATCCACAATAAGGACAGGAGGTTAAAACCGTTTTGAATTCCATGAAACTATTTCACCTCAATGATATTGAAAGGCGATTTTTCATCCACGCTAAAGCCCGTCTTGTACCCAAATTCCTTGCTGATAATCTCTGCCACCTTTTTATAAAGCGTTCTCAAAGGAATATCTGCAGGACAGGCCTCTTCACACAAACCGCAATCAATACAGCGACCCACCATATGGATGGCCCGGGCCAGATGGAAAGTCGGATTGGCAGGGGGAATCTCTCCCGTCCCTACCAATTGATCCTCTTCCAGGGAACATTCATTGCAAAAGCACATCGGGCAGATATTTCGGCAGCCGAAACACTTGATACATCGATCAAACTCCGCTTTCCAGAACTGTAGTCGAGCATCCAGATCCATTGCCTCAATGCGGGTGACTTTCTGGCTGTCTGCTTTTCCTCCTTTTGGACCATCGATCAAACTATCTGGAAAGGGTTTTTCACATTCACAAGCCTTAGCCAGTTCATCAGGGCAACCCATTCCGATGGGAACGATCTTCTCTTCGTTCAACTGTTTCCATTTGAAGAGCTCTTTGAGTCCCCTTTCATCACAACCTCTAACCAGAACTGCAAAGGTCTCCTCGGGATATTCCATGGTTAATCGAATCATCAACTGATTGAGGGGATAACGGGTATCCCCCGCTTTCTTCCAATCACCCAAAGAGAGAGCATCAAGTTCCTTGGGATCGCAGAAGAGGTGCGGCATAATATGGCCGTTCTCCTCTCTCAATCCCAAAAACCCTTTAATCTTGTTCTCTGCTAACAACTTCTGAACGGTCTCTTTGATCTTGCTGCTCATTGCTTCCTAGTCTATTCCAGGTTAAGGCTGAGACTAAGGTTAAAGGGATATCCATTCTTTGCCTCAACCTTGACCTCAACCTTAACCTCATCATTAGGCTGCCTTTTTCGCCTTTAATGGATTCGGCCCTAACTTTTTAATTTCTTCTACAAACTCTGAAATTTCATGAACGAATTCG